>JACKQG010008264.1_pt1 | contig 10198 bp, 8 predicted proteins | sample 8237621 | NCBI WGS metagenome assembly JACKQG01 (sample SAMN15677084, study PRJNA649215) | marine metagenome | biome: marine; feature: Black Sea; material: saline water; isolation source: suspended particulate matter (SPM) from the Black Sea western gyre | collected 2013-06-09/2013-06-10 | depth...
CAAACGGCTGGTTGGCTCTCCAGCCTGCTCGCTTGGATGACTAGAGCTACCCAAACGCTCAGTTTGCCCCTTCACCCGACTTTGAAACTATGCCCTCCACCTATCTGAAGAGGTACGAGATTGACCTGTGGTTCTCCATCGAGGGGACGCTGGCGATCGCCGGTGCGCCGATGATCCTGGACGGCGACCTGCTCTCGGCGGCTACGGGGACGGTCGTTTTCCGCAATGGCGAGTGGCTATGGGCTCCCATCCCGGCCGGCATCCCCGACCGCGGCGTGGACTTCGGGCTGGACGCTTTCGGCGCCGACTGCTTCGGCAAGAGGGAGACAGCCCGTTTCTCCAGCGAGATCCTCTACCGCCACGAAGACCCGGCGCTCACCTTCACCGATGGTGACGTGTTGAAGTTCGGCGGCGGTATCGTGGAGAAGAACACCGATCTGATCGGAGGTTTCGAGCCCAAGGCGAGGATGATGGGCCTGGATGCCCTGACCTATCCGCACTGGCGGGAGGAGTGCGTGGAGCTGGACGAATTCGGCTACCTGCCCATGATCCTGCGCCGCTACCCGCGGAACCCTTAGCCAGCGAATGAGAGGCCTGGCCGTGGCAGCATGCCCTGCCAGGCCTCCACGATTTGGACCGAGTCGGCAGCCCCCTTCGCCCGTGGGAGGGGGCTGCGCTCGTGCAGGGGGGTGAGCTTTGCCCGCCGGCCCCAGTTGGTGTAAAATCGGCTATCCATTCCCCATCCCCACCCCCTGCCGGGGGCAAGTCTCAGAGAGGTCATCCATGCGAGAACTCAACGAACGCATCCGTCGCGAGGGCAAGAACCTGGGTCGGGGCATCCTCAAAGTGGACAGCTTCATCAACCACCAGGTGGACCCCATGCTCATGCTGGCTGTGGGACAGGCCATGGCGGCGCGGTTCTACAGTCGTGGAGCCACCAAAGTGCTCACCGCCGAGATCTCGGGCATCGCCCCGGCGCTGACCACGGCGTTGGCGCTGCAGATCCCCGTCGTCTACGCCCGCAAGACGAAGCCGGTGACCATGCATCCCAACACCATCGTGGCCACCGCCCCTTCGCACACCAGAGGCGAGGAGGTGACACTGATGGTCTCGCCGGAGTTCCTCGGCCCTGGCGACCGGGTGCTGATCATTGACGACTTCCTGGCCAGCGGCCGGACGATCCATGCGCTGGCCAAGCTGGCCCAACTGGCGGGGGCCACCATCGTGGGCATCGGCGCGGTGATCGAGAAGGCCTTCGAGCAAGGACGGGAGGAGTTGGCCCATCTCGGCGTACCTGTCGAGTCACTGGCGGTGATCAGCAGCATGGACGAGGGGAAGATCGTTTTGGAGTGATGTGCGGGGTTCGGCGTTTGGGGTTCGGGGTTATGAGTTGGTGTTAAAACGGAGCCGCGAACTTGAATCTGGAACGTTGGAACCCGGAACTCTGAAAGACAGGCGTCAAGGTCAAGGTGACGAAAGAATCGCGACGGGAGACGATCGTCGTTCTCGATTTCGGTTCGCAGTACAGCCAGCTCATCGCCCGGCGGGTGCGGGAAGCGCAGGTCTACTGCGAGCTGATCCCCTGGGACGCGCCGGCCGAGCGGGTGCGGGCGCTGGCTCCGCGCGGCTTCATCCTTTCCGGCGGCCCGGCCAGCGTTTATGAGCCGGGAGCGCCGACCCTGCCGGGCTACGTGCTGGGGAGCCACGCGCCGGTGCTGGGCATCTGCTACGGCATGCAGCTCCTGGCGCAGGGGCTGGGCGGCGGCGTGGCGCCAGCCAGCGAGCGGGAATACGGCCCGGCGGAGGTCACCGTCACCGGCGTGAGCTCCCCTCTCCTGTCCTCTCTCCCCTCTCCTCTCTCCGTGTGGATGAGCCACGGCGACCGGGTGGACAGGCTGCCGCCGGGCTGGCAGGTGCTGGCCAGCAGCGGTAACTCCCCCGTGGCGGCCATGGGTGACCTGGCCGGCGGCCGCTACGGCTTGCAGTTTCATCCCGAAGTCGTGCACACGCCGCGCGGCAAGGAGATCATCCGCCGCTTTCTGTACGACGTCTGCGGCTGCGGCGGCGACTGGACGCCGGACTCCTTCATCGCCGAGAGCGTGACGGCCATCCGGGGCCGGGTGGGCGACGGTCACGTGCTCTGTGGACTGTCGGGCGGCGTGGATTCGGCGGTGACGGCGGCGCTGGCGCACCGCGCCGTGGGCGACCGGCTGACCTGCGTCTTCGTGGACACGGGGCTGCTGCGCCGCGGCGAGCCGGAGCAGGTGGTGGAGACCTTCCGGCAGGCGCAGGGGATGCGGCTGGTGGCGGTCAAGGCCACGGAGGAGTTCCTGGACGATCTGGCCGGGGTGACCGACCCGGAGGAGAAGCGGCGGCGCATCGGCGAGCGGTTCGTGCGTGTGTTCGAGCGGGAAGCGGCGCGGCTGGCCGCCGACTGGGGCGAGATCGGCTTCCTGGCCCAGGGCACGCTCTATCCCGACGTCATCGAGAGCGCCCGCGGCGACGAGCACGGCGCGGCGCGCACCATCAAAACGCACCACAACGTGGGCGGCCTGCCGGAGGAGATGGCGTTTGAGCTGGTGGAGCCGCTGCGCTTGCTGTTCAAAGACGAGGCGCGGGCGGCAGGTGAGGCGCTGGGGTTGCCGGAGGAGATCGTCTGGCGACATCCCTTCCCGGGACCGGGGCTGGCCATCCGCGTCACCGGCGAGGTGACCTGGGGGCGGCTGGAGACGCTGCGGGCGGCCGACGCCATTCTGCTGGAGGAGCTGCGGGCGGCGGGGCTGTACCGCCAGACGGCGCAGGTTTTCGCCGTGCTGTTGCCGGTGCGCAGCGTGGGGGTGATGGGCGACGGGCGGACCTACGCCCACGTGGTGGCCTTGCGGGCGGTGACCAGCGAGGACTTCATGACCGCCGACTGGGCGCGGCTGCCTTACGATCTGCTGGCGCGGGTCTCCAACCGCATCGTCAACGAGGTGGCGGGGGTGAACCGCGTGGTGTACGACATCTCCTCCAAGCCGCCGGCGACGATCGAGTGGGAGTAGCTGCTGCCGCCGTTTGGCCGCAGTCGCATCTCTGTGATAAAATGGCCTGAGGTGAGCGGGACTGGACAAGATGGACGTGACTGAGATGAAGAATCCCCTGGCTGCTGGTGCAGAGGATCGGATGCGCCAGGCCCGGCGGCGGGAAGCACTGGCCATGGCCGACGCGCTGCGGGCGGATATCCTGGCTCGCAGAGGTGGCGAGCCCCTGCCTGATTCCGTTGAAGACTTGCGCCGTCTGCGAGAGGAGCGGCTTCATGAACTGGCACCGGATTTGTGTTGAGGCCAAACTGACTTTCAGGTTGGTATGGACAAATCGCCAAGGCATTTCATCTGGGAGATTTGTGATTGGGATCGCAACCCTGATTGCAGGAGTAGATGCGTAACTTCGGGCGTTTGCTTTTTGTCATTCTGATCTTCGCCGCCATGGCCCTGGGGCCGCGCGCCTGGAATTACGCGCAGAGCCAGGGGCCTATGCCGGCCTGGGTCACGCTGGCCGGGCAGCCGCCGGCAGGCAGCACGCTGGACGAGATCGCCCAGGCCATCGGCATCCCCTACGCCGAGCCGGTGTGGGTCTACTATGGCGAGGAACGGTTGCTGCTGCGCCCGGAGGAGGTGGGCTTGCGGGTGGACGCCGCGGCCATGCTGGCGGAAGCGGAGGCGCAGCGGGAAGGCATGGGCTTCTGGCGGGGCTTCGTGGACGAGATCCTGCACCAAATCCCCGAGCCGGTGGACATCCCCCTGCGCTACGACGTGGATGAGAGCATGCTCAGCGACTGGCTGAGCGACGTGGCCGTGCGCTACGACCGTCCTCCCAGCTCGGCGGTGGTGGCGTCGATCCGGGAGGGTGTGCCTTTCACGGAGACGGTGGTCTTTCGCCCCGGCGAACCGGGGCTGCGGCTGGATGCCCAGGCTTCGGTCCCGCGTGTGGTGGAGGCGCTCGCTGCTCCCCATCCGGATGGACGGCAGGCCTGGCTGGTGTTGGAAGAAGCGGCGCCGCCCGCGCCTGACATCGCCTTGCTGAAGGAAGTGCTGGAGAAGCGCATGGAGCAAACGCCCATCCTGTCCAGCGTTTTCGTGCGCCACCTGGCCAGCGGGCAGGAGGTGAACATCGGCGGCGACGTGGCCTACTCGGGCATGAGCGTGATGAAGATCCCCATCTTCATCGGGGTGTACCGGACGGTGTACGGCCCGCCGGAGGTGGAGATCACGGAAGCGTTGACGACCACGATGACGCTGCCGGAGGTCAGCAATGCCTACGCCAACTGGTTGCTCAGCCAGATCGGCGGCGGCAGCGCGCAGCAGGGGGCGCAGCAGGTCACCCAATCCCTGCGGCGGCTGGGGTTGGCCAACAGCTTCATGGCGGGGCCTTACGATTCTGACGCTCCCGTCCCCCGTGTCGTCACCGCCGCCAACAGCCGCAGCGACTTCAATGCCTATCCCGACCCCTACATGCAGACGACGCCCAAGGAGATCGGGTTGCTGCTGGAGATGTTGGGCAAATGCGCCGAGGGGGGAGGGGCGCTGTTGGCGGCCTACCCGAACGAGTTGAGGTCCGAGGAGTGCAGGAACATCATCGCTCTGCTGGAGCTGAATCCCATCAGCACGTTCATCAAAGCCGGTCTGCCGGAAGGGACGCGCCTGGCGCACAAGCACGGCTTTTCCAACGAGAACCAGAGCGACGCCGGCATCATCTGGGGGCCGGGAGGCCCCTACGTCCTCAGCATCTCCGTGTACCAGCCGGGCTGGGTGGAGTTCCGCTACAGCCATCCCCTCATAGCCGACATGGCCAAGGCGACGTGGGACTTCTTCGCCCTGTGGGCCTCACAGACCGGATAGAAGTCAATTCACCAGCAGGGGCACGAATACCCGCGGCCCCATTCCCTCCCGCCCCACGCAGAAGCGCACGTCATCCACGTAAAACAGGGTCGTTGCGTCGTCGTCGTTGTTGTCGGCGTAGAAGTGAAGCTGCACTGACCCGGCGTAGCGCAGCGTGTCCAGGTCCTCTGCCGTCAGCCGGTAAAGATACTCGTCCCAGGGCAGGGCCGGCGAGCCGTCGCTGGTGTTTCCGGCGCGCAGCAACTCGATCAGCGGCTGGCCGTTGAGGTGGCGGAAATAGACCTTCAGGTGGTCGTCGAAGGGGTCGTGGGGATCGCTGCCGAAGTCAACGTCGCTGCTGTGGATGCGGAGGGCGAAGAAGAGGGTCGCCGCCGTGACGTCGGACGGCAGGCTGAGCGGCTGCCAGGCCTCAACGGTGCTGTCCCGGACACCGGCCAGACGCAGCGAGCGCGCTCCGGAGTAGACCACGCTTTCGTCCAAGGCGGCCTCGCCGGACACCTGCCAGGGCGTCAGGGCAGCGGCCTCGAAACCGCCGTTGACCAGCAACTCCTGGCAGTAGGGCGGCCAGAGGGGCAGCGGCGGCGGAGGCGGGAGGGGCGTGGGCAGCGGCGGCGTGGGCAGGGGGGTGGCCTCCAGGGCGCGGCGGCCGTTGATGCGCCCGTGGCCGAAGTAGGGATCCCATCCGGCATCGCCCAGGTCATCGGCGGCGCTTTCCAGGATCTGGCGCACCTCGACGTTGGTCAGCGTGGGGTTGCGGGAGCGGATCAGGGCGGCCAGCCCGGCCACGTGGGGCGAGGCCATGCTGGTGCCGCTCATCAGGCCGTAGCCGTTGCTCCTATAGGTCGACATAATCGAAGAGCCCGGCGCGGCCAGATCCACGAAATCGCCGTAGCTGGAAAAGCTGGAACGTTGGTCGCTGGCGGTCAGCGAGGAGACGGCGAGGACGTGATCGTGCGCCGCCGGGTAGTGCATGGCGTCGTTGCTGTTGTTGCCGGCGGCGGCGACGAGCAGCACGCCATGCTGCCAGGCGTAGTTCACGGCGGCCTCCTCGCCGCGGGAGTAGCTGACGGCCCCCAGGCTCATGTTGATCACCTGGGCGCCGTTGCCGGTGGCGTAGATGATGGCGGCGATGAGGTCGGCGTAGGTGCCGAAGCCCTGGGGAGAGAAGATGTTCAAGGGCATGACGGTGACGGCGCCGGCCATGCCGGCGATGCCCAGGCCGTTGTCGGTGCGGGCGGCAGCGATGCCGGTCACGTGGGTGCCGTGACCGTGCACGTCCTGCGGCAGGTTGTCCTCCCCGAAGAAGTCCCAGCCCTGCACGTCGTCCACGTAGCCGTTGGCGTCGTCGTCGAGGCCGTTGGCGGGCACTTCGCCGGCGTTGATCCACACGCTGCCGGCCAGGTCGCTGTGGGCGAAGTCCACGCCGGTGTCAATGATGGCCACGACCAGGGCCGGATCGCCGCGGGAGAGGTCCCAGGCGGCTTCCATCTCCATGTTGGGGAGGTAGTTGTCCTGATGGGTGGCGTAGTAGGGGTCGTTGGGGGTGAAATCGAGCTGTAGCAGGTAGTTGGGCTCGGCCCAGGCCACGCGCGGGTCGGCCTGCAGGCGGGTCAGCGCCGCGGCGAGCTGTGTCTCGGGCAAGCGCAGCCGCGCCAGGCCCAGGGCGGGAAAGGTCTCGGCGACGGTGGCCTGCAGTGAGGCCAGCAGGGTGTCCAGGCCCTCTGGCGACGGAGGGGCTTTGGTTGCCCCCCGCCACTGGAGCAGCAACTCGCCGGCGGCGTGGGGGGCTTGGAGATCGGGCGGGGGCGGCGCGGCGCGGGTGAGCAGGCCGGCGGCCAGCAGCGGCGCGGCCAGCGCCAGGCTCAGGGCCAGGCGCAGGCTCTGTTTGCGGGAGCGTGTCGTTGGTGGCATGGGTGTGTTCTCCTCAGGGTACGGCCAGGCTGCCCTGGCGTGGCCAGCCGTGTGTGGCGAGTGAATTGTGGTCTGCGGTTCTGGGTATTGAGACGTCCGCTGGCGATGAAGGTCGCGCAGTTGGCGAGGGTCTGGCGGGCCGCTGTGCGATTTGCTGTCTGCCGGAGCATCGGCTATAATGTTGGGGGGAAGGAGGAAGCTGATGGCCGAGAAACCGAAGGCGGATCAAACGAAGGTGCAAGAGGCTGGGGTGGCCTACGCGGTCGAACGAGGGGCACAGGTGCTGCCTCTGGGGGACGAATTGCTGAGCGTGGTGAGGGGGTTGCCGGAGGAGAAGGTGCGAGCGGTGCTAGATTTCGCCCGCTTCCTCAACTGGCAGCAGGCCGGCGCCAGGAGGTCAGCGGCAGAGGATCTGGAGTGTCTTTCACTGGAGGAGTTCAAGCAGCGTATACGCCAACGCGCGGCTGAACTGGCCGGCGTGCCACGTGAGCAGATTATGGCAGAGATTCGCCAGATCACGGAGGAGATACGGCGAGAAGCCATCGAAAAAGGCATCGCTATTGACAACCCCGAGGAATTGGAGTTGGAGAATGGCCACGCTGTTCCGCGCCGTGCTTGACACGAACGTCTATGTGGCCGCCGTGCTGACTTCCAGTGCCAGGAGCCCCAATGCTGAAGTGCTGCGTCGTTGGACGGACGGCGAATTCGTCCTGCTGATAGCCGATCCGATTCTTGAAGAAATCACGGAGAAGCTTCATGCGAAAGGCGTTTCGCCGGAGCGAACGGTAGAACTGGTCAGCCGTTTGGACCTGCACGCTGAGAAGGTGACTGTGGACGAAGTGCCAGCGGTTGTCGCCGCCGATCCCGACGATGACGTGATCCTGGCCTGTGCCGTTGACGGCGGCGCTGATTATCTGGTCACCTATGACCCACACCTGCTGGACCTGGGCGCAGAGTACGGGGGCGTCCAGATCGTCGAAGCGTTGCCCTTCCTCTGGGCGCTGCGCGGCGACGAACTGCCTGGCGAAGACACGGCAGGAGGCTGAGAGCTTCTGGAGAGGAGGGGTTGCTCATGTCCACGTCGTACAGCCGAGCCAGCGTGACCAGCCGCCGAGGGGGATCTGGTCATCGTGCCGGGGCAGTCGGGGACCGACGCCCTGGCCGCGCTGGGCAGGCCGGGGCTGGAGAAGTACCTGCGCGTGCTGGTGGTGATCAGCGCGCCGGTGCTGTGGCGCGGCGAGGCGGCGGCGTGTCCGGCTCGGAGTGCAACTCCTCGCCATCCGTTAGATCAGGAAATAGAACACGGATGACACGGATGGGACGGATTCTCACGGGTTTGATAGAACAAGACACATTCCGTGAAAATCCGTCGCATCCGTCACATCCGTGTCCTGTTTTCCTGACTCGGCCTGAGCCAGGTCAATCGGGCCTGGGGCACGGTCAGGAGGCCGTGCTATAACGTCACATGCGGCTGTAGTGTCAGGATGCGGAACCATGAAGGTTAGGCTGGCATACGGCAAGACGGGGTTGGAGGTCACGCTGCCTGACGGCGCGGAGGTGACGGTCATTGAGCCGCGCTACGTCGCCGGGCTGGACGATCCGGCCGGCGCGCTGCGGGGGGCGCTGCGCCAGCCCAGCGGCTCGCCGCCGCTGAGAACGCTGGTGAAGCCCTCGGACCGGGTGGGCATCGCCTTCAGCGACATCACGCGGCCCACGCCCAATGGCCTCATGCTGCCGGTGCTGCTGGCGGAACTGGATCACGTGCCCGACGAGCAGATCGTGTTGTTCAACGGCACGGGCACGCACCGCGCCAACAGTGACGATGAGCTGCGCGGGATGCTGGGAGAGGCCATCGTGGCCCGCTACCGCATCGTCCAGAACGATGCCACGGCCCCCGATGCGCACGTGCGGGTGGGCACGACCGGCAGCGGCAACGACGTCTGGATCCACAAGGAGTTCGTGGCCTGCGACGTGCGCATCGGCACGGGATTCATCGAACCGCACTTCTTCGCCGGGTTTTCCGGCGGCGGGAAGGCCATCATGCCGGGGCTGGCGCGGCTGGACACGGTGCTGCGCAACCACAGCGTGGGCAACGTGGACAGCCCGTTGGCTCGCTGGGGCGTCAGACACGGCAACCCGCTGTGGGAAGAGATCCGGGAGGCGGCGGCGATGGTGAGCCCTCATTTCCTCGTCAACGTGGCCCTCAACCGGGACAAGGAGATCACCGCCGTCTTTTCCGGTGATCCCGAGGAGGCGCACGGCGTGGGGTGTGCCTTCGTGAAAGAGACGGCCATGGTGGCGGTGGAGAAGCCCTTCGACGTCGTCATCACCAGCAACTCGGGTTATCCGCTGGACCTCAACCTGTATCAGGCGGTGAAGGGCATGAGCGCGGCGGCGCAGATCGTGCGGGAAGGGGGCAGCATCATCGCCGCGGCGGCGTGCGGGGACGGCATTCCCGAGCACGGGGAGTACGCGCAGATCCTGCGGGAAGCGGACAGCCTGGAGGCTCTGCTGGCGACGCTGCGGTCGCCGGGTTTCCAGCGGCAGGACATGTGGGAAGCGCAGGTGCAGGCGCTGATCTGCCTGAAAGCCGACGTGTACGTACACAGCGATGGGTTGAGCGATGAGCAGATCGTGGAGGCACTGCTCATACCCTGCGGCGACATCGAGGCCACCGTCGCCAGCCTGTGGCAGAAGTATGGGCCCGGCAGCACCATCGGCGTGCTGCCCGAAGGTCCTCAGACCATCCCCTACGTGCGGCCGGATGGAACTGGGGCGTGAAGCGTAAAACGTGAAACGTAAAACGTGATGCGTGAGACCATCCCCTGTCAGCCGATGGAGCCGATGTAACCGATGGTTTCTGCCGCCGGACGTGGCTGTGGGGCGAGGGCCTGAGCGGTCACACCATTTGTTCTGCTGTTCCGCTGACAGTAGGTGAGGGCGCGACCCAGGTTTCCCTGCGATTCCGAGCGATGCCCAAGCCTTTCACGCTTCCTTGACCGAACAGGAGAGCTGTGGTAGAATAGCCATGAGACAGTAACGAGATCCCAGACCTCGTTTGACCATCCTTGTGACATAGTGCACCAGAACCGAAGTGGGCAGAGGAGAGGCGGCCTCTGTGGATGCTACGGCGACAGACGTCCCTTGGCTCGTGGTCCCTTGGACTGCCCGGCCCATTGAAGTTGGACAAGAGCCAGGGAGGGCCGCATAACTGGCCTGAGAATTGATGTTATCACGATGGTGGATGCTGGTCTGCGCACACGCAACGATGGCCCACCTCGACTTCATTCGGCGTGAAGGGCGCGTGGTCGTGACGCATGAACCCGAAGCTACCCTTGCATTCTTGCACAATCTGTGCTATCATTATCCCATAGAAAGGGCATAATGATGACACAAACACGAACACTCGG
>JACKQG010008265.1_pt1 | contig 10198 bp, 7 predicted proteins | sample 8237621 | NCBI WGS metagenome assembly JACKQG01 (sample SAMN15677084, study PRJNA649215) | marine metagenome | biome: marine; feature: Black Sea; material: saline water; isolation source: suspended particulate matter (SPM) from the Black Sea western gyre | collected 2013-06-09/2013-06-10 | depth...
AGATAGGCCGCATCAGCTAAATCCTCTAATGCGGTCAGGAGATGAACAGAATCGAGTCGCCCGCTGCAAGGGAGGGGAAATAGGTGGATCAGGCCTCCATATTTCTTCTCCAGGGCCTGTCTCTCTTTTTCGCCGCTCTCCGGGACGTTCTGGCAATAAAAGAGCGCTAAACTGCGCCCGTCTGTAACAGTCATTTCCGGACTGAATCCTTTCTGTCGGGAAAATTGCGAATCTGGCGAGGTTACGTGTTTCTGGCGGCTAAAACATATAAATCTGGTGACTGTCCGGATTTTTCCCAAAACAGGTAATATCATCGACCTTGCTGACCTCAGGCCCGCGGCAGATCGCATATAATGCCCTCTCCACCCCGATACCGCCGCCGTAGGTCTCAGGGAATGTGGGTCTCCCCTTGCTGTCTTTCTTGGCGGCTATCATTAAAAATGGCCCGTAGCCACCCAACTCATCGATGTTTCTTATATTCCCATCGAATATGACCGGTCTTGCAGGAATGATCCCGTTATCGACGAGCCTTTCGACAATCGGTTCGTAAAGCCATTCCCGGACAGCCCCGGAAAGCACCTCAAGGGCCGGCGTCTGCTCCCCTGTATCTCGAATGATGCTCTTTGCGCAGATGTCGTAATTATAAACCATGTCGGAGGTTATTTCAGACATGGAAATCTTTCCCTGGGGTCTCAGATACGGATATACCAGATCGTAGTTCTCTCTTAAGATCCCGGTAATCCAGAAAAAAGGTTCCCGGATCTCCTGTCCCAGTCTCTCCTCATAATTCCTGCCGAATCTCTCCTTGCTTTCATCACATCTAAAACGGGGAAAGGGCTGTCTGGGCACCTCAATCGCCACTCCAAGCCGTTTTAAATCATCTTCGTTTTTCTCAACCAATCGGGTCATTGCATGAACAATCATCCGCTCAAACAGATCCATCCCCTTTTCATGGTCCTCGGAAAGGATACGCTTGACCATTTCCGGCTTTTTCAAATAGGTTTCCAGGTCAATCCCACGGTTCCTTCGCACCTCCAGGTCCATCTGGCTGAAATCGATCAGGTATTTGCCCCGTTGCATCCGGTCCGGGCTCTCGATCTCCAGCCTGATATTGGGAGAATCCACGAACACCCCCTTGACCTTCGGATGATGACACGCCAGGAACTTGGAATAGATCATGCTGTGTGTCATCACATACCGCTGGCCCTTGTAATCGATCTTGGGCGTATGTTCAACATCGTGTGCCAATGGGTCTGTTACGGGGCTTATCTGCACCCGCTCCAGGTTGAAAAGCCCCTCATCGGCCAGGAATTGATGCATGGCATTCACAAAAGTGGTGCGCAAGGCCATGGCCGAATAGAGGGTGTCGCTTTTCCATTTGTTATAATAGTATTTGTCCAGATATTCTTCGAAACAGGACCCCGCTTCTGTTAGCGCAGCCTGAAAACCGAAAAGGCTCTGACCAATAATGGACATGGAATCATCTTTCATGGTTTTTGTCGTCCCCCCTGTGGATTGACGATTGACGATTGACGATTGAAAAACCCCGAGATTCTGACTGGATACCGGGTTTAAGCTCGCTTCCTTGCGCCTTACGCCTCGCGCCTTGCGCCTAAAGTTTTGGCAGATAGTTATCGAGTTCGAACTTGCTCACGTGGGTCCTGTAGGCATCCCACTCAATCCTCTTGTTTTCAATAAACTTGTTGAATACGTGGTCACCCAATATCTTCCGTACCAGTTCGCTCTCTTCCGTGGCCAGAATAGCTGCGTAGAGATTGCCCGGCAGGTCCGTGATCCCGTGGGCCTTTCGCTCGGCCGGATTCATCTCAAAGATGTCCTCTTCAACCGGATCGGGCAACTCGTATTTCTTTTCAATACCTTCGAGTCCCGCACCCAACATCACCGCAAACGCGAGGTACGGATTGCAGGCGGGGTCGGGAGACCTGAACTCTATCCTTGTGGCATTTTCTTTGCCCGGCTTATACATGGGCACCCTGATCATTGCAGATCTGTTTCTCCTGGCCCACGATACGTATACCGGGGCCTCATACCCCGGCACCAACCGCTTGTAGGAATTCACCCACTGGTTGCACACGGCCGTAATCTCAGGCGCATGACGCATCAATCCGGCGATATAATACTTGGCCAAATCAGAGAGGTTGTATTGATCATCAGGATTATAAAAGGCATTTTTGTCACCCTTGAAAAGGGATTGATGGACATGCATCCCGCTTCCATTCTTACCAAAAATCGGCTTCGGCATAAATGTCGCATACACCCCATGCTGCCTCGCTATCTCCTTTACCACCAGACGATAGGTCATGGTATTGTCCGCCATCTTCAGGGCCTCCCGGTACCGAAGATCGATTTCGTGCTGGCTCGGCGCCACCTCATGATGGCTGTATTCGACCCGAATCCCCATGGACTGGAGCGCAAAGATCGTGTCCCTCCTCAAGTTGCTTCCCATGTCCAGGGGTCTTGAATCAAAGTAGCCCCCTGTATCTAAGATGTCGGTGTGCTTATCATTTTTAAAGTAAAAATACTCTAACTCAGGGCCTATATAAAACGTGTACCCCTTGTCTGCGATCTTATTCAACAGCCTTTTAAGGACATAACGCGGGTCTCCGGCATAGGGCGTGCCGTCAGGATTCAGGATATCGCAGAACATCCTGGCCACCGGCCGCTCCCCGCCCCGCCACGGTACCAACTGGAAAGTTGTCGGATCCGGTTTGGCGATCATGTCACTCTCATGAATTCTGGCGAATCCTTCAATGGAAGAACCATCAAATCCCATCCCCTCTGTCAGACCTTCTTCTAACTCAGACGGCGTGATAGCAAAGGTCTTCAGCACGCCCAACACATCGGTAAACCAGAATTGGATAAAACTGATATCCTTTTCTTCTACAACTCTTTTCACATCCTCTATACCCTGGCATTCCATGGCGTCTCCTCCTTCTTGCTCAAAGTAAACATTTTCTTAGAGCTTCAATCTTTTCCAAAGTCTTTTCCAAAGTGTTTCTGCAATCCCGGTGCCAACCGGAAAGAAACCGTGAAAAGTAGATGTTTTTCCAGCCTTTTATCTGATTTTATGAAGAGGGCTGCCGGCACTCGAAAATACATTTATGTAAGTTAAAGCACGATGATATGACAGAAATGTATTTTAGCCGACAGCCCTGTTCCAGACAAGAGAAATAGATAAGCGGGTCGGAAATCTATCGAACCCGGTTTGGCCGGAAACTGAATGCCGAGGAGCGGTTGCTATTTGGCTTCGCCGTCATTCAACGGTCATTCGCTTCGCTGTCATTTGGCCTGCGGCCGTCATTCGATTGTCATTCAGTTGCAGGTTACCGGTTTCGGGTGTCTGATTTCTTGAATCCACATTCCAAAATCCAAAATCCAAAATGACAGAAATCCCGCATTCCGCATTCCGAATTCCGCGCTGGGAGGTTCCAATTCCCCCAATCGCTTCTATTCCACAGTCACACTTTTTGCCAGGTTCCTCGGCTTATCAATATCCCGGTCAAGGAACTTGGCGCAATAATACGCCAGAAGCTGGCAGGGAATGACGGTCAAGAGGGGATTCAAAAAATCGAGGGTAGCGGGGACCTCGATCAGGTCGTCAACAACGTCTCTTATTCTGTCGTCACCCTCTGTGGCAATAGCGATCACCGGGCCCTTGCGGCTCTTGACCTCGTGAATATTGCTGGTCATTTTCTCATACATCTCATCCTTTGGTATGATCGCCACCGTAGGCATCTCCGGGTTGATCAGCGCAATGGGGCCATGTTTCATCTCTCCCGCCGCATACCCCTCCGCATGGATATAGGAGACTTCTTTGAGTTTCAATGCGCCTTCCATGGCAATGGGGTAGTTGTATTTTCGTCCTAAAAAGAGCCAGTTCCTGCATCTGTAATACTTCTCCGAAATGGCCTCAATATGGTTCGCCTGGGACAGAACCCTTTGCATAAGATCGGGTAGAGACTCGAGTGCCCGAATAGCCTGTATCCCTTCTGTAAGGGAAAGACTCTGGTGTCGGCCCAACAGGAGCGCCAGGAGTGTCAGTATCGTCAGTTGTGAGGTGAAGTTCTTGGTTGAGGCGACGCCGATCTCAGGTCCTGCATGGTTATAGATGCCTGCATCTGTTTCCCTGGAGATGGAACTCCCCACCACGTTCACTATTCCCAGGAGGCTGGCACCCTTTCTCTTGGCCTCCCTGATGGCAGCAAGGGTATCGGCTGTCTCCCCTGACTGGCTGATGGCAATGACAAACGTGTTGGGAGGAAAATTGAGCTTCCGGTACCGAAACTCCGAGGCGAGTCCGACCTCTGTGTCGATCTCTGTCAGTTTTTCAAAGATATATTTCCCCACGCACGCAGCATAATGAGATGTTCCGCAGGCCACGAGGACCATGTGCCTGCACTCCTTGAGCTTGTCCCAGACAGGCATGATTCCGCCGAGCTTGGGAACCCCCTCCCCGGGCTCCAGTCTCCCCCTGATAGCGTTTTTGACTGTCATCGGCTGCTCATAGATCTCCTTGAGCATAAAATGCGGGAAACCGTTTAGTTCCGCATCTTGGGCCCGCCATTCTACTGTCTCCGTGCTTCTTACGATATGTTTGGCCTGGGCAGTGGAGATGGAAAAATCATCAACTGTCACGGAGGCTAATTCATTATCTTCTAAATGGACCACTTTATTGGTGTACCTTGCCATTGCCGCAACATCCGAGGCAACGAAATGCCCTTCGTCACTCACCCCGATAATAAGGGGGCTCCCTCGTCTGGCCACAACAATCTCGCCAGGTGTGAACCTGTGAATAACGCCGATGCCGAAAGTGCCCTCCACCTGGGACATGGTCTTTCTGACTGCATCACTGAGATCACCGGTAAAGTTCAAGGCTATCAAATGCGCCAGCACTTCTGTATCCGTCTCGGATCTGAAGCTGATCCCCTCTCTTTCAAGTTTTTTCCTGAGGGTGTGGTAGTTTTCGATAATGCCGTTATGGATGACGAATACGTTCTCATCCCGGTCCCTCTGCGGATGAGCGTTCTCTTCTGAAGGTTCACCGTGGGTAGCCCACCGGGTGTGGGCAATGCCGATCGTGCCCTTCATCTCCACGCCATTCAACTTACTCTCCAACTCAACGATCTTCCCCACCGCACGACTCCATCTGATCTTCTCTCCATCCTGTACGGCCAGGCCGGCGGAATCATAGCCACGATATTCAAGCCGTTTTAATCCTTCAAGAAGTATAGGTTTTGCATCCTTATTTCCCACATAGCAAACAATTCCACACATATCAAAATCTCCTTGGCACGACGTTAGATACCAAAATCAAGGTCATATCTTCTACCCTCTTCTTCAACCCATGGGTGATGCAAGCCACAAATTTTTTAATATTACATATCACTTTAGCTTCTTGAAACAATCGTTCGTTTGTTGCCCGGGACCATGAGGGCCTCTGTCCCAAAGGACGTAACAAAAATTCTCCTGACTCTCTATAGAACGCCCCCTTGACGTTCAATACAGATTCCGGGCAGGCAGGGGCCATGTCCGTTTAAATCAACACCTTCTTCTGGGGCTGTCCAGTTACGAATTTAAAGGCTGCGCTGCCGTTCCTATGAAACGATCCCCTTATTTACGTCCTTTGGGACAGAGGCTCTCATGGTCCAAAGGTTTGTTTCAGACGGCTAAAGTGTTACAATATTACATAAAAAGAGATGGATTGCAAATCAGTAATTTTGCCCTATACGCTCGCGGTGGCGAAAACATATTTCCGAGGGAGATCGAGGAAATCCTGCATGCCCATCCCAGGATTCTGGAGGCGGCGGTCATCGGGCTGCCCGATCCTGACTGGGGGGAAAAGGTGCATGCGGTTGTAGCACTCAAAGAGGGAGAGACCCTGACCGAGCAGTTATCGCAGGTTTTCGTATTATCAAAATTTGGTCGATAACCGTGACATTTTAATATAGAAGTTGTATTCTCTTCTCTCCACAAACCATCAAACATAGATCATTTCGGAGATCATTATAGAAAAGATACGCGCTATCAAGTCATTTGAGGCTGACGGCTAATACTTGGGCAGTTTGAAGCCTGCCCCTATTTGCAATTACCGAGTTTCGAGCCGTATACGCATTTAACCGCCGCAACTCAAATCCAGAATCAGTCAAAATACCTTGATTCAAAGTTGCAGTAAAAAATCATGTAGAACGGCCCTAAGGGCTCGCGCAAAAATAACTTCACATTTTCGCATCCCATCTTCAGGGCATCTTCGGCCGCGCCTCAATCGCAAAATCCTCGAAATAGTACGACTATTCCTGTGGTTTTGCTCAATCGGCGCAGCCAAATCTGACCTAAATCTGGGCGCCAATTCTGTGAATTTATTTTTGTGCGAGCCCTAAGAGGCAATAGTGTGAAAATAAGTGAAATCAAAAAAGGGAGATCAGATCATGTCAAAAACCGATGAATTAGCGTATTTAGACGCGACTGCGCTGGCTGAGCTGGTTAGGAAGAAAGAAGTAACAGCAATTGAACTTGTGGAAGCTGCCATAGATAGGCTAGAACGATTGAACCCGAAGCTTAACGCGATAGTCACGCCCATGTATGACCTTGCACTGGAAAACGCTAAGGGCAAGCTCCCTGAAGGTCCATTTACGGGAGTTCCGTATCTACTTAAAGACCTGCTTGCATCTTATGCAGGCGTGCCCATGTCGCTTGGTTCAAAACTGCTACGTAATTTTGTGCCGGACCATGACAGTGAGCTGGTTGCGAGAATCAAACGGGCGGGTTTGATCATTGCAGGAAAGACGAACACTCCGGAGTTTGGCATACTTCCTACCACTGAACCGGCTCTTTTCGGACCGTGCAGGAACCCATGGAATACTGAAAGGAGTACGGGGGGGTCCAGCGGAGGGTCAGCGGCAGCAGTTGCTGCGGGTCTTGTCCCCATGGCGCATGCAAATGATGGAGGGGGTTCGATTCGAATCCCTGCTTCTTGCTGTGGCCTGTTCGGCCTGAAACCTACACGTGGCAGGAATCCGCTTGGTCCGGATTTCGGAGATATCCTCAGCGGACTGGTTGCGGAGCACGCTGTTACCAGGTCCGTAAGGGATAGCGCGGCGCTTCTTGACGCAACCTCAGGGCCTGATATCGGGGACCCGTACTGGGCACCACCGCCTGAGCGCCCCTTTGTTGAGGAAATTGGTGCCAAGCCGGAAAAACTCAGAATCGCGTTCACAAAGAAAACAGCAGATGGAAGCGAGATACATCCTGACTGTGTCAAGGCGGTTGAAGATGCTGCCGGTTTATGCGCTGATCTTGGACATGAGGTAGAAGAGGCTTCCCCTGTGTTGGACAGCAACCAGATAACCCGTTCATTTACGGTTTTGTGGGCTGCCGGAAACGCTTCTACTCTGAAAGCCCTGGGGGCCTCAAAAGAACAGGTTGAGCCACTTTCTTGGGCTTTGTACGAGATGGGGTGCGGATTTCAAGCGCCTGACTACCTGCTGGCCGTTCAGATAATTCAGAATATTGCAAGGGTGGTTGCACGTTTTTTTGTTGAATATGATATATGGCTCACTCCAACACTGGGTGAACCGCCGGTGCCGCTTGGGACTTTTAACTCAACAGAGGAGGACCCTTTGGCGGGGTTTAGACGTTCAGTCAAATATGTCCCGTTTACGCCTATAGCCAATGTTACAGGGCAGCCGGCAATGTCCGTACCTTTGTTTTGGAATGATGAAGGTTTGCCCGTAGGCTCTCATTTTATCGGGCGTTTTGGTGATGAGGCAACACTTTTCCGGCTTGCCGCACAGCTTGAAGAGGCAAGGCCCTGGGCTGACAGACGGCCACCCGTATCGGCCTAAAAACGAAAAATCGCCAATCGCGATAATTGCGAATCCACAAATGAGACTCACGATGACATTATTCGCCTATTCATAACCTCGACGGGCGTTATAGAGGTCAGGCTTGCCTATATCAATAGATGCAAATTTTCTAAACCCTCGGGCACCCCGCGGTGTTCGGCCATTTCTTACCGGCGCTCTTTCAACCAGTAGCAGCGCCTTCAAGAAACACTCGAATTCCACTCCAGAAACCCGATTATTTCTCCCGAACTTGTTGAGAAATAGCGAATAAATGCGGGTGGAAAGGGTCGGGCAGAGGCATTGGGTTTAAATTTTTCGCAGAAAGTCAAAAAAATATCTTGACAGAGGATAGGCCAGTTGTTATTATTCGAAACATGTCGAAGTATCAAGATAAAAACATCCAAAAATTCGCTGAAATATTCAAGGCACTGTCAAATCCGAACCGGCTCAAGATTTTTCTGCGCCTCATTTCCTGTTGTCAACCCGGGACACCGGCTACGATAAAGGAGAGCGTGGAGGCCGAAGGATGCGCCTGTGTGGGTGAACTCGGCCAGGATCTGGGTATTGTACCATCCACTATTTCGCATCACATTAAGGAACTTCGTCGGGCCGGTCTTATCCGTATGGAGAGGCACGGGCAGAAAATCGAGTGTTCCATGGACCCAGAGACCTTGGCGGCCTTACAAGGGTTTTTTTCGCAGTAAGTGCCAGGTCTTTTTTTTGACTGGAAACTTCGATAGGTGTCGAATAATAGCAGCAATAAAATAACAACATGGAGGGCAAAATGGGTACACTAAAAAAAGAGCAAGTAAGAGAGAGCGTTCGTGACACCTATGGGAAGGTGGCACTAGCCGGAATTGGTGCTTCTGGAGCAAGCCAGAGCACATCCTGCTGCGGTCCGGCAGACAAATCCGCTGAAACAACCCCCGTGTCATCCTGTGGCTGCGGGGAGCCCGGGTTCTCAGCAAAACAAATGTCCACAACCATGGGGTATTCAAAAGCAGATATGGATAACGTCCCGGAGGGTGCAAACATGGGACTTGGCTGCGGTAACCCCGTGGCCTTTGCTTCGCTCAAGCCCGGCGAGACGGTGGTGGACTTGGGCAGTGGGGGCGGGTTCGACTGCTTCCTTTCGGCCAAGGAAGTTGGTAAAACCGGCCGGGTAATCGGTGTAGATATGACACCGGAAATGATAAGCAAGGCCAGAAGAAACGCCGAAGCCGCGGAGGCAAGTAATGTTGAATTTCGTCTGGGAGAGATAGAACACCTGCCTGTAGCCGATAACAGTGCGGACATTGTCATGTCCAATTGCGTAATCAACCTTTCCCCTGATAAACAGAGTGTTTACCGTGATGCCTTTCGGGTATTGAAACCCGGCGGCAGGTTGTCCATCTCCGATGTTTTGGCGACGGCTCCACTTCCGGAGAAGATCCGAAATGATCTGAGTTTAGTGGGCGCCTGTGTTGGAGGATCTGCCACAATCGGGGACACGGAGGAGATGCTGGAACAAGCCGGGTTCACGGATATTAGAATCACACCCAAAGATTATAGCAGGGACCTGATTCGACAATGGGATCCCGCCAAGAGCCAACATGCATTAGATTACGTGGTTTCTGCTTACATCGAAGCTGTAAAACCCTCCCAGCCGTAGAATGTCCAACTTCATGCTACGGCTGATCCGGTCAGGAGGTGGCTATGGACTTTTGGGAAATCTATGACCTTCATTACGGGCCCGTGAGGACATTTGTCTCAAAAATGGTCGGGGACGAGTGGATGGCGGATGACCTGACACAGGACACGTTTATAAAGGTCCAGGAAAACCTGAACGGCTTGAAGGACGATTCAAAGCTCATGCCGTGGATTTTTCGGATAGCCCGTAACCGATGTCTCGATTATTTCCGCAGCGGGGCAGCCAAGAACAAGGGACAGGAGCTGACGCACAGCCTCCAGAAATCTATAGAGCCTGTGGCCCAGATGCAACTGGAGCAACATCAGATGAGTCAATGCGTTCAGGACAAAATTTGTCTCCTTCCCGAAACGCTCCGAGTCGCCCTGGTCCTTTCTGATACCATGGAGATGACCCATCAGGAAATAGCCGATATTCTGGGTATCACGGTTAGCAACGTCAAGGTCAGGATTCATCGGGCTCGCAAGGCCTTCAAGAAAATTCTGGAACAGGAGTGTACCTTAGAGCACGACGAGCGGAGCGTGATGGTATGTGAGCCCAAAACCGATGCCCCTTGAAGCAGATCGGGCTACTACCCGCTAAAGCTTGTAAACCTATTGTGGGACAGATCTGTTTCCCTTAAGAAAAAGTTCTGCAGTTGAAAATTCTC
>JACKQG010008266.1_pt1 | contig 10198 bp, 6 predicted proteins | sample 8237621 | NCBI WGS metagenome assembly JACKQG01 (sample SAMN15677084, study PRJNA649215) | marine metagenome | biome: marine; feature: Black Sea; material: saline water; isolation source: suspended particulate matter (SPM) from the Black Sea western gyre | collected 2013-06-09/2013-06-10 | depth...
GGCCTAGAAACAAAAAACCCTCGTAAGTCTAAGAATTACAAGGGATTTATGTGGTGGCCAGGGACGGAATTGAACCGCCGACACGGGGATTTTCAGTCCCATTGTCTGGTTCTGTAAGTCGCTGTGTATCAGTGTGTTGCAGAGTCAAGTTGTTCAGCGTGTGCATTATATGTGCAACAGACAATGGGAATTCAGGTGCTAATAATTATATGGGGACTGAACCACGTACAACAGTCTGGGAGTTATGCTAAGACGATCAATATGGTATATCTGAAATAAGATTGGGCAGGCTACCCACCAAACCCTTGGGGCACCCCTCTTCACATACTTTATCTCGCACTCTTGCACAACGGCTAAAATTTCATCAAAAGTGATAATAATTAGTATGTAATGGCTAAAGTAAAATAACTAGTTAAGTTAAATCATAATAATTCTCTGTGATAAAATATTTCGAGCAATCTCATCAGGTTATGAATGGTCATATTGGAAGTGATGGTGAAATGAAAGAAAAAAGCAGACAAGTATTAGAATATTTAAAAGATGTTTTCACTTCAAATGATGCGAACACAATTCAGGATTTGGAAGGTAACATTACTGCCTGGAATGCCGGAGCAGTAAAAACCTACGGCTATAGCGAAATAGAAGCTCTCAAAATGAATGTGGCGGATTTGGTTCCTGAAGAATATAAAGCCGAAGCATTGAATTTTATAATCAGTCTGAAAAAAGATGAGCTTGTAGAATCACTGGAAACAAAACGACTAACAAAAGACGGCAAAATATTAGATGTATGGATGGTTGTTACCAGACTTGTTGATGAAGACGGCAAATTAATTGGAGCAGCTACCTCCGAACGGGATATCACCAAACGCAAGCAGCCTGAGAATGAAATCCTGGAAATGACTCAAAGTTTAACCCTTGTCAATTCAGTTAATGAAGCAATTAATAGAGGAGAAAGTCTTGAAAATATCTTCGATCTGGTGAGTAAAAAGACGAGGGAACTATTTTCTTCTAGTGGCGCCCACATTCATTTATTAGGCGATGACAGACAGCAACTACTGATGCAAGGTTGGGGCTATCCTCCTTCTATTAAGAAAATGGTCGAAAAATTAATCGGTCGAAATATTCCGGAACTATCTATCCCTTTAACTAGTGAAAGTATTTACACCAAGATTCTAGAGGCGGGAGAACCAGTTCTCTATAATGACGTACCTACAATTGAAAAACTCGTAAAAGAATATATTATCAATGTAGCCCAGCCTGGAACCCGGCGCTATCAAGTCATCTCAAAGCTCATCCCGAAAATTGTTCAAATCATGGGCCTACAATCTATAATAGTAATTCCACTCATTGGAGAGACTAATAAATTAGGAATTCTAGATGTATCCCGTAAAGAACCGTTCACAAATACTGATTTGGAGAGACTTCATAACATTGCTGAGCAAATAACATCGGCTATTGTTCGGAAAAAAAACGAAGAAGAGATCCGCAAATCTAAACAGCGCATTGAAATGCTAGTAACCTCAAGTACTTCAATGATTTATGCCTGCGAGGCCTTTGGCGACTTTGATGCTACGTTCGTAAGCGATAACATTTTTACGATTACTGGCTACACAGTGGAGGAATTTCTGACAAAAGGGTTTTGGGCAAATCATATTCATCCTGAAGACGCGCCAAAAGTATTTGAGAATCTCGGAAAATTATTTAAGCATGGCCATCATAGTCATGAATACCGTTTTGGGTTGAGAGACGGCACATACTTTTGGATGGTTGATGAATTAAAATTAGTCAAGGATAAAAATGGTAATCCATTAGAAATCATTGGGACCTGGAGCAACATCACTGAGCGCAAACAGGCGGAGAAAGCATTAGCAGAATCAAATAGTCTGAGAGAGCTATTGCTTGACATTATCACACATGATCTAAAGAATCCTGCCGGTGTAATTTATGCTTTGTCAGAAGCAGCACTGAAAAACATGCCCGAGAATAAATTCATGGAAGTCATTTATACAAGCAGTGGACGCTTAATCGAGGTATTAAACCAAACAACCATTCTCAGTCAGGCTACCTTTGGCGAAACTATTCCCAAAGAGACCTTGTCATTGAATAAGTTATTACAAAAGACAGTCGATGAATACGCGTCCGAGCTGAGCACGGCTGAAATGGAATGCGTGGTTGTCATAGCACCAGACCTCATCATTGAAGCAAATCCTCTGATTGGTGAGGTTTTCAAAAACTATATCAGTAACGCGATTAAGTATGCTAAAGATGGGAAAAGAATTGTAATTGAGACAGCCATTGAGGATCAGTCTGTTGTGGTACGTGTGAAGGATTTTGGCAAAACGATTGCTGAAGCTGACAGAGATCAAATTTTCGAACGCCAGGTTCAGCTTGAAAATGGGAAAGAAAGAGGGCGGGGACTTGGACTAGCCATCGTAAAGAGGATAGCTGGAGCTCATGACGGCGAGGTCTGGGTAGAACCTATTACTCCTGTGGGTAACAGCTTCTGTCTTCGTATTCCCCATCTAAAGTAGACTTATTAGCAACCAAAACCTGCACAGCCTTACTGCATAAGGGTCTGCATACTGCTGAAAATCCCCGTGTCGATGGTTCGAATCTATCATTGCTTAGGTTTGTGATTTTGGTCTCTAAAGAATAGTAGGTCATTCTCAATAATCCAGGTTAATGAGACTCTTCTGTAGCTCTGTTTGATTATGAAACGTATTTGAGACGATTTTCCTATATAGGGATGGAAATTCTATTTGTCATGTAAGGGTAGTAGGTATAGATATATGGTACTGGGATCGCGTTTCGAGCCCCCGGGGTGTCTTATTAAGCGCCGTTTTTGAGACTGCAAAATAGTGCCTGAATTATGAGACACCCTTTTTGAGGTCTATCTAGAATAACTGGGAAATATACGTATCGCTAAAACATGAATAAATCGATACGTTTTAATAACGTGTCGATTTAATGCTAAAATATAGACTTATTGTCTTTGAAAGTATACTGCCAGGATATATTTTGCTCCTATCAATCAGGATTAGGAGAGAAAGATGTCACAGCTTTTTGATCCAAACAAGCCCTTCAACAATTTGCAGCCACTCCCCCCGACAAAGAATGTTGCTACAAATATGGTTCTCCAACGTACCACGCCAGTCGCGAGGGCAGTAGCTGAACTAAAAGGTGTTGGTAGGGTGATTCCGAACCAAGCAATTCTAATCGACTCTCTTATTCTACAGGAAGCAAAAGCTAGTACAGAGATAGAGAACATCGTTACTACATCAGATGCAGTCTACAAGGCATTCAGTGCAAATACAAAACAAGTAGATCCAGCCACTAAAGAAGTTCTCCGGTATCGGGAAGCCCTATGGTATGGATACAACCAGTTGAATAAGCGCCCCATCTTAAGCACAAACTTATTTATTGATTGTGTTAGAATACTAAAACAGAATAGTGCTGGCATACGTAATACACCAGGCACCAAGATTGTTAACCTTGCGAAGGGTGAAGTACTTTACACTCCTCCAGAGGGTGAAAGCAGGATTCGCGATATGCTCGGTGATTTGGAAAAGTTCATTCATGAGAAGAATGGGCTGGATCCTCTTATCAAATTACCACTTTTGCACTACCAATTTGAAGCGATTCATCCCTTTATAGATGGAAACGGACGTACTGGACGTATTCTCAACCTGCTCTTTTTAACATTGCATGGGCTGCTGGATTATCCAGTACTATATCTTAGCAAATTCATCATCGAGAATAAAAGTGACTATTACAGTCTATTGCGAGGAATAACCACTGATCAAGACTGGGAGCCATGGATTCTTTATATGCTCAATGGTATGGAGGAAACAGCCATCTACTCTAGAGACAAAATTCTTGCGATAAAAGAATTGATGGATACTACAGTGGATAGGGCACAAGACCTGCTTCCAAGTAAAGTCTTCTCAAAGGAACTTATTGAGCTTCTCTTTGAACGTCCCTACACAAAGATACAGCATTTAGTAGACAAGAATATTGCAAAGAGGGAAACTGCTTCAATGTACTTAAAGGAGCTTGAGTCTGTTCATTTGCTAAAAAGTCAACGTGTTGGCAAGGAATCCCTTTATCTCAACACTGGTCTTTTCGAACTCCTTTCCCAGTAATTTAAGTATCCTCCGGAATACATATCGAAATATAAGCATTTTATCGACACGTAAATTAGACATGTCGATGCCATCGACATGAAGATAAAACATATCTAAATATGGATAAAATATCGATATATAACTAGAACGTGTCTACGGCATCGACATGTAATAAATACATATCGAAATATCAGTATTAATTCGAGATGATATATTTAGGGTATCACTAGGAACGTCGTGTCTTACCATTGATTGATCAATCAATTCAATAACCCCGGTTTATGAGACTCTTTAATTCCTCAGTTTGAATTCGATACGTATTTGAGGCGATTTTCCTATATAGGATTGGAAAATCCAGTTTTCATGCAGGGGGAGTAGGTCGTATAGATCAATACTTAGGCTGGGTTTCCAGGCCCCGGGGTCTTTATATCGGCCGTTTATGAGACACCAAAAATAGACCTATGTATTGGGACACCCTTTTTGAGACTGATTGAAGTTTGAGATTACATATGCTGGATTCTATCTCTAATAGTACGTTAACACCTATAACCCTTCAATTGTCAGTTATATTTAAAAAGAAGACTAATAACGTCACCAAATTGCATAAGTGCTATTACTAATTACCTTCACAACGAAGCATTAGTTTACACAAACGTATTTAAAAGTCAGAATCAATCTTAAAGGGCATTAAAATGAGATATATAGTATCCATTTTATTCATATGCATATTGTTTATGATACAAGGATGTACCGATGACTCACTCGTCGGTCCAGATGAGAATCTTGAGCCCCCTGGTCCTTCCGTAACAATCACATCTATTCCTAAGGGAACTGATGTTCTTGGGGATATTATGATCTTGGCAATTATCAGAAATGTCCCAGACTTGATGAGATCAGGAATCGAAATTGATGGTGAATTGACGGAGTTTATTGGAGGCGCGGATACTGCTGTTCAGTACAATTGGGTTACTGAATCAATCGAAAAAGGCAGCACCCACAGATTTCAGATCATTGCTCAAGATAGCTCATATACAAGATATCCCTCCGACACCTTGTCTTTAACAGTGATTAATGGTACGTTTCGGGTCCCAGAGGATATTGGAACAATACAGGGGGCCATCGATCAAGCAGGTCATGGGGATACTATTCTAGTTTCTAGGGGCATTTATACTGAGAATCTGGATTTTAAGCGAAAACGCTTGGTTATATCAAGTGAATATCTTTTTACAGGCGATTCTTTAGATATAATTCAGACTATTATTGATGGAAACGCTAGCGACCCAGTAGTTAAAATTAGTGGTTCTGTAGACGAGAGAGCGCTTCTAGCAGGGTTTACAATCCAGAATGGTAACTCTAGTTATGGTGGTGGTATACAATGTTTTAATGAGACAAAACTACGATTGCATGATTTAAGAATCATTAATAATTCGGCTGCATATGGTGCAGGCATATATTTAGAACGAAATGCCGATGTGGAGATAAAAAGAGCGTATATTGCCAATAATACCGCGCAGTCCAAAGGGGGAGGACTAATCTGTTTTATCTCAAAACCCCATATCTCAGATTCAATAATTGAACAAAATATTGCCGGTAGTTATGGAGGAGGACTCTACTTCGAGCAATCCGAGGGATATGAACTCTCAAATCTGCAAATATTACAAAATCAAGGTTCCAGTGGAGGAGGTGTTTATTCATGGGGTTGTTCTGGCACCATGAGTGATATTAATTATGTTGAAAATAGCTCTCAATTCTATGGAGCAGCTCTTTATAGCTATTATGATTCGCTTCAACTCTCTGGTATAGATTGTCGCTTGAATACCTCTGAGGCTGAATACGGTGAAGCTTTCTATTTTCGGTACTCCACTATAGACTTAGATGAATTTTCCATTGAAGGAAATCTTTGCCAAGGCATTTCCAGTACTTATTCCAAAGTTTCAATTGCTAATGGCTCAATAATTGGTAACAACGGCCACGGCGTTTCCGCTCACGTGAGTGAAAATATTATTCAAAATGTAAATATTACGGAAAACATGGGGAGTGGGGTATCGCTAGGCGGGGATGCAATTTCAACCTACGCTTCGTCAGCAGAAATATATGACTCTAAACTATCTGGAAATACAGCTGAGTATGGTGGTGGCATCCGCACTTGGTCTGGGGGGGTTGATTTGGTACTCAATGGAGTCACAATCGATAGCAATATTGCTCTCGTCGATGGGGGAGGCATATACCTTCAATTCATGCCATATAGCGGGATTGAATTCAAACAGCTAGATATCCACCACAATCTTGCTGGAAATCAAGGTGGGGGAATACATATTGGAAATTCTCCACTATCATCACCAACCGTTATATTTGAAAACAATCTAATCTATGAGAATATAGCAGAAGCTAGAGGAGGTGGATTGCACCTGCAGCGTTCAGGAAATTTCAACATAAGGAATAGTACTTTCAGTGGGAATGAGGCTCCAGAGGGGTCTGCGATTAGCTCATTCCCTTCAACAGGTATCATCCTTGAGAATTCTATTGTTTATGCAGGATCATTACCCAGTATTTATGTTGTAGATGATATGTGGTCAAAGGATACGGTGAGTGTTAATTATTCTATGGTTGAAGGAGGTGAGAGTAGCGTCTCATTAATGGAGGATGCTGTAGTCCTATGGGGTACGGGAAATCTTGATAGTAATCCACTATTTGTAGACGAGTCCTCGGGAGATTTTCATCTTTCATCTAACTCACCCTGTGTTGACGCAGGAGACCCCATTTCCTTTTCAAATGATTCTGATGGGACAAGGAATGATATGGGGGCTTTCGGGGGACCAGGAGGCAATTGGTAGACCGGCTTTGCAATCCTTTGTGGGGACACGCAATAACCGGCGTTTATGAGACCGCAAAATAGTGCCTGAATTATGAGACAACCTTTTTGAGACTAGAAGGGGCTCATATATATAATTGCTTACAGGATGTTACATCAAATGTCATATTACAGTTACAGTGTTTACATGAAAGGCCTTATGGTAAACATACTAACATCATATAAATAAATGATATTTATAGATTTATGTGGATGGGAGCATGTTGGCACATATTTTGGCGGATTAATGGGCGATGACTTTAAGCGACATAAAATTAATGGGTAATTCAAAGCTAAGATTAAGAGGCTTTAGCCTTGTAGAATTAATGATTGTTATTGTGATTATCGGTATTCTAGCCGCTGTCGCCGTACCAATCTATAGCAATAATGTTATGAAAGCCAAGCGATCAGAAGCTGACGCGGCTCTTGGAAGTATTCGCACTCAACTTGATATATTTTGGGGAGAATACGGTAGGTACCCGAAAGAAAGAATCGATGAATATGTTATTGGCTCTTCATGGAATGATATTTCTCCAGGTGAACTGAGTGGAAAATACTTTTCAGATTCATCATACACCTACTATGGGAGCCCAAACGGCAAGGTATTCAAACTCACCTGTACCAAAGGAAACATACTAGATTATAATAGAACATTAGATCAGGATGGCGTTCTCGCAGATGAATAAAAACCTAACCCAATAGAATTCAACTGATTCACAAACCCCGGTTTATGGGACTCTTCACTCGCCCAGTTTGAATCCGATACGTATTTGAGACGATTTCCCTATATAGGAATGGAAAATCCATTTTTCATGCAGAGGGAGTAGGTGTATAGAAACATTACTACGCTTGTGTTTCGTGCCCGGGGGTCTTTATATCGGTCGTTTATGAAACAACAAAATAATGCCTGAAAAATGAGACACCCTTTTTGAGATGTCCAAGCGATGGATACACTTAATCGTCGACACAGAATTTCTCATAACCTAGCCGAGCCTTACGTAAGAAGTGCTACCGGGCTTTTAGTGCTGTTCGGATTGCTCATTCACACAATACCTCAACGATTATTCCTGCAAGAATTCAAGGAGGATATGATTTAACGTGTCAGTATGTGTAAACATCAGATCATGTCCTGTTCCATCAAGCATTACTGTTCGAATTTCTGAATTTAAGTCATTCAACCGGGAAACGGCATCTTTCGCATTGTAGGCAGTTTCATTTTCACCGACTATATGGAGGAGGGGGAATCTAATTCCCTTGATCTCCTCATCAGTGAGAACAATGGGGTTTACAGATTGCTTGAATTTGAAGGACTTCAACGCTAACTGAAAATAATCTATTCGTGCTTCCACAAGACCAATTCCCCATTCCCCCAGATTAGCTAGATCAGCCCAAACCCAATACATGATTTTTGATTTGAAATATCTGACCGGAATTATTGATTGTAGCATTTGAACAATGTATTCAGATGGAATCGGTAATATCGTGGATGCAGGTCCAATGAGAACAAGTTTTGCAATTCTTTCTGGATGTTGAATTGCATATTGGCTTGCAACCCATCCTCCATATGAATATCCCATCACTCTAATATCATCCGTCAGATTCAGTGAGTCAGCTAACTCGTCTAACCAATCAGAGTAGTCTTTACCCGTTTCTATTTTCCGCATATATACACTTCTGCCATAGTCGTATATGTTGTCCAGGGCGTAGGTTCGGTACTCCTGCGAGAGTGCTTCTATATTCGCATTCCAAATAACTGAATTGCACCCTCCTCCAGGTAAAAGTAGAAGTGGAGGGGCATTCAACGGACCACTAATTCTCATGAATGTTTGGCCAAATGAGGTGGTTACGAATCTCTCTTCAGAAGCTATCGGCCATGTTTTCTCCATTTCCTGCTCGAAGGCCAGATACTCTATTTTTGCTTTCTCCGAGCGAAAGGGGTGAAACGCTGTAATATCCATTTGATCAGGGCCAGAAATTATGGCAAAATAAATCCAAGCTACGAATATACTGAGCAATAGGATTATTGATCCTATTCCGATGGATAAATATTTGATGATGCGAACGCCGAGGGAATGCTGTTTTGAGGATTTCTCTGCATGTAATTTATTGTCATTCTTGTGTATCAAAAATCACCACCATTTCCTTTGATTTGCTACATCACTATAATTGGACAGTTCCATATTTGATCAGTCGTGACTACATCACAGTGTCTAGTGGTGGTTTCTGGTACTCTATTAAATCACCTGGATTGCACTCAAGAACCTGGCAGAGTTTTTCCAATGTAGTGAAGCGAATTGCCCTCGCTTTACCAGTTTTTAGTACTGACAAATTCTGGGTCGAGATATCCACCAGTTGCGAAAGCTCGTTGAGCTTCATTTTTCGCTTGGCCAGTTGTACGTCAAGGTTGATGATGATTGGCATTATTCAGTCCTCAGATTGTGAGTTCGATTTCTTCCTTCATCTGACTACGATCTTTAAGGAGTAGCCCATACTGGTGCATTAAAAACGCCAGTATAAGAGCAGCAACACCGAAAGCTTGTGGAAAGAGAAGAATGGTGAAATAAACTATACCTAGCCACCATCCAGACATTGAAAGGAGTAGTGTTTCACTCAAAAACAACGGGGCAGCAAAGAACAGATCCATGATACTGCTAATAACCAACAATCGCGTTAATGTCATAAGAATTGGAGGGAGGCGGTTAATCTGGCTGGTTGATCCTGCTGATTGTCGGAGAATAGTTATTGCCCCGGCTCCAGACCAGTATATCCACATCCAAATGCAGGAACGGATGAGTACCAGGATGACGGCCAGGCCAACCAAGAGAGTGGCTCCTGTGGACAGCGTGTTTTGCACCTCAGGCCAAACATTGAGGAAGTACATTAGAAGACCTACAAGCTGTAACAGGAGGATCGTCAAAGCAAACCCCGTGTAGAACCGGAGTGCCTTTCCTAGAGTGTTCAAAAAGCTGTTGTGAATCATGCTGGTTCTCTTTTCTATAGTAAGTATCCATTGAGTTGAACTGAAAATAGAATAAACGATAGAAGCATGATAAACAAGAAAATTATCATGATAATCATGATGCTTAAAGAAACCAGAGCATGCGCCGGAAAACATGAGAAAAGCCGTCAAGAAAGTCAAACATGTCCACCTTTTCTAGTCAACACCATAGGAAAAGCTAACAGAAAAGAATTCCTTAAGGGAACTGTGGTCTGAATGGCTCAA
>JACKQG010008267.1_pt1 | contig 10196 bp, 7 predicted proteins | sample 8237621 | NCBI WGS metagenome assembly JACKQG01 (sample SAMN15677084, study PRJNA649215) | marine metagenome | biome: marine; feature: Black Sea; material: saline water; isolation source: suspended particulate matter (SPM) from the Black Sea western gyre | collected 2013-06-09/2013-06-10 | depth...
GATTCATTTTCCCGCTGATCCGGAGGCTCTCCGGGACATCCTCGTAGAAATCCTCAGTACTCTCCGCTCCGACCTCTTTGAGCATCTGCGCCTTCACTGCGGGCACAGAATTGGGGATATAGGGGTAAACAGTCGGCTGTTTCTCCATCATTGCTCCTTTTTTTGAGGACATAGATTAGCACGGATGAACACGGAGTTCTTTTTTGTTTTTATCTGTGTCAATCTGCGTCATCTGTGTTCCCAGTTACTTCTGCATCACGAACCATACGCGCCCACTATGTGGCCTGGGTTCGCTCATTACTTCCAAACTGCCCCAGCAGGCAAGCTCCTGGAAGCCCACTGCCTGCGAGCACTGCCTGATCTCCTCCAAGGTGTATCCGCGTTCCTTGTGCTCTTCGTCCATCCGAACCCACCCGTCCCCTTCTTTCACGAATCCCAATATGCTCGTGATAGCAATGCGTTTCTCGAAGTCGTAGCTTGGGAAGTGGATTTCAAAGAACTCAGGGCTATTCTGCTGGATGTAACAAGGCTCTCGTTGCCAGTCAACGGCCAGGCCATAGATGGTGTTCATGTCGAAAACGAACAGCCCTGCTTTCTTCAGCGCGCGATACACGCCTGCAAAGGTCTTCTGTATGCCCTCCAACTCCAAGACGTAATTCAGGCTATCAAACCAGCAGGTCGTTAGGTCGAATCTATCGTCAAAGGTCAGGGAGCGCATGTCTTGACGAAGAAACTCCACTTCTGCGTTCTCCCGTTCAGCCCGCTCTCTGGCAAACTCCAACATCTGGGGAGACCGGTCAACGCCCGTCACCCGAAGGCCTTTCTTCGCCATTGCCACAGCGAACGTTCCTTCGCCACAAGCTATGTCCAGGATCGTCTGTGGCCTGGCATCGAATCGGGCAAGCACATTGGGCAGTAGCTCTACCATTCTCTCGCTGTATTGAGGATATGGCCCTTTGGTGTAGAAGTATGCGAAGCTGTCAAAGAAACTCATTTTTCAGTGTGCTCCATCTGGATCACTGATCGCGCTGAAATCACTGAGATCACTGAGGTCCCTTTCAGCGTGCTCACTTCCCTCCCCACAGAGGATAGACAACGGATAAGCGATAGCCGCCGCTCTCTCATCTCTCCAGCACCCGTTCTTCAATCATGGTCAGGATGGTCGTAGCATTTGGTACATCAAATACAGGCTGTGGGGGACCATCTTTAATGTGAAGGTGATGGGGCGCATTGGGCAGATCCATGTGGTGCTTGACGTTGTCCCAACGACGGATTAACTCTCCGTCGGCATCTTGCCAATGGAAGCTGTACTTTCGCAAATCTATCCGTCCCTTTTCCTCCGCCACGTATTCGAAGAACTCGAAGAGGCCGCCGTCTATTAACGTGGCTCGGATGCGTAGTTTGCCGTCGGTGGGCGTGATTTCTCGCCGAGCCTGCTTGTAAGAGACAACTACAGGGCTCTCTATCAGCCGCATTTCGATTTCATCGAAGTAGCTGGCGATGATTGAGTTCATGAGGGGCTCGCTTCTTCCCATCCCAGGATGGACAGCCGGTGTCGCAGGTTTGCGGCCATCTCATACGTCGCTGACCATTCAATGAAGTCCATGGCGTCGCCCAGCTCGCCTCGCTCAAACTTCTCATAGAACTCTTCGGAGTTGAGGTAATACCTCCGCTCAAAGTCAGCCAGTTGTTGCTCCAACCTGGCTTTTTGCGAGATCAAGCGAGAGGTCTCCCTGTCGAGCAGCTTATCAATGGTCAACACCAACACCCTATCCAGAGACGAAGCCTCGGTCGAGGCCATATATTCCTCTAGTTTTCTTACCTTGCTCAGCGTTGTGGACATCTTTCATTTCCCCCTTCTTTCAAGCTACCGTGCGCAGCGGATAGCCGCCGCTCGCTTATCCGCTTATCGTTCGACTGAGCTCACGACGAAGTCCGCTCCCATCCGTTGCCTCCACCACCCCAATCTCTTCCTCCGTCAACCCATACAACTCATACACCAGCGCATCAATCTCTCTGTACTGTTCTCTGCCCCAGGTGGTTATGCCGGCCAGTGCATGCTGATGTAGTCGTGAGCAGCTTGCATATCGAGTGGCCGGGTTGTGTTGCCAACGCGCACGTAGAATTCCTTGATGCCTTTGTCTGTCAAGTAGACTGGCTTGGGGCTAGGCTCTACTCGGACGATGCAGACGGTTTTGCCCTCGCTCTCCTCAAAAGAAACGTGCTGGTATTGAGAGAACTCTGCTCCCAGAGTATCAGTGAGTACTTGATGCAGCTTTTGCTCGTACCCGTCTCTGTCCATTCGACCTATGGTCTGCAGGTCATGCTCAATACCCAGCACCGTACAGTCGTCCGCCACACCGATGAGGAGTGTGCCCCCCTTACTGTTGAGGAATCCGGCGACAGTCTTGGCGATTACTTTCTCAAGGGCTTTGTTCACCTGCTGCGTGCGCAGATCCCATCGCATACTCGACTTGTATTCGAGAGCAGCGTTCTCACCGGTCAGCATATCGGCCAAAGTTCGAGGCCCCGGCGGTTCAAGCAGGGAGAACCCATCTGGCAATGGTTCAAAGCGCTTCAAAACGTCGGTTGCCACTCTCTCTACTATCTTTGGATCTTCCGAATATGTTCCCGTCTCTCGTCGAAAGCCTTTATCCCCACGATATGAGAGCCAGTTATGACTTGTAACTACACAAAACTGTCTGTCACAGACCAGAATCTTCTCGTGCGTGTTCCCCAGCCACTTAACTTGTAGTCTCTTTCCATCAGGTCGCTTCTGAATTCGTCGAAACTGCTTGGCAACCCATTCATCAATGTAGAGATCCTTGCTTTCATGGCGACGCAAAGGCATTCCATACCCGATTGCAATCCAAACGCCTCGCTGAACGGCCTGCTCAATCAATTTGATTATCTCTTCATCTGTTGCACTCCGTCTTATCCAAGGAGAGATAATTACCACCCCTCGCTGTGCCAAAGAAAGGGCATTCTTCAAGAGTTGACGATGTTCATTATCCTGCACAATTCTGGATTGTCCTTGTGCCGCCTTCAGCCGTTGCACTTCACTCTCAAGTTCTTGAATCCGTGCCGTTTTGCTTGTGACGGCTTCCGCCGACGTCTCTTCATCGAGTTTCTCCAGCGATGCTTGTAGCTCATCTTTCTCCGACGCAGCCTCCTGTACTTGCCGATCTAGTTCCTCTAGTCTCTCTATTTTAGGCCTCAGTTCCTGAACCAATTCGGAAGGCAGAACATAATCTACTGCCGAATCCAACAGGTCATCAGGAATTACACGGCCTCCGCTTTGCTCCCGTTTTTTTAGTATTCGATCGTACTCCGGAACTGGTTCGTATCCCTCGAACACGCGCAGATCGACCCGTCCAGTTGTACGGTCACGAAACACCAACACGTTGACAACCTTGTACATCAGCCAAGGTCGTTCGACATCGAGAACCTCAACTAGCTGATCACTGCTGTCAAAGCCTTCTGATTCCTTGAAAACTGATTCAAGAGCGGAAAGCTTGTTGTTTAGGGATTCCGCAATTGGTCTTTTCCCAGGAGATGCATGTAGTAACCAGATCCCCATCTTGTTGAGATCTTGACCAGTTTGCAATACTGACTCGTCAAGTGGTGCAATCTCACCCGTGAGGCCATCAACCTGAATGTAGAATCGCTTCACATACAATGCAGTCATTGCCTCACGAAGCGCCTGTTTTCCCTTGCCAGTAGTTGCAAATGTGATGCTTGGGTTTTCCGGAGAACCAAACCTGCGAATGATCAACTGATGAAGATCCAAGTACGCTAGTGCATCACGCACAAACTCGATCTCCATTCCCAGCGCATTGGCAATCTCGGTCTCAGTACTTATGCCCAAGTCAATAAGCTTGAGAGCAAATTGCGCCGGAGCAGGAACCTCCTGCTTTTTTAGCACATCTACCTTCAACCGAGCCTTATGAGTAGGAATACCGGCCTGATATTGGCATGTCAGGTCGTAGCCAGGTATTCTTTGGCGATGCAGATCTGCAAGTTCATTTAATATCATCCTACCCCTCCACCAGCGTGCATTCAGTGGGATGCCCCACGATGTGTGCAATCACATCCCTAAATGGATTTAGCCCATCACGAGTATGAGCTTGGGCTACCATTCGGTGGTCTCCAACGATAAACAACAACTCCCTGGCTCTGGATAGCGCGACGTTCAAGCGACGACAATCGCTAAGGAAGCCGATTTGTCGCTTAGGGTTACTTCTGACAACGCTGTAGAACACGATGTCTCGCTCACGGCCTTGAAAAGCATCCACCGTATTGATCTCAATGCTTAGAGCTTTCCACCGCTTCTCGTCTTGCGCATCAAGTTGGCGCTCCAAGTGTTCCATTTGTGCGCTGTATCCAGAGACTATGGCGACGGTTTTCCGTTCTTTGAGATTGCGTTTGCGTAGATGCTTCTCCAATCTTGATAATTGATTCTCGACGATACTTGCTTCACACAAGTTGTACTTGCTTCTGTGTTCATTGGTTGCCTCGAAGCGACCATCGAGTTGGCTGGTAGAATACCACACTACAGCGGTTGCCCAATCCTCCCAACCATGCAAGCGCTCCTCTGGCGCTACACCTGTTTCTAACTCCTCCTCCTGATAAAAGACATTGCTGATCAACTGCGCGATATGAGGATGCATGCGGTATTGAACTCGGAGCACTGAGCTCAGCTCAGGTTCGAGCAACCGAAATAGATGCTCAAACAGGCTGCGTTCTAACCAGATTGGATCGATGTCAGCATGTTCACTGGCCTGCTTCTGGACTTCATACTCGATCACTGGCGGCAACTGCTTGTGATCCCCGACTAGTATGCTACGCTGCGCGCGTACTAGCGGAATGAGAATTTCCGAGGGTGTGGCGCGTCCGGCCTCATCTACAATGACCCAATCAAATCGCTCGGGTAAGCTTCGTTTACCAGCAATTCCTACACATGTTCCAGCCACTATCGAGCAAGCCCGCAAATATGCATCCTCAAAGTCATCTAGTTTTCCTACTCTTCTCAACCATTCCTCAAGTGTCCTCTCTAGCGCGCTTTTCTTGGCATCGATTTGCTCCCGAATCTCCTTGGCGAGCCTCTCCAGGGAGCGAGCCGTTGGCTCTATATCAAGCTCCAAGAATCTCTCTTGAAGAAGTTCAATGCCGACCATCAGATCCCCATCTTCAGCTTTTTGTTCAGAAGCCTGCCTTTTCACCTTTGGGCGTATTTCCTGGATGATTTCGAGATCAGCTTCCAAGTCCCGACGTTCATCCGACTCTGCATGGTGTTCAGCAAGGTATTCATTGCTTTTTTCCCGAATGCGCTGGGCCCACTCCGCCAGCCTGCGGTCCACAAGATATTCCTTAGCACCATGCGCAATGCGTTCTTCCCTCCCCACACGAACCATGCGAACGTCCGGCAACAGAGAACCAACTTGCGTCAATACATTGTCAACAGCTACATTGGATTGAGAGACTAGCAGTATGCGTGCCTTAGGATTCCGCCAAAGGACTTGCGCAACAATCTCGCTGATCAGAACCGTCTTGCCCGTTCCTGGTGGCCCTTGTATCAAATACACATCGCGTGCGCTGAGCGCCGAACTAACTGCCTTCTTTTTGGATTCATCCAAGTCCTGATTGAAATACCTCGAAATAGGCTCCTCTGTTGCCTGCTCAGCTTGTTTGGGATCAAGCAAAACGTTAGGCAATCTGGGATTTACACAGCGCTCATCAACCACTGTGTCTAACGCGAGACGCTGCCGGTGCCATGCTGCAGCCCATTGTCGTTCATCAACTGATATCTTCCCTGCTGCAGATACTAGATCGAGTTTCACTCCAGGAAGTTTGGAGATGAGAATACAGTTTCCTTCTTGCCGGAGGTAGCGTCCAACTGTCATGACCTTAAGTCGCGTTGATGGCATTGCAAGCAATTGCCCTGGCGCATACAATTCGTCCAGGTTAACCTCGCGTGCCAGTTGCGCCTTTATCACCATATTCCTTTCTAGTGTATCCCAAGAAACGTATTCCACCTGTCGCAACGAGTCTTTCTTCAGGTCACGGTCAAGGTAGAGTATGTTGCGCCATGTTTCGACTAAGTCCAACCGACGCTCAAGTCTTCCTTGCTGGACCGCCTTGCGGCGCATGAATTCATCGATTTCATCCAACAGACCGGTCAGTTGTGTTGAATCTGCCGGAAACGGATCTCGATGTGTACCAACCTGCCACTGTGCGGATACTAGAAACCCGTTCTGCCGCATCCTTTCAAGCGCATGAGGTGGTATTCTGGCCTGAATGCTCCGTACAACCAAATGAGAAAGCTCTTTTGTTCCTCTCATCCTATCCAGCGAACAACGCAGACTCAATGAGTCTCCAATCAGATCGTATTGTTCTTGCGGTGTATTGGGGTCTTCACATACAATGTGGACACCGGAGGCAAGCGCTTCTTGAACAACTTTTCGCGCCTCGACCGGGCTCTGCGAGCCCGTCACCGTTTGATCATACAGGTTGCGGATGGCATTGCTTGTAAGTAGCAAATAGAACTTCTGACTCTTGCTCTCCAAATTGCGCCATGCCCACCGCAGGGCAAGCATTGCCTGATGGGCAGTTTGAAACCTATCTGTTGGTACTTCGTCTGCCATGCGCTGGGCTACAAGCCGAATCTCGGACGGCACTTCGGACAATGCCTGAAACTGAGCACTCAAGGGGGAACCTGGATCCGGATCTCTCCTGGTCAACATGAAGTAAAGAACAGCAGCCAGAGAATAGATGTCCACCGAATAACTAATCTCTTGTTGGTTGACTTGCTCAGGAGATGCATAGGGGCGGGTAAAGAAATCCCCGACCGTCTGCCCCACTGTCAAAGTGCCCAGGATCTTGCTTATGCCGAAATCGATGATCTTGGCGTTTCCCCTGCTGTCCATCAAGATATTTCCTGGATTCAAGTCCCGATGTATGATATGTGACTGATGAGCGTACGATATCCCACTCAATAACTCGCATAGATAATCACAACATTGCAGGGGCTCAGGTTCCCACCTGGGCAGTCGTACACGTAGCGATTCGGCTCGTTCTATGTACTCCAGTACCAAGTACAGGATTTGGTTTTCCTCGTCGTGTCCATGATCAAGCAAGAGGACTATCGTTGGGTGGCTCAACATAGATAGAGCGCGCACCTCACGTGCGAAAAACTCTTTCTGGAGTTCCCGATCTCTATCTGGTAATCGTCCAAGCAGTTTGACAGCCACAATGCGTTCATTCTTGTCTTTGCGATCTATGGCTTTGTGGACTGTACTACTTCCTCCACTACCCAGATTCCCTATGAGCTCATATCGGCTGTTTATCCATTTAGGTGCTTGCATTGGACCTCCTTCAACATCTGTGCTTTTCGCCATTGTGCCAATCTGCGCACTCAAGACGACCTGGCTGGTGCTTTCCGCTCTCCGCTATCTCAATCTCCTACTCCGCCAACCCATACAGTCGATACACCAGCGCGTCAATCTCTCCGCGGGAGCTATCCCATCAATAGATACCCCAGCTCTTCCATTCGGCGATTCTCGGCTGGCGTTAGCTCGCGTATGTTGCTCCAGGTGACAAGGTCCAGCATTTCCTCGCTCAACTCACAGAACTCCTGTTTGCTAAACTTGCGCCGCTGGCCGCCGTCATCATCGTAGAACTCAAAGTAGTCTTCGTAGTCCTCTTCCCAGTAGGATAGGTCGTGGCTCATTCTTCTCCCTCCACAATTGCGATCTTCTCTCTCACTACCCCGTACAACTCGTACATCAGCGCGTCAATCTCCATAATTGTCCAACCCCGGTATCCTCTACACCGGTGCCATTTCTTCTACCTTAATGTTTCTCACACCTGCCCGGGTTAGCCATGTTTGGAACAGAATGCGGCCCCTTCCAAAGACGTGCGGCATTTCATTCACGGGGAAGGGCCTTTGGACTGGCCCGACAGCCACACGTAGCTCCTTTTCGTTAATCGCCACATCAAACGGCGTGAATTCCCGCGGATCGAATCCGTCAATGCGGTCTATAGGGTCATTGTCATAATTGCCTTGCTCATCCTCTGGCACCGTTCTCCATACAGTTCCATCGAAGCCAAGACAGATAAGATAGCTGAAGTTCGCATAGAATCCCTGGCTTCTGAGTGCTATCCCGATCCAGCCAGGCTCTGAGCCTCCCCTTGTGAAACGCATTTCTGCTGTTACGCGAACGTTACGGATTTTCAAATCACCAACACTCAGCCAGGAGTATTTAAACAGCTTAGGGATAATGCCGAATTCGAGGCAGTCTGTTAGCATCCTGCGATGAGCAAGGTCTGGTGTCCAGAGTAAATCGCAATCACGACCATCATCCAGCGCTGCACTAAATGGTAACGAAATGGATGTCCTTGGTATTTCCTCAAAGGGAGTTGCGGCGAGACTCTCGAAAATGATCTTGCGAAGTTGTTGCTCCAGTTTCTGAAATCCATTGTAGGTGCGTGTGTAGAGTAGGTGTCTCACAGGGTTGATATCGAACAGAAATGCCTCCTCTGGATCTTCCTCGCGAATAATAACCACACGATGCTTCTCACGACAAGCGGACGCTATACCCAGTTCGAACATGACATTGCCATTCTGACCTGAGCTGTCTGCGATGACGAGATCAGCGTTCTTGATCCCCAACCAGATTTCAGGGTGAATCACTCCTGCGCTGGTAATATCAATTGCCCTCTCACACTTAAACTCTGCGACCTGCAAATCTGGCTTGAGTGAATCACATATGCGCTGTATGAATGCAAATAGGTCATCCCATCTGCCTTTTGGCTGGGATGGCAGGAGAACAAAGCAAGTGAGTCTGTGAGGTGAAGGCTCAGGTTCTGTTCTTGGATCGGTTACAATGTCACAGGGCCAGATGGATTCAGCCATAGTTCGACTCCTCTACATTCAGATAAAGTTGAATTCCGCAGCAACGACTTATCAATCCCATCCCTCTACCAGGGCTAGCTCCTCCTCCGTCAACCCATACAACTCATACACCAGCGCGTCAATCTCCGCGTCAAGCCGCTCAATGCGGCGGGCCAGATCATAGCGACGGTCCTCTTTCAGCGCGTCGGCCTGGGCGTGCTCCTTTTGCAGCCGCAGCATCTCCTCCACCATCTCCACCATCCTGTCATGCCGCGCCACGTCCGCCGGGTCGTCGAAGTTGATGCGGCGGATGGGGAGTCTACCTACATATTGTTTCGTACAAGTAATCCATCCACCTCGAAAGCGATTGCTTATCATTGCCAAATACCAGAACAAGAGCTTGGAGTTAAGCAATCCCAGCACGTATCGGGGCGACAAACGACTGTCCTTCCCGATGGAGATGCTAAATCCGCCACTTGCCATCAGACAGTAGTTTTCTTGATCGTCAGGCAGTTCCGCCAAAGACCCTTTGTCTGCAAGTAAAGGCACGACCAAGTGTGCTTGGTCATGCACAGCCAGGTTCCGGGGAGCACTGAAGCTATACCATGCCTTGAATTGCTTCCGTTGCTCTAATACTTCCTTTCTGGAGCGTAGGTAGCTATACGCATTCGGGAATCGTCTCTCTAGCTCAGCCTCTGACAGCAATACAAAGCTGCTTCCACCACTCTTACGATATGGAAAAATAATGACCTTTCCGCTTCGTGGGGTGAAGCTGTAACGATTGAAGTCTGTGGCGAAGAGCGGCGTCCGCAAGAGTTCGCTTTCTATTTTCACAGCTTCTCCATCATCTGTGAAATATGTGTCGCCACTCCGCCCACGTTTCAACATGAAGACTTTGTCATTTCCACTGCTTGACCCGCGACTCATCTTCGCCGTAAGATTGAGCAGAGGTACCCCGTGAGAAATCAGTTTGTGTCTGACCTGCGCTTGCAGCTCTGAAAGGAATATCCAAGGCTCATCAGTCAGCAACCGGCTATCCACATGAACATCTGGTAGACTATCGGACAGGAGTGCAGGCTGCTCTGCCTCGGCTTTCAGCCAGTCGCCCGCTGCTACATAGAGCATCTTCTCACTTGGCTTTTTGCGCAGGAAGAGCAGGCAGGTGTACGTTGTAGCGTCCTCAAACACCTGAGCGTGCTCGAAATCCACGATGCGCGACACGGCTTTCTGTTGGCTTAGCAGCTTGCGCAATTTCTTGCCATAGTCAACCTGGAGGAACTTGTTGGGCAAGATCATCCCGAAG
>JACKQG010008268.1_pt1 | contig 10195 bp, 6 predicted proteins | sample 8237621 | NCBI WGS metagenome assembly JACKQG01 (sample SAMN15677084, study PRJNA649215) | marine metagenome | biome: marine; feature: Black Sea; material: saline water; isolation source: suspended particulate matter (SPM) from the Black Sea western gyre | collected 2013-06-09/2013-06-10 | depth...
GAACGATAATAGCGCTCGTTCTGCTGCAAATTCTCTTCGGCTTGTTTTTGCTTGGTGATATCGAAAAACACGCCGCTGAAATAGTCTATCTCACCGTTTTCGCTGCGGACGATCTGCCCCCGGTCTTGTGTCCATATGATTTTGCCGGTTTTGGTTTTGATTCTGTATTCCCTGATATAGGCGCCATCTGTATCAAGAGACTGTAGAATACATTTTTTTGAGGTTTCTATATCCTCCTTAAGCATGAGATCGGACCATTTCAGCCGGCGAGCATCAAATTCTTCCTTGTCATAGCCGGTCAGTTCACCAACTTTGTTGTCAGTGAAATCAACCGACCAATCTTTATATCCCTTATAAACAAACCCCGGGATATTGTTGATAAATAAGCGGTATTTCAACTCACTTTCGATCAACTCCTCTTTGGTATGTTTATGCTGGTCAATTTCTCGTCTCTTTAGAGCATTAACAACGCTGAAGAGAACTCTGTTCGGTTCAAAAGGCTTGATGATATAATCATAGGCACCGATGTCAATAGATTCTTTGGCCGTTTTAAGATCACTCTGCCCGGTCACCATGATGGCCGCCGTATGCGGATACCTGGACAAAGCAAAGCGAATAAAGTCTAAACCTGACTCCCCGGGCAAGCCTATATCACTGAGGATGAGCTCGAATTGTCTTTCTTCTAACAACTTTCGGGCTTCGGCGGCGCTGGATGCCTCTTTGAAAATATATTCCCCCCCCTTGAGTATCCGGCCAAGCAATAGCCGGCTTATATCATCATCTTCTACAATTAAGATGTTGGGATTCTCATCCCGTTCCTTTGCACACATATCTATCTCCAACCAACAAACAGATAATCAAATTGGTCCCTTTTTCAGATTAATTTAAGTGAGAGATTATATTAATTAAGCCAAATGTATAAATAATCGATTAAGTATATCTGCAATAATCATGCCGAAACAGGCCCAACACCAGGGTTTAATTCACACTTATCACGAATTGATTTTGCCTCAACGGCAAGCCGCGGGCAGGTGCCATCTGGGTAAATTTAGTGGAATCGACTTACCTACCCCGAATATTTAATCTCTTTTAGGGTTTAATTCCCCGCTGCTTGCAGCGCGAAAACGGGGTGTTCCTTTAGTTAGATACCCCGTAGCTTGCTGCGGGGTAATTCATTTGAAATTTGTTCCGTGTTTTTATAATTGAAGACCGTTTTGATAAATGGGCTAAATGGCTCAGACCCTATCTTGTGGTCTGTTGTCCGTTGCAGAGGTGGGTTATTGTAACTTATTTATTTTTTTGAAACATACGGATAAGCAATATGGGATAATATGATATAAATTTGGCACTATGTCAGATTGTTGACAAAGATTAGAGGCGTTATCTGCCGGGGAATGCTCCGATGTTCACAACTATCTTTAATCTTTCTTGTCAGGTGCAGCATCCTTAATGTTCCGGATCAAATTTAAATCCTTCCGGCTTCTCTGGGCCATGCGATTTTCAACTTCGTCTTTATCCAGACCCATTAAGATCTTATAAGCATTATATTTTGTCTTACAAAAGTATATGTCAAAAGGGTCTTTGTGGTCTTTGCTTCTGTAAATCCTGATTCCAGGGACTTCATCTTTCTGTATATATTCATATTCTGCGTTTATCAGCAAAGGTTCAATGTCATGCTTGTTCTGCCAGGGAACGCAGGCACCCTCCATGCCGACAGCAGGATCCATGATAGATCTGAGTTTTTCGGTAACCCCACCGACCGCAAGGATAATATCACCTGTTAAGGAGCCGGTAACTCCGTATTTCTGATTGACCGGCTGCTTAACATAATCGGAAATCAGGGCAATATCCATTGCAATGGAAGCGCTATCACCTTCTACGCCGTCATGCGCCTGAATATATTCAACATGCATCTCATAACCCACATAAGGTGCCTTGATCTTCTTTAATACATGTTTGATTGATGCTCTTACATTTTGCGCGGCAGCTCTGGCAATATCGCCGATCTTACCGGGCGCAGTAACTGAATCTGCTCCTCCGGCAGTAATTTGACAATGAATCGGCAGGGGTAAGCCGAACATCTGGCCGCTCGATTGTGAATGAAATACCGCCAGACCGACGACGTAGCCGATGGAGTCGGTCAAGGCGCCGATATATTTCTTTAGATCTTTCTTATGCTTAACAAACTCTTTGGAAAGAGTTCCTTCAAGACTTGTATGCTTGCCCAGAGCGCGTCTGACATGTTCCGATCGGACGAGTTGTGAATTGTCGATAATGGCCTCAAACTCAGCCGTCTTGATGATACCGTTTATCGGTCTTAACATACTGCTCAATTTTCTGTCTGAGCTGCGGCAGCGAAGTTCTTTAATGATTTCCAAAACAGCGCCGCTGGAAAAATCTCGTTCCTGCAGCTTATAACCGTCAGGGAGAGGTTTGCCGAATATGTGCTCGCTTCTTTTCCTAACACCCTCATAACCTTCATTTTCTATAACCTCTTGCCAGACGTCCTGGAATTCTCTGCCAAGATTAAGTATCTCCTGCTTAACATACTGAGCAACCTGTATGATATTCTCAGGTGATTCCGGGACCGCACTTTCCAGTTGGATAATTTCTCCTTTATCCTCTATTCTGCTAAGAAAAGCGCCGTCTCCTTCCTGCTGGAGAAATCTCAAAGTATCGTGGTTGCAACATGCCACGATAATATTATCGGCCTTCAAATGATTTTCTGATCGGTCTGCCGCACCGCTCCCTGAATTCCTGCCGCCTTCAAGAATAAACTTCTTATTCTGCATTATCTCTAAAAGGTCCGACATGTAGCCCACCTTGACCAGCGTTTTTAGCTCATCAATGTAGATAATCGAAGATTTGGCATGGGCGCCTAAATACGCCCGCTTATGGGGAGGCGTATGAAGATTGCCGGACTGATACGGATCATGCCTGAATCCCCCTTTCATATTCCTGGAATCAGGTTCAGATACCCTGGCCATCAATTCCTTATCCTTGGCGGGGTCATAAAGAACTTCCGGAACCATATCAAATAGATGTTTGACGACGTTCTTTTTAACGGCAAGGGACTCTCTTTGTATTTTCTCCTGGACCTTGTGATTATTCTCCTGCATGTACATGAAGATTGAACCGATACCGGTAAGTCCAGTGGCAATAAATGCTACAGGGAAGAAAAAGCCCGCAATCACACTGACACCTGTTGCCAGGAGCAGGCCATTTCTTACTTTCCTTACCGAATTTATCTGATCTGCAAGACTGAATTTGTCGACACTGTTTTCAGCAGATTCTATCGCGCAATTGAGTTCCTGGATGCGGTCCTCGATCTTTTCAGGATCTTCATAGGCAATTCGTATGTTGTTTTTATCCTTCCCCGGATAGGCTACAATTGCTTCTTTCGGCCTCAAATAATCCCCCAGGGACTTGTCAAGAACCTCATTAAACATATTAGCAAGCATTGACTTGCCGGTCCCCGGCCTGCCCACCATTAGGATGTGCCCCTTGTTCTGCGCGATCTTCCTGATGGCAGCTTTGGCTTTATCCTGGAAAACAACTTTTTCTATGGGATCTTCCGGAACTTGGATCTGGGACGTATCTTCAAAAAAATCCAGCTGATTACCTAAGGTGTGAGGATACTGCATCAGTTCCTGTATCCAGGCATAGTCATTCTTTTGATAATCATGAATCATCTTTGTATCCTCTGAAAGAATCTAACAAATAGAATTTGCCTACTTCAGTTATTGAAGCACTCTTGTTGATTTCCGAATATACCTGAGGCAAAGCATCCTTGATAGGCTCAAGAGCTTTAAAATTATGCATCACAGAAAAGTTGACAAATAATCTATCTGCACCGGTCCTGGATTGAGGAACATAGTTGAATGTAACCCCTAATTGAGAATGATTCAATACAGGTTTGATGACACTTTTTTTACTTGGCGCTATATCATACATCTCAAAGGCTCTTCTGTATATCTCGGGAAGGTTAGCTTCAGAATAGTCGATCCCAAGCTGTCGATTAAAAAACAATTTCATGGGCTCGGCTTTGCCTGTCATGCATAGCTTAAGCGACTTATTTAATTTTGGATTCATTTTAATTAATTGAGCAAACAGCTGCAGATAATGTAAAAGTTTAACATTCTCAATCCAGTATTCAACTTTATCATCAACACCTAAAACACAGGCTTTAGCCTCTCCATTTATGAAAAACTTAATCAATCTGTATGATTTTTCTGCTTCATAAGATTGGAAATCAAACCCCTTCATTTCGAACAACCCATCTGAGATATAGGCCTTGTCAAGAATGACGCCAACATTTTTATAGATAAATTCAGTTAGATAACCAATTTTTTCATCTATACTGCCTTGAATATTTAAATATGAAAGATTGCCGCCAACATCCTGGCATGTCCCTACAATATCTGCTACCTTACTCTGGTCTAAATCTAAAAGTTTTTTAATTACAGGGTCATAAGGCCTTAATAACTCCATGACCCGGTTTAAATGCAGTTCAAGATCCTTGTCATTCATGGGAGCTTTATTTGTCACGTAATTTGACAGGAGGGCATCAGGAGGAATGTGCTCATCTTTAAGCATCCCATGCAACTTTTTTGGCAATATTTTCCTGATCTTGCTTTTAATTTTATAAAATGGCGGGTAGTAATGGACCTCGCATCCAATCAATTTTTTTTCTACCTGGATGGGATTAGGATTCAGCAAGTACCGGCCTAATTCAGACAAACTATATGCGGTTACGGTCTCTGTTTCACCCCCCTCACAAATGCGGCTTAAGTCCATATCCGTAAGCTTGCCCTTAGAAATTACCCATATATCGCCTGGTCGTGATTTTGCTTTATCACCGGTCATTCGCATTCGGTTTCTAGAACTGTTGGTCATCACAATAGATTCCTTCTCCAAAGGCGCATTACGAAAAGCCAACCAAACTCGCTTTTAGATCATAACCGCCCACATATTGTGCTAAAAATGCAATACACCCCAATATATAGTAACCATGCTTTATCACGATACTTTAATGAATATGAAAAGGAATTGCAAGATGTTCAGCTGATGTAAGCATGAAACCACGCAACTTAATACCGTATAATCTTTTTCGGTAATATTCATCTTTTTCTTAAGTCGATATTTTAGGTTCTTCTCCAATTTTGTTGGAAAAGAGGGGCCAAGGATCCTTAGGATTACTCCAACTCTTTTGGAAATGATCCAAAAAGAATTGCTATTTATTACAAATTTGTTATATATCCGGTACTAATACAGACCTCGTCATTAACCAGATGAAAATGGCCGTAGACCGTTATATGCTACGGGATTTCACAAAAATTGGACATCCAGATGAAAAGAATCGAAGATATTACCCTGCTTTATGAAATCAGCAAGGCGCTAAATGAGCATTTGGACCTTAAAAAATCTTTATACAGGGTTCTGGAGATTCTCTCCAGTTCAATGAACATGGTTCGAGGTACCGTAACCATTCTTGACCCTTTGCGCGATGAAATTAGCATAGAAGTGGCCCACGGACTTTCCCGAACCGCCATGGAAAAGGGAAAATACAAATTGGGTGAAGGCATTACCGGGCGGGTCATCCAGACCGGCAAGGCTGTCGCCATACCAAAAATTAGCGCGGAACCGCTGTTTCTTGATCGCACGGCCTCCCGAAAATCCGGACTGGAACAGGAACTATCTTTTATATGTGTGCCTGTGAAAAGGGGCAACCAGGTTATCGGAGCAATTAGTGTCGACAAGCCGTATAATGAATCCTATTCCCTGCAAGAAGGGGAAAAGCTTATGTCTGTGATTGCTACCATGGTTGCGCGGCATGTTATCAACCTGGAAACAATCCGCCTGGAAAAGGAGCATTTGAGAGAAGAGAATAAAAGACTAAGAAACGAATTGGAAAATCGCTACCGTATTACAGATATTATCGGCAACAGTAACAAAATGAGAGAAGTCTACCAGATGATTTCTCAGGTTTCAAAAAGTAATGCTACGGTGCTTGTCCGCGGAGAAAGTGGTACCGGCAAAGAACTTGTTGCCAACTCGATACATTACAATAGCTCCAGATCAAAAGGTCCTTTTGTCAAAGTTAATTGTGCGGCACTCCCGGCCACTCTCATTGAAAGTGAGCTGTTCGGTCATGAAAAAGGCGCTTTTACCGGAGCCATCAAACAGAAAATGGGAAAATTTGAGCTTGCCAACAAGGGAACCATATTCTTAGACGAGATCGGATCTATCGGCCTTGATGTCCAGGTAAGCCTGCTGCGGGTATTACAGGAAAAAGAATTTGAACGTGTCGGGGGCCACAAGACCATAAAAACGGATGTTCGTATCATCACCGCCACCAACAAAAATCTGGAAGAGGCTGTGGAGCAGGAATCCTTCAGGGATGACCTCTATTATCGTCTGAATGTTTTTCCCATTTACATGCCGCCGTTAAGAGAACGCAAAACAGACATTCTGCTGCTGGCCGACTATTTTCTTGAAAAATACGCCAAAGAAAATCATAAAGATATCCGGCGGTTTTCTACGCCCGCGATCGATATGCTCATGGAATACCACTGGCCCGGTAATGTGAGAGAACTTGAGAACTGTATAGAACGGGCGGTCCTGTTGTGTGAAGAAAAGGTGATTCACGGTCATCATTTGCCTCCCACACTGCAAACCGGCACAGAATCAAACTCATTGCCTGCGTTCTCCATGGACGACGCTGTGGCAAATCTTGAAAGGGAAATGATCATCGACGCCCTTAAAAACACGCGGGGAAATATCAGCGTAGCATCCGAATTGCTCAAAACAACCGTACGCAAGTTCTCGTATAAGGCCAAAAGTCATGGCGTTGATCACCGCCATTATCGTTGACTAGTGTCCATCCACTGCCTAACTATGACAACCAATAATCGTTTGATACATTTCATTAAAGAACATGAGCTCGATATGTTCGACCTCCTTGAAAAGATGGTGCTGATTCAGAGTGGCAGCCATAACAAGGAAGGTGTTGACCGTGTTTCCGGACTGATCGAATCCTCTTTTCAATCCAACAGCACCTCATGCCGGTTGATCGAGCAGACTAAATTCGGAAATCACCTTATTGTTAGATCCCTTTGCGAGAATCGATTCAACAAGCAAATACTCTTGGTGGGGCATATGGATACGGTTTTTCCCAAAGATACAGACTTTAACTTGTTCAGAGAAGATTCTGCCAAATGTTACGGCCCCGGTGTCATCGATATGAAAGGCGGGCTGGTGGCCGGGATATTTGCACTCAAGGCCCTCGATTCTCTGGGACTTTTGAAAAAGATTCCCATAACATTTATCTTCAATTCGGATGAGGAGATCGGTTCCCCCGGTTCCAGGGAACTCATCAAAGCTGAAGCTCAAAAGAGTGCCTTGGCCTTTGTTTTGGAATGCGGCGGCCAAAAAGGAGAAGTTGTTACCGGACGTAAAGGAAACCTTTCTTTAAAGCTAAATGTTTTTGGTAAAGCCGGGCACGCCGCCTTTGCAGGTCAAGACAAAGCAAGCGCCATTTTGGAGCTTGCCTATAAAACCATCGAATTTGAATCTTTAAATGACTTTGAAAAAGGGGTCACGGTAAATGTAGGCAAGGTTGAAGGCGGCGTCGGCCCCAACACCGTTCCCGAGCATGCAACCGCACGCATCGATTTTAGGTTTGTTGAACAAAAGGACTACAATTTTCTAAAAGAAAAGATTTCAGAAATAGCCGCCAGACCAAAAACGCTTCAAACCAGCGCTAATTTTGAAATTATCAGCACCAGACCTCCAATGGAGCAAACTGACGCCAACCGAAAATTGTTTCAGGCTGTTAAAGGTGTGGCCGACAAGCTGGATTTTCCGATACAGGAAGAATTTAGAAACGGGGTGTCAGACGCCAATATCATTGCCGAGCAAGGTATTCCGGTTCTCGACGGATTGGGGCCTGCGGGAGCAAACGATCACAGCAAAGATGAATACATGATCAAAGAGAGTCTTTTTCAGAGAGCGATCTTGTTGGCCTGTTCAATCGTTGAATGCCGGCAAACTTATCAGTAAAGAATCCTGGCCCAGAGGACCAAGTTTTTCAGGGCAAAACAAATAAACCTCTAATCATACTTATTAAGAGTTTTTCTGAAAATCTTGGTAGCTTTCTAAAAACGTTTCAAGATATGTTTTAGTGAACTTGTTCACATCCCATCCTTTTGAAGAGAGATAATCCCGACATTCCGGCTTGACTACATACGTTTCGGCATTCAGTATTTCTTCTCCCACCGTTTCTACTAGAATCGGTGTTCGCTGATACAAATCACCTTCGAATTCGTCCAACCGCTCCAATGACAATTCGTCCACATTAAAGTAGATAACCCCTTCAGTGACTGCATCTGTTACCGGGATAATTCCCGGATAAGATTCTCCTTTTACCGTAAAACGGGAATAGCTTCTTAGTATCGCGTCGATAAAACGAAACTCACGGGTTGTAACGGCATACATTACATCAGGTATCATTAGGGTGCCGTAGGCAAAAAAATTAAACATAAAAATATTTACCACGTTTTTATGATCTGGTAAAATCAGTTTTTACATACAGTATAGTAGTTTCCAAAATAAATTTTTTATGATGATTCTTAGTTTCAAAAATAGCTGGCGAGAAATCTGTGTTCGCACTCACAGTTACAGTTCAAAAATATGAAGTAAACATATCGCTAAAAAATGCTGTCCGCTGATTTCTCAGCGGACAGCATTTTTTTTAGAGGGGGTGGTTATATGTCGAAATACAAGAAAAATTCGTGGGGATGCGGCCGCAGTTTTACAGCATTGACTTCATTTTCGGTCTTGTATTCGATCCAGGTGTCGATGACATCTTTGGTAAAGACATCGCCTTTGAGCAGAAATTCATGGTCTTCTTTCAAGGCTTCGAGTGCTTCTTCCAGCGAGCCCGGTGCAGAGGGTATTTCTGCCAGTTCTTCGGGCGGCAACCCGTAAATATCTTTGTCAAGGGGATCGCCGGGATCGATCTTGTTTTCGATACCATCAATAACAGCCATGAGCATGGCTGAAAATGCTATATAGCCGTTGCAGGACGGGTCAGGAGTTCTGAACTCTATCCGTTTGGCCTTGGGTGACGCCGAGTACATGGGAATTCTGATGGCCGCGCTGCGGTTGCGGCTGGAGTAAGCCAGATTAACCGGGGCCTCAAAGCCCGGTACCAATCGCTTGTAGGAGTTAGTCGTCGGGTTGGTAATGGCACACAGCGCCTTGGTATGTTTTAGGATTCCTCCAATGGCATACAGCGCCTCCTGTGATACGCCTGCATACTTGTCACCGGCAAAAAGCGGCTTTCCTTCTTTCCAGATACTGATATGGGTGTGCATACCGGTGCCGTTGTCGTCAAAAAGAGGTTTGGGCATGAACGTTACGGTATGATTGTATTTATTAGCCACGTTTTTAAGCACATACTTGAACCATATGAGTTGATCACCCATCTGCAGTAGCGGTTTGAACACCATATCGATCTCGGCTTGGCCGGCGGTGGCGACCTCGTGGTGCTGACACTCGACATCTATACCCAGATCTTCCAGAGTCAGAAGCATTTCGGTGCGCATATCCTGATATTTGTCCATGGGCGGCACCGGGAAATAGCCCTCTTTATGGCGCGGCTTATAACCTAAGTTGGGGCATTCATCCCGGCCGGAGTTCCAGATGCCTTCATTGGAATCGATGGCATAAAATGCGTGGTTATTTTCGGATGCAAAGCGGATGTCATCAAAGATGAAAAATTCAGCTTCCGGGCCAAAATAAGCTACATCGCCTATCCCGCTGCGCTTCAGGTATGCTTCGGCCTTTTGGGCGATATTGCGTGGATCGCGGGTATACGACTCCCGCGTAATCGGATCGACAATGTTGCCGATAAGCACCAGTGTCGGCACCTCAAAGAAAGGATCCATTTTAGCGGTGGTGGCGTCCGGCACCACCAGCATATCGCTGGCGTGGATCGGCTGCCAACCCCGAATGCTGGAGCCGTCAAAACCGTATCCGTCTTCAAAACTCGATTCATCCAGTTCACTTAAAGGCACCGTAAAATGCTGCCACACTCCCGGAAAATCCATAAAGCGCAAATCTACAACCCTGGCGCCCTTTTCTTTTGCCATTTCCAATACTTCTTTTGGTGTCATTTAAAATACCTCCTTTA
>JACKQG010008270.1_pt1 | contig 10195 bp, 18 predicted proteins | sample 8237621 | NCBI WGS metagenome assembly JACKQG01 (sample SAMN15677084, study PRJNA649215) | marine metagenome | biome: marine; feature: Black Sea; material: saline water; isolation source: suspended particulate matter (SPM) from the Black Sea western gyre | collected 2013-06-09/2013-06-10 | depth...
AAGAACGAAACTCTATAACAGAATGGTTGATAAGTTTGCAGGGAAAATAGGATATCGAGTGCAATCAATAGTAGACCACAAGTATAAAAATATATTTGCGTTGGTGAAGAAATGAAATCATCCAAACGATATACCCAGAAACCATTAATTATACATAATAATGGTCGAGCAGTTACTCCATTCATAGAGCGAATTTAATACTACAATGGCAACTTCGCTACCTTTCGACCGTAATAGAAAATCACAATGCTTCGGTGTTGTGATTTTCTTTCATATACATACTGTGGGAGAAACCTATGTTAAACTTTAAACAATATCTATTAGAACAATCCACCGTAGACCCGTCTGACATTGCAGTCATTGATGCATTTTTATCACACACTCCCGGTGTGGAAGGTGTCTATATAAAAACCGTTGCAAATGATGAAGGGGATTTTACCCCAGAAGATATCAGAATAGACTTAATAAGTGGTAGAGAAAAGACGGGATTAGCACAATATGATAACGGCGGAGTAATTTCATTAGCAACTTTAGGTAAGATGATTGACAATACTCCAGGAACAATGGCAATCCAAAATATGCTAAGAGATAAAGCAAAAGCAAAAGGATTACGAATATTATGAGTACATTCAAAACGATAATTAATACTCTAATAAACGCCAATCTTGTTTTGTCAGAACAGACTCTACCACCTGCTGGTGGGATGGATGATTTCCTACAAGCAATCGGACAAATAGAATCTAATAACAAGGACGATGCCGTAGGTGATGGTGGAAATGCAATAGGCAGATATCAAATTTGGAAGATTTATTGGCAAGATGCTGTTGAGTTTGACCCAAGCATTGGTGGTGAATATGAAGATGTTACAGACCCAGACTATGCTGCCAGAGTTGTATTGGCTTATCTCCGCAGATATGCTACAAAAAAACGATTGGGTCATGAACCAACATTTGAAGACATGGCACGAATCCATAACGGTGGTCCCAATGGATATAAAAAAGATGCTACTATTAAATATTGGAATAAAGTAGAGCCTGTTTTAGAGATTATTCAAGTAGAAAATGAAGTTGATGAAGTTGATGTTGATGAATTCGACTACTCAAGTTTTATACCCGACCCAAATGTTCTTTATTCAGAACCACAAAAAATAATTCCAGGCTCATGGAGATAAGAGATATGACATATAATATTTCACACCCCACTTTCTTAAAAGAACAAAAATCAGAAGAACCAGACTTAACGATGACTGAAAATGAGTGGGAAGAACTTTTAGATGCCGCGGAAAAAGAAGGTCTTTTCCTTGTCAGACAATCAGAGAATGGTTATATGTTTGTGAATGGAAAGGATGACGGTACAGTTAGTGAAACGGGACCCTTCACAAAGGACACATTAATTGGAATGTTTGGTATTGGTGTCGTTGGAATATTATCACAATATGGTAAGTCGCCAGTTGCGCGTTTAGTTCTCACGAAGTCACCCCATCTAGCCGCGGCCGGAATTCTTGCGGCAGGTGGATATGCGGCAGGAAACGCAATTGGTAATTCAGATATAGTACAAGACGCTGCCGGTAGTGTTGGAGAATGGTGGGCAAACACTATGCCAACATGGTTGGGTGGTGTTGATGATTATGGGTTAGGTGGATAAATTTGAAATCCTTTTTGTCATATCTAACAGAATCTAAAAACCTTCACATGGAGCATTTGGAAGATGCAGTATTCAATGAAGGAACAAAAGGTATAAATGATGCAGTGAACTTTATCAAGTCTGTTTCTAACATGCTTAGAGGAAGTTCAAAAAGTGGTGTAAACATTACTGTAAAGTGGGATGGCGCGCCGGCAATCTTTTGTGGAACAAACCCAGAGAACGGAAAGTTCTTTGTTGGTACTAAGAGTGTTTTTAATAAGACCCCCAAGATAAACTATACACACGATGACATAAGGGCAAACCACGGCGGTGGTCTAGCAGACCGTTTACATGTTGCATTGAATCATCTTCCTAAACTCGGAATTGATGGTGTCATTCAAGGGGACATGATGTTTATGAATGGTGATTTAGGAACAGATACTATTAATGATGTGCCTCACATTACCTTTACTCCGAATACTATCACTTATGCAGTACCTTCTAATTCTAAATTGGCAAAACAAATTTCCAAAGCAAGAATTGGAATTGTGTTTCATACAAAATATACGGGTACAACAATGGCAGGTCTAAAAGGTTCTTTTGGTGTTGATGTTAGTAAACTAAATAAAACCTCATCTGTGTGGTTTGAAGATGCATATTTGAAGGATGTTTCTGGTAGTGCTACTCTAACTAAAAAAGAAACTACTGATATTGATAAAATTATAAAGAAAATTGATGCAGTCGCGAAGAAATATGGCAGATTTGCGGATGAGTTTATAAAAAATAAGGCACTTGTTGCCGAAATTAAGATTTATATCAATGCAAATGTGCGAGAAGGCGTTTCTACCGGCAGTGCTAAGGGGTTTGCTTCTTATATGGATGCAAAAATGCAGAAACAAATTGAGAAATTGAAATCTAAGGGTGGTAAGAAGAAGAAGCAACAACAAAAAGATAAAATTATGAAAGTTTTATCTACATATGGTACTAGAATACAACAAATTTTTCAATTACACTCTCTTATCTCACAAGCAAAGATTATAATTGTTAGAAAACTGGAAAAGGTCAAATCAATGGGTACATTTATTAAAAAGGGTGATGGGTTTGATGTTACTTCCCCCGAAGGATATGTGGCGATTGATAAGTATGGTACAAACGCACTAAAATTGGTGGATAGATTAGAATTTTCCAGACAAAACTTTAATGCCGCAAAGAATTGGGAAAAAGGGTAGAAGCATACATAACATTGAACTAGTCTTATTAAAAGGAGAATATAAATGGCAACAAGAGCAGAAATAGCAAGAACAGACAACAGCAAATTAGGCAGAGCAGTTTTGAACAACAGATTAGGTCAAGCAAAACCAGCACCTAAAAAAGAAGTTGTTCCAGTAGTTTCTAAAAAGAAAACAACCAAAAAGTCTTCAAAAAAATGAGCAGTATTGATAGATATTACAATTATTTGTTAGAAGCATCCGGCACCTCTAATTTTTTCTATGAGGGTGAAGAGGATGATAAAACATATAGTCCTAGTGGAATGTTTACCACATCATTTTCACAAACTGCCAGAAGCATAGATGGTGGACCTGGACAAGATGGTGGAGATGAAGACGACCAAGAATCAGACCCAAGTAGTGGAGATATTCCTGAAAGAGTAGAACAATTGTGGGATTATGTAGAATGGTGGATGAGTATGTTACCTCAATATCAAGGCGCAGCGAATACAATTTCTAGATTAATGGTACAACCTAACATGAGTCCACAAGATTGGTATGATTTCTTTTATGAATTGTTCGGATTTGGTGGTGGTGGACCAGGTGGTGGACCAGGTGGTGGACCAGGTGGTGGGTATGGTTGACCTTGATTATAAATTAAATAAACAAAAAAGGAGAGTTAGATATGCAAGAATTTTTAAACAGTACAGTGGGAACAATATGTTACTCCGTAGTCCTTTTCGGACTTGGTGCATTAATTGGTAGACCGTTATTTACATGGTTGAACAGTAAAGCGCCGTGGTCTAATTCTTAACTGATGGAGATAGAGGTTGGTTGCCCCGATGCGGATACAACGCAAGGGGGTGGTCGTATCTCAAAGGAAAATGAAATCTTATAATGAATTAAAGGTAAACATTTTGGAACAGACTTCTAACAAGTCTGTGGTGTTTACATTTGGTAGGTTTCAACCTCCGACATCGGGACACCAACTTCTTATTAATAAAGTTATAAAAGAGGCGAGCAAATTGCGCGCCGAACACAGGATTTATCCTAGTCATTCTCAAGATTCAAAACAAAATCCGCTATCGCACAAAGATAAAGTATTATATATGCGAAAGATGTTTCCAAAAGCCGATATTGTAGATGACAAAAAAGCAAAAACGCCATATCATGTATTAGAATCCTTATCTAAAGAAGGATACAAGAAAGTATATTTTATTGTTGGCGGAGATAGAGTTTCCGAGTTTAAAAACGGAATGAAAAAATATGTTGGCAAAGACGGATATGACTTCGATGTATTTGAAGTTCTTTCTGCTGGCAAACGAGACCCCGATGCAGAGGGTGTTGTTGGAATGTCTGGTTCAAAGATGAGAAAAGCCTCGCAGGATAATGACTTTGAAAAATTCATAACTGGCGTTCCAGATAAAACTCCAAAACGAGTTACACAAGGCCTTTTCAAAGCAATCCGAAAAGGTATGGGATTGAAAGAATCCTATAAGGAATCATATTCTGTTGTAGTTGTTGATGACCCACAAGAACGAGCAAAAGGTTTAATGCATGAAACTTCTTTAGACGATGGTAAAGGAATGTTGTTTGTTTTTGATGAGCAAAACTATCACGGAATTTGGATGAAGGACACATTGATTCCTTTGGATGTTGTTTGGATAAATGAAGACATGGAAATTGTAGATATCCAAACCCTACAACCACACGACTTGAAGGGGCATTCTCCTGTAAAGCCTGCACGATATGTTTTAGAAGTAAATGCTAATACTTTTGTTGGGGAAGTTGGAGATATTCTTGATGTAAACGAATTGGATACTGTTCAATCATTAGATGAATCATTCGATAATTATTTAACAGAAATTTCAAAAGAATCAAGAAGAAAAATGGCAAGAGCAGCGAGAAGAACTTCAAAAAAACGAGCAATGGTAAGAGCAAGAAAAAAGAAAAAAATGAAATCATCTCAAGACATTATGAAAGCATCTAGAAGGGCAGCCCTTGGTGGATTTAAAAAGAAACTTTTAAAAGACCGTGAATGGAGTGCTTTGTCGAGTACAGAAAAAGAAAATTTTGAAAAACGACTAAAGCAAAAATTTACTCCTGCAAGGATAGCAAAAGTTGCACAAAGATTGATGCCTGGAATTCGTGCAAAAGAAAGAGATAGAATTGCGAAATTAAAACAAGCAAACAAAGAATTACAAGATTCGTTTTCACCGTTAGAATTCGGAACAAACAGGGCAAGAGAAGAATATAGTAAAATGACTCCGGGACAGTGGAGGCAATATTGGTGGGAGTACCTAAAATGATTAAGAAAATAGCACAAGTAATAAACGAAGCGAATCTTGTTTTGAATGAAGGTGACCCAGATAGCAACCAAGATGGCATCATAACACCACAAGAATTTTGGGATTATGGTGACCCAGACAACCCTTGGGGTGGTGATGTATTTCAAGGGCAGAACCAACATAAATTTTCTTCACCTGATTGGCTTCAACCATACACTGATAATACTGGACCAATTGATAACATCAAAGATGTAATCTTCGTCAGCCCATGGGGTAAAGAGGTTGCTTGGGTTCTTAGAACTCTTAGAAAAGACCGCTGGCCAGATGGAACTGACCCAGATGTAATCATTACAGAAAATTTAAAATCTATTATTAGATTCCTGTTAAGACCTCACGGCTCTAGTGGTGGTGGCAACCCCGATGATGATTGGATTGCCCAAATTGACAATAGCAGTTGGTTTGGTATTAAAAATATACTTTTTCAAATTCTTCTTCCAATTCTTAAAGATACTGGCTATGACATTACACCTGTATTGGACCACCCTGATATTTCTAACTCGCCATGGGAATGGTTGACTTTTCCAGGCTGGCCTTGGATGCATTGATGCAACTACACACAATCATACATTCACTAAAGATGGCAAACGAACAACTTTCTGCCGCTGATAGAGCAATAGAAAAACATAATAAAAATAAAGAAAGAGAAAGAAAAAGACACACGAATGAGTTGTCAAAAGCAAGATTAGTGGACTTAACCGACAAGGAAGACGAAAAGAAAAAGAAAAAAATAAAGAATGAACAGTGGTACAGTGTGTATAACCATAATCATAATTGATTATACATATATTAAACAAGGAGTTTATAAAAATGAGCGATACAGAAAATACAATCGGAATGGGAAGTGGACCATTTAGTGGGAATAATTCCCCAGAGCAAGCAGACATGTTAAATACCATTAGTAATGTAATTGCCGGTAATAGAGATTCTTCTTCTTTGCCAAACGGATTAGAAAGTGTAGCAAAAGAAGCAGGAATTGCAGCGAGAGATGCAAAAACATTGGAAGACCAACAGAATATCTACAAAAGTTATATCTCAAAAGCAGGCAGTATATCAGATAAACAATCATGGACTAATGGAACATTAAAATCATTTGAAAGAATTGCAAACGGATATAGGACAAAGAAATGAAAAAATTTAAAGACATAAAAAGACAAATTAATGAGAGTAGTTTACTTTCTCCGGGAGAATCACAATCAACATTTCACGGAAGATATAAAGTAGATAAATCAGATAAAGAAACCGTTCAACAAATTAGAGCGGCAGTCGCCAGAGAATTGGATAAAAATTTTATGAGTCCAAGGACTGCATTGAACAATCTTAGGTCTAAACTGAACCTTATTAATTTGGACTTCGACCTTCCCGAAGATGGTTATGATGTTGGTAATGTTATTAAATTGCCATTGAAAAAAGCAACACAAGTGTTTGGTAAAGATGGTGATACTCCATACGATGAATATATCAAAGACGATGCATCAACAGGACTAACATTAGAAATTACAGTAAATGAAGATGATAATTCTCTTTATAAATTAACCAGTAAAATTAAGTAATCGGGTAACTTGGTGTGAGTTGTATTTTAATGAATGATAAATTGAACGATAACACATTTATGATGTTTGCGATGAAACATTATGATAATCCTCAATGCATGGGGATGGAAGAATTCCAAGAAGACTTAAATCGAATAAAATATATAAAACGCCTATTCAGGAAGTACAAAAAAAATGGTATCCTTCGTGAGAGGCTTATTATAAATCACATTATAATATTTTATAATGTGTTTGGTGTTGAAGCAGGAACTAGAATTTTATTTTATAAGATAGAAGAGGACATGCACTCTCTATTAAAAACCTTTCTTATATTCTTAAATTATGCACCCGAAACAATACCAGAAACAGACTTGGTTTCTGTTGCTCTTAATACAGATGTTATAAATAGATTAAGGGAAGTATAATGTATAGACACAACATAAATGAACAAGTAGTAACCGCACTAGTTGCTTTTAAATTCTTGAAACTTATGACCCAAGATTTTGAAGATACGGATGCTTTTAAGTTAGGTATCGTTGACGAAAATGGGAAGATTTTAAAGAAAAGAAAAGATTTAAAAACCAGTGAAGAGGAAAGTGCATACACCATTTTTCATACATTGGTATGGAATATAAAAAAATTACTTAAAAAAGTTCCTGGTCTTAAAAGTAAAATTGGTAGTTATGTTGCTTCTTTATATCTTTTAAAAGAGGCAGTCAATGAAAAATATGGTTCTGAAGATGCCGAAAAAACTGTAGAATTTATTATAAATCATTTGATTGAAAATGGTGTAGTGATGGACATCGATACTTTATTTGAGGGACAATTCAACGACACCATAAATGGCGGAACATATATTGCAACAGTTGAAATGGTTTTGCCTTCTTATGGTGTTGTGGGAGTTGGTGATAATATCACAATAAAAGAGGACTCGCCGGCGTTTGTTCATTTTTTAGGGATTCCGTTATACAAAGGAATACATGAAAATTCTGGTGAAGAGGTTGTTGTAGACAGTAGTTCTATTTCATCCCCAGAAATGGTCGCAGGTATGGCAGTCTTTAATGTTGATTCTGTTCCTCATGAGATGGTGCATGGCCACCAAACATATGAGAGGTGGAGTAAAGATAAATTCGGTTCTCTTAAAAATGATTTAAAAGATACAATTAAAAAATATTCACACAGAAATAAAGGTAAGACAATTGCATTAAGAAGCAAGGATGGAATTATAACACCATTCAAAAAGGGGAGAGGTAAATAATGTGGTCATTTTTAACACCAGAATTTTTAACACTAATCGGAAGTAGTCTTACTGGATTTTTGTTCAAGTATTGGGCAGAGAAACGACAAGACCAAAAAGCACTCTATGAAAGAATGATTGGCGCTTCCAAGCAATCTGTTAAAAGTCATGACGCCGCAATTGCTAGAGTTGGTAGTGATGCAGGCAAAGTTATTCGTAGAACGATTGTAGTTACAATTTTATTTGGCACAATACTTGCACCATTTCTTCTTCCGTTCTTTGGTATTCCAACAGTGGTAGAAATTACAGAATCGGAAGGAACATTCTTTGGATTTGGTGGAGGAGAAAAGGTTACATTCCACGAAGTTTACGGATATCTATTTACTGAACAGAACAGGCAAATTCTTTTGACCATTGTTGGGTTCTATTTTGGCCAAGCAGTGGGAAAATCTTACAGATGAAATGGATACTTCTTACATTAATGATATTGACATTTTCTGGGTGTGAAGGTTCTAGAAGAGTTGGCGGTACTTATCAACATGGCAATGTTCCAAGCACAAATTACAACAAAACAGATTCTGGTGTTGTAACTAACATAAATCCTCCCGTAATAGAAGAAATAGCAAACCCAACCAATATATCATTCTGGACCTTATACATTCCGTTCCTCGTTATCGTCCTGTACATCGCATATAAGACATTTAAATCGGACAAAATTAATAATTAGGGGTATCGTATCGTAGTTTTCTATATAAGCATTTGCATATGTAATATGAATCTACAACATCGGATATTGGACTAGTTACACCCTTTTTTAGTGGTGTAATTTTTCTTTTTAAGTCCTGACCTGTTTCCAAGAAAAAGAATTTATGCATCATTTTTTTATCAGCATTTCCTTTTCCTGTTGCTTCTTTTTTAACTGTGGTTGGAGCAACTATATCGATGGGGATTCGTTCTTGCCATAATTTATATTTTAATACTCCAGTGTTTTCTGCTATATGAAACACCTTTCCTTTAGAACCATAAGAATATCCTTCTAGTCCAACTTCGGAACAGTTATGTTCCATAATTTTACCAACGCCCCAACTAGATATACTGTCGTATCTGGATATATCCGATTCCACATCAGATGATAAAGACCCATGAATGTTTCCCAAAAAAGTTTTGGCATATTTCTTAACATCCGTTAAATAATAAAAAACACAAGACTCAAAACAAAACGCATCACCTGGTTCACCCTTGAAAATGCATATTGAAGGTCCTCTTAAACTATAATCTATCCCTGCTATTGTCATAACATAATCTCCTTTTCTTCACTATAATTATTTATATAAATAATAGTATGGTTAAATCGTTTAAGTCTTATGTAAATAATGTTCCCGTTAAAGTTACCGGCGAATCGTTGGTTTGGGGTGAACCTTCTATAACAAATAAAAATTATTTAGAAAGACCTCTAATTGAACTTAGATGTATAGATTATACATTACCAGAACCACCCAAAAATATATCTAAAAAAACTTTAACTGAGTTGGAAATATTGGAAAGAATTTCAACATCAAAAATACCAGAAGATGGTGAGTTAATTAAAAAATATGATGTTAAGGTGTTTGAATATTTTATAGACATCTTAAACGAAAACAAATTAGAATATGATATTAAAGAAATTAAACATCTAATGGATGATATTGAAAGTATAGTTATGGTCGAAAAATTTAAATTTAATCGTCCCAGACCTACTCAGTTAGCAGAGAAGTTAGGTTATGAGTTGGACGATGTTTATTATAAAGAATCCACCACAGCAAATAGTCCAACATATCCTTCCAGACATTCGACACAATCAAGATTTTTAACATCATATCTTTCTGAGAAATACCCATCTTTAAGGAATACATTTTTAAAACTATCAGAAGAAATATCTTTGTCGAGGATACGGGGATTATTGCATTATCCAACGGATGTCTTGGCAGGGGAACTATTGGGTCAATTTCTTTATGAACAATATTCAAAAAATACAGAAACATAATATTTATAAATTATAAAAAAAGACCCCAAGGATTTCTCCAAGGGGTCTTTCGTGATTACTCTGTAACCTATATTAGAATGATACAGTAAACTGACTGCGAATGAGGTACTCCCCATCTTCGCCAGTTGCATCCCATCCTGATTGTCCTAAATTCCAAGCACCGTCAATTCCATTGTATGAATAACCTAAATCGGTTGTCCATTTCATATTAGGATTGACTGCATAGT
>JACKQG010008271.1_pt1 | contig 10194 bp, 5 predicted proteins | sample 8237621 | NCBI WGS metagenome assembly JACKQG01 (sample SAMN15677084, study PRJNA649215) | marine metagenome | biome: marine; feature: Black Sea; material: saline water; isolation source: suspended particulate matter (SPM) from the Black Sea western gyre | collected 2013-06-09/2013-06-10 | depth...
CGTCAAAGGAACGCCGCTTGATCATGTTCCCATACACCACATTTGACTATAACTCATTTACTACCCCAGCCGTTTAGATGATAACTAAAAAACTCTGGGGGTCTCTAGGGGTCAAGTCCACTATTGACAGTAAGTGATTTTTGGTTCGATCAACTATGATAAATATATGATAAAAATTTTCTATCACGACAGAAACCTTGGAATTAGCAGAACTCAAAGAATACCGGTAAAGGCTTAAAAACAAGGGTGATATGGAAAACCAGCCTAGAATCAAAGTTTTATAAAAAACCCAAAATCAGATTTGGGAACAGGGGGTCGGAGGTTCGAATCCTCTCGCCCCGATCACCAACATGCCGTTGGATCCAACGAGAAACATCTTATTGGGTTCAACGGTTTGTTTTTTTTGCGCACTGTCTAAAAACAAAAAAAGACTTAACGGTTTTCCGTTAGGTCCTTTTTTTATTGATACATGATTAGATCATCTCGCATTAAATCAGCGCATCTGAAAAAAGCATTACAATAAGAACTAGCTAGCTATAATCTCTATGTCAATTCAGAGATATTGAGGTTCTTGATCATCGTTTTAGTGACGGATTTGTTGATGTGCGATTTAGCATCGAATCTCTAATAAATATATTGAGCTTTTAGAAGTGAAATTTAAGCCCGACTTGGGAGAAAAAGCATCGTTGCTGTTTTCGTAAAATTCTTTGGCCGCTTCAGGCGATAGTCTTGGAAACTACTCAATCAAATTTATTAATGGAGCCATCACGGACTCCCATCTCGTAAGCTTTGGTCCCACGAAATAAAACTCCACTCAAAAGCAACAGGCCAATAAGGTTGGGAATAGCCATCAAGGCATTCATTGCATCGGAAAAATTCCAGACCACTTCTAATTTTACGATGGAGCCGATAAACACAAAAAGTACCCAGAGGTAGCGGTAAAAATGAACCCATTTATCCCCAAAAAGGTATTCGAAGCATTTTTCACCATAATATTCCCAGGCTAAAATTGTTGAAAAAGCAAAGGTGATCGCACTCAGAGTTACGATAATGTGACCCCAGTTCCCTGGCAGTCCTTCCGAAAAAGCCTGCATGGTCAATGCAACCCCTGTTTCTCCGGAAACCCAGACCCCCGATGACGCTAATGCCAATGCAGTGAGGGAACAAACGACCAACGTATCCAGAAACGTTCCACTCATGGAGACCAGGGCCTGTTTTGCCGGGTGATTGGTTTTTGCGGCGGCGGCGGCGATCGGGGCGCTTCCCATTCCAGACTCATTTGAAAAAAGACCTCGCGCTACGCCATAGCGAATTGTTTTAGCCAATGTGGCTCCTATAAACCCCCCGGTGGCTGCTGTTCCTGTGAAGGCATGTTCGAAGATCAACTTTATCCCCACTCCCAGTTGCCCCAGGTGAGAGAATACTACTATTAAGGCACCGACAAAATAAATGGCCACCATAAATGGAACAAAAATGCTGGCGACTTCGGCAATTCGTTTGATGCCACCTATAATCACCATCCCAGTCAATACAGATAAAATGATGCCTACAGAAAATTTACTCGACCCCAATGACTCAACAACGGCCGCTGCGGCGGTGTTGGCTTGAACCATATTTCCGATACCGAAGGCGGCAAGAGATCCGAAAACGGCAAAACACATTCCGAGCCATTTTTGACCGAGCCCATATTCCAAATAATACATCGGGCCGCCAGAAATTTCTCCATGCTCGTTGATTTGCCTGTATTTAACGGCCAAAAAACTTTCCGAATATTTGGTGGCCATTCCTACCAGCCCTGTCATCCACATCCAGAATATAGCTCCAGGTCCACCCAGGGCAACGGCAGTACTCACGCCAGCAATGTTACCCATTCCTAGCGTAGCTGCCATGGCTGTCATCAACGCACCAAAATGCGAAATATCGCCTTCGCCCGATCTTTCTTTTGAGAATGCTAATCGAAGCGCATAAAACAGGCTGCGAAACTGGATTCCGCCCAACCGAAAGGTGAGCCAAAAACCCACTCCCAATAAGAGAGTGAGAAGCCAGGGCCCCCACATCATGCTTGCAAAATTAGCGAAAAATATGCTCATTAAGATTATTTTTTTGGATTGGTGGCAGAGGAAAGTGTGAAAGCCGAACCACCTCTTGTGGCGACAATATTACAATAACCGTTAGGGCTATACAATGATAATGCAAGATACGAAACTATGAAGAACCTATTCGCATAAAAATTATCACAGCTGAGTAGAATTTTATCTGAATTCGAACAGGTAAATCGGGTTCAGGACGAGGTGCAACCTTCCAAAAATTAGGCCCACAAATTTTTATAGTTTTCCAGGGTGGCTAAATTTTTTCTACAATGGCATCTGACTTTAGTTTGATTTTAGTATAGAATCGGGGTTTCCATATCAATATTTTCGAAACCAGATAGTTAACGCATTCCTTATGGAGGAGTTATGACGAGGGTCACAAAAATTTCAACATCCTTAATCATGTTTTCCCTATTTTCAATTCTATATCTTGCAACAGTGGTGCATGCGCAGCCAATAAATCCAAATTGTGATGATATAGAAAAAAAGATGATGAGTGACAATATTCAAGTTAAGAAGATTCAAAGACAGATGACAAATGCTATTGGAAACGTCTATGGTGAAGCGAATGGGCATGACCAGCAAGAACAGAAGTCGAAAAATCACCAACGCATAGACAAGCATAATCGCCACGTCAACATTCTCATACATAACTTGGGTCGTCGAGTTGAGAATATGAAAGAATTACTCGTGGATGCAAAACAACAAGGAAACAATTGTCAGGAAATGGTCAGGAAGATATCGGGTAAGGTCAATGCCATGCAAGATATTCATGCAGAGATGGAACGATCATTAAGCGATCCGAGTACATCTGCGAGAGAGCTGCAAGATCTTAATAAGAACCTCAAGCAGCAAGCAAACGAAACCAGTTCGGAATTGTAAAACGCTATCCGACAATTTGGAATAGTCACCATTTGCACGCGCAGAGTTTGTATAGAAAACTTAAAACTTCATGATTAATTCATAACGGTTGTAATGGTTTTATAAAAACACCAAAATCAGATTTGGGCGCAGGGGGCGGAGGTTCGAATCCTCTCGCCCCAACCATCAAGGAAAGGACTCGCAGTAAACTACGAGTCCTTTTTTTATGGGATGCAGTCAATATGCAGACATCACCGGACTCATCGGGAAAAAATCACACCTCAATCAAACTCCCGAACCAGAAAGAACTTCAAAGTATCAAGCAAAATTAGAAATTAACATTCCAACTTAAAAAATGGTACAACTTATAAAAGCAGGGTCTGCCTACACACAAACTTAAGAAAGTTTCTCAGGAATGCTTGAGACAATTCAATCTGTTTTGTTTTCTCATGCAAAATCGCTCTTGGGTTTTGCTATCTTTTTTTTCTTGTTGGAATACATTATTCCGGCAAAAAACAAAATTGCGCTGGTACGAAAAGATTTCAAGCTGGATCTGGCCTATTCTTTCCTACTCACCATCCTGTATTTCCCGGTTCAAATCTTTGCCACTGTGTTTGTGGGGCTTTATTTTTACGGCGCCGTGGGGATGCCAGCAGGTCAAGCAACTCAACCTGTTACCGTCACTATCTTGCAAAAAGCCTCACAGGGGGAAGTTCTGATCCTGAAGAACGGTTCAATACAATATCAGCCTGTCCCCGGTTATGCGGGTTTAGATTCCTTCATCATCAAAAAGTCTGATGGCGAGAACAGCCTTGTTCAAACCATGCTTGTTAAATCAGCCGATGAGGTTCAGGAAAGAGACGGAACTTCTTCCGTGGACAACCCTGAACAGATATCCATTTTTGTTACAAGCAGTGTCCTCGGTGGAAAGATCACCCAGGGGGTTACGGGATGGTTTCTGAGTGCCCGCAACATGGTTCTGGAGCAAAGTCTGCTGATGCAAATTTTTTTAGCCGTTTTAGTTGTGGATTTTTTCGGGTATTGGAGACACCGTTTTATGCATAGCAAGTTTCTTTGGCCCTTCCATACTATCCACCACAGTTCAAAACAAGTTGACTGGCTGTCAACAGACCGTTTTCACCCCATCAATCATTATATTACTGCCTTTTTAAACCTCATTATTTTAACGGCTTTATTTGCAGACCCCTATGTGAGCGCAACGGCCATGGCCTTGCGCCGAAAGTATGGGTTGTTCATTCATTCCAACGTACGTATTTCCTACGGTTTTTTAAACTCGGTGTTTGTCAGTCCGTTGTTTCACCGCTGGCATCATTCCGACAGCGAAGCTGCCTTTAATAGAAATTATTCCACTTTCTTCTCATTTTTTGATCTGATTTTTGGAACATTTTATTTACCTACAGACAAAAAAGACCCGGCTTCGTTTGGTTTTTATGGCGGCGAGTTGACTAAAGGGTTGATCGGACAAACAATTTATCCCTTTCTTAAGCTCGCTGAAACAGGCAGAAAGCTCTGACTTACTCCCCCCTGAGAACTAACCCGAAGATATGGTCAAATTACCGGACTCAGCGCACTTTTTGGGGCGCCTGGGGAAATGAGAGAAGATTCACCTCGCTTCACTTCCAACCTGAAAATCACAATTCTCGTCAGGAAGAATATTCCCATCCCCCTATTGCTAAGCATTGGATCAAACAGTACTGGCTTGGGCATATGCCATTACCACCAAAATCCGCTGAAAAATGCCTTCACGGCAGAGCAATAAAAGACCCGTTAAATTATTTGACCAATTTATGACAAAAATGCCTTTTAACAGAACAAAATATCCTTATACTGTATAGACAACCTGTAAATCATTTCCATTTCTTTATAAGACCCGATATGGGATTTATTTTTTGAAGCTGAGGTCTTTTAAAGCAATAAATAACGGAATTTAAAATAACCTTTTTGTTTTCATGCCAATGGATGAAGAACAAAAAATAAGCTCGCTGACGGCACAAGTTAATGCCCTCAAAGAGGAACTGGTTCTCCTGAAAAAAGCTTCCACGGCAGAATCGTTTTTGGTTTCTATTATTGAGAACACCGATGATGCTGTGATTGGAAAGGATCTGGCCGGGAAAATCATCAGCTGGAATACAGGGGCTGAAAATATTTACGGCTATTCCAGCCAGGAGATTTTGGGACAAAACATCACTCTCCTTATTCCGCAGGACTTGAGACACGAGAGAGATGAGTTCCTTATGCAGGTGAAGCAGGGCCAAAAAATAAATCATCGCCAGACCACCCGTATAAAAAAAGATGGGTCCTTATTCAACGTCTCCCTCACAATTTCTCCCATCAAGGATGCATCAGGAAACATCATTGGAGCATCCACCATCGCCAGGGATATCAGTCTAAGCAAAACGATTGAAACCGAATTGCAGGGAGAAAGAGCCCGCACTCAGGCAATTCTGGACAACGTGGTAGATGGCATCATCACCATCGATGAAGTAGGAAGTATCCAGTCGTTTAATTCCGCCTCGGAGCGAATTTTCGGGTATTCAACAAATGAGGTGCTGGGGAAGAATGTCAAAACCCTGATGCCCGAACCTTACCATTCTGAGCATGATGGTTACCTCGGAAACTACCTCTCTTCTGGAATTGCAAAAATCATCGGCATTGGGCGAGAGGTGGTAGGTCTGCGTAAAGATAAAAGCACCTTTCCCCTGGAGTTGGCCATCAGCGAGGTCCACGTTGAAGGCCAGCGCTTGTTCACCGGAATCGTCCGCGATATCAGTGAACGTAAAGCTTTTGAAGTGGCTTTAAAAAAATCCACGGAAGAAGCTGAATCCGCCAATCAAGCTAAAAGCATATTCCTGGCCAATATGAGCCACGAAATTCGCACTCCAATGAATGCAATACTTGGCTTTTCCCAAATACTGCTAAGAAACAATGATTTAGATGATGACACGAAGGTATCTGTCAACGCCATCAACTCTAGTGGGCAGAACTTGTTGACTCTGATCAATGAAATACTCGACATCTCTAAAATAGAAGCTGGAAAAATGGAACTGATCCTCGACAGTTTTGATCTACAGGCATTGATTAAAGATGTTACCGCGATGTTCTCTCTTCGCTGTGAAGAAAAGCAATTACAACTCCATATAAATAACTTATCGAACTCAGTGATAGTTTTTGGAGATGTGGGCAAGTTGCGGCAGATATTGATTAACCTACTGGGCAATGCTGTGAAATTCACGAATTCTGGTGAGGTTTCTATTACCGTCACACCGCTGGATGATGATCGCTTTCAGTTTGATCTGAAGGACACAGGAATTGGAATCCCACCAGAAGCCCAACAGCATATCTTTGAACCTTTCCATCAGGACGAGGGCGGAAATAAAATGGGTGGAACAGGACTGGGACTGACCATTTGCCAAAGGCAACTGGAACTCATGGATTCGAAGTTGACTTTGAAATCCGCTCTTAATCAAGGTGCCCAATTCTCATTCATATTAAATTTACCCGCTGGCGAAAAAAGTGATGTCATGGAGGATAGGCACACTCAAAGAAAGGTGCTTCACCTTGCCCCCGGGCTCTGTGTTAAAGCACTGGTTGTGGATGATGTGGAAGTAAACCGTAATGTGCTTGCAAAACTTTTAACCCATATTGGTGTCGATGTTATCCTGGCGGAAAATGGGGAAGAGGCCATTCAGAAAGTGAAGGAATCCCTCCCTGATATCATTTTCATGGATATGCGTATGCCTGTTTTGAATGGTGAAAAAGCTACCAGGAAAATTCAAGAGGAATATGGAAAAGACAGGTTTAAAATTGTGGCCATTACCGCTTCAGCTTTAGAACACAGGCGGGAATTTTATTTGAACCTCGGTTTTCACGAATTCATTGCGAAACCCTTCAAGGAAGACGAGATTTTTTATAGTTTGGAAAAATTACTGGATATCAAATTCACCTATCCCGACGAGAGTAGCGAACCTGAAAATTCAAAGGGCTTTGAAGTCTCTGACATTACCTTACCAGAAGCACTTTTATCTGAAATGAAAAATGCAGCTGAACTGCATCAGATTACTACGCTGGAAAAATTCATTGAGGAAATTACCTCATTGGGAGGGGGAGCAGAAAAACTGGCAGCACATTTGAAACCTTTATTAAAAAAATATGACATGAATGGAATTTTAGATATCCTGAATAAAATCAATAAAAGTCTTGTTTAATCGTTTTCATAGTTCTTCATGCCGAAACATAGACAATGGCTTAAATAAAAATTTAACCTGGACCTGAGTGCACTGCAAAACCACTATCCTCATGACTGAAGACAGTTCATATATCAAGGAATTTCTAGAAGAGATTTCTGAAACCCTTACTCGGTTGGACCGCCAGTTTGTGACCCTGGAGCAAAACCCTTCTAACAAGGATTGCCTCAGTGAAATCTTTCGCGACCTCCACACCATCAAGGGAAGTTGCGGTCTGCTGGGTCTAAACAAGCTGGAGTCGATCACTCACTCGGGCGAAAATCTTCTCGGAAAACTGCGCGATGGGGAACTGGATCTCAAACCCCTCATGGTCACCAATTTACTTAAAATGATGGACGCTGTATGGAAAACAGTGGATCACCTTAAAAAGACCCATCAGGAAGGAGATGTCGACTATTCCCTTCTGATAGATACTCTGGCTCTGCTGGAAAAAGGCGCATCTCCTCCTGCCAACCCGGCAAACGATGTGCCTGATCATGATGATTCCAGTTCTACGCCAATGATGGATGCCTCCATCATTGAAGAGTTTTTGGACGAGGCCCATGAAACTTCAAACCTCCTGAATCAACAGATCATCGAGTTGGAAAAGAACCCTCAGAGTGAGGATCTCATATCCAGCCTGCTTCGCTCCTTTCACACCCTGAAGGGAAGTTCCGGTTACATGGGCTTTAAAAAGATCGAGACCCTCACTCATTCCATGGAAAACCTGCTGATCACTTTACAAAAAGGAAAGACCGCCGCCGATACTCCGTTCTTTAACTGCCTGCTCAATATGATGGATACGTTACGAAAAATTCTAGCCAGTTTAAAAGCAAACAAAAATGAAGGTTCGCTTTCCGTTGACACCTTGATCGCAGAGATGGCTGACTTGCAGGAAAAATCCTGCACCACCCCGGCGATCATTTCGGATCTTGCCCCAGAAGATGACAATGAGCAAAACGGCGCCGTAAAGGAAAAAGAAGATCAGTCAGAAGGCTCAAATATCCGTGTCGATGTTGAACTTCTGGATTCTTTGATGAACCTGGTGGGGGAAGTGGTTCTGGCCCGCAACCAGTTTTCTCGCATCATTCAGGATAATAACGATTCGTCAATTATGGGAACCTCGCAAAGCCTCAACCGGGTGACCACCGACCTTCAGGAAACCGTTATGAAGGCCCGGATGCAACCCATTAAAAATGTCTGGAGCAAGCTCCCCCGAATGGTTCGCGACCTTTCCATGAATTGCGGCAACAGAGTCCGCCTTGAAATGGAAGGACAGGATTCCGATCTGGATAAATCCCTGATCACCGCTATTCAAGATCCCTTGATGAACATTATCCGAAATTCCATCGCGCATGGTATTGAGGCCCCTGAGGAACGGCGCAGCCTGGGAAAACCGGAAGAAGGGGTAATCCGGTTACGCGCCTTCAATCAAAATGGACAAATACATATCGAAGTTCAGGATGACGGTCGCGGTGTGGATTTTCAGGCAGCCATAAAACAGGCAGTGGATGAAAAACGTATCACTCCCGAGCAGGGAAAAAATTTGAGCGACAAGGACTGCGGAAAACTTTTGTTTATGAGAGGGTTTTCCTTGACCAAAAACAGCTTGATAAAATCTGCCAAGGGTAATGGCCTGGCTCATACCCGGACATTGCTTGAAGAAATTGGCGGTGCCCTCGACATTGAAATTCAACCTGCAAAAAGTACCACCCTGAAAATAAAAATCCCCTTAACTCTTGCCATCATCCCCGCCTTGATTGTCTCCAGCGGCCCAAACCGTTTTGCCATTCCCCAGATAAACATAAGAGAGTTAATATGGCAGGACGCGGAGCAGAGCCTTCAGCAAGTTGAGGAAATCTCAGGAAGTCAATTCTATCGATTGCGAGGGAATTTATTACCACTGGTTCAACTCAATAAGGTTCTTGAAAGTGCCCCCTGTGAGCAACGCTCTGACTTGAATATAGTGGTGCTTCAGGCAGAGGACACCCAGTTTGGCCTGGTGGTGGAACAAATTCATAACAACGAAGAGGTTGTTGTCAAAAGCCTGGAGAGCCTTTTAAAAAATATTAAAATATTTTCCGGGGCCACCATAATGGGGAATGGAGAAATCGTTCTTATTCTGGATGTATCCGGGTTGGCGCAAAATGCCCTGATGGTTTCGGGAAAAAGTTCAAGGGATGAACTTATAGAGTCTGCATCCGCATCCCGCAACGATGCAGATGAAACTCAGGACATGCTGATTGTCAGTCTGGGCAATAACAGGAGAATGGCTATCCGGCTTACAGATGTGGCCCGCCTGGAAGAGTTGACACGATCTGACCTCGAAACCTCAGGAAGCGAAAAAGTAATTCAATACCGTGATGAAATTATGCACCTGATAGACTTGCCCGCACTGTTTAATCTGTCACATCAGGAAACCTGTGAGAAAATCAAAGTGGTGGTACATATTCACGAGGGCAAAAGCCTGGGCCTCGTTGTAGAAAATATTCTGGATATAGTTCAAAGCAAGATCAATGAGAAACGCGCCATTGCAGGTTCGAATCTGCTCGGTACTATTATCACCGAGAACTCTTTGGTGGACGTGATCAATATAAAAAATATTGTGCAAAAAAAATTAGAAACAACCTAACAAAATATAATTTTGGCCTTTACAATAAAGGGCCAACTATCAGGTAAAAATATGTTTTTTTGGTTTGTGAGTTTTACGCTGCCGACTTCCCAGACCCTATTCATGGAATTATCAGGAGTTATTTAATATGGCATTAATATTAGTCGTTGAGGATTCTTCTTTCCAAAGGAAAATATCCTCGAAAAGGCAGGACATTAAATTCTTTCGGCTGAGAACGGCAAGCGGGGTCTGGAGGTTTTAGCAAACAATACGTCAGATTGTATTTTCTGTGATCTGCTCATGCCAGAAATGGATGGTCTGACCGCTTTTGGAAAATGGTCAGAAATGCCAGAGACACAATCGATTCCTGTTATCGCTCTCACTGCTG
>JACKQG010008273.1_pt1 | contig 10190 bp, 8 predicted proteins | sample 8237621 | NCBI WGS metagenome assembly JACKQG01 (sample SAMN15677084, study PRJNA649215) | marine metagenome | biome: marine; feature: Black Sea; material: saline water; isolation source: suspended particulate matter (SPM) from the Black Sea western gyre | collected 2013-06-09/2013-06-10 | depth...
TTATGCGGGTGAAGTAACGGCAACTTCTATACCGGCACAGTGAGCACAGGGGCTTTCGGAGGGCACGGATTCGATCTAATACCTCCGGCAGCGGCAGCTAGGCGGCATGTTCTTGCTACCCCCTGCGCTCACATGTCGCTCCGATGAGGCTATGGGATAACGGAAGGCATCAGTTCTTGATAAACTTTGGAATGTAAGATCAAAATTTCATATTAGGAGGAAAAATCATGCTTTCATCAAGATTCACGAGACCGTCACATCTTTTGGGAATTATCCTGTCTATTCTCTTTTTTGTGTTGTTATGCCACGCAAATGTCGCTGCACAACAGGCGACATTGACCATCAGTGCTGGTACAGTGAGCATGTCGAGTGGATTTCTCTACCTTAGTGGGAATTGGACGAATAACGGGGAATTCACCGCAGATGGTGGCACCGTCGTTTTCAACGGCACGGGGGATGGAACAATCACCAACGCCTCTGGTGAAACCTTTAATAACCTCACCGTGAACAAATCGAGCGGCGATCTGGTACTTAACAACAACGTGACCGTCAAGGATACGCTCACCCTCACGAGTGGGAATGTCTCAACCGGGGCAAACACATTGACGTTGGGCACCACCAGCGAAGGCACGCTGTCACGAACCAGCGGGACAATTTTAGGCAATTTTGCCAGGTATATTGGCATCACCACTGGGTCGCGCCTCTTTCCGGTTGGGACCTCATCAAATTATAGACCGTATAGTATTAACTATACCATTGCCCCCACGTCGGCGGGGACAATCACGGTTTCTCACATCGAAGAGCCAGGCAATTTTGAACCGCTTTCTCCTACGCTTGACGATTCCGATTATATCCTGCATCGTCGTTCAAAAATGTATTGGACAACTACCGATTCATCAATCGCTGGTGGCACATACAATCTGAGTCTCGACGCCAACGGTCAAGCCGGGATAGAAGACCCCGCAAATCTGCGTGTGATTCATTCCAACGACGGCACGAACTTCGATTTCGTTGGCACGCATAGTGATGGTTCCGGCACAACCGCCAGGCGCACGGGCATCGATGGCGACACGTTTGGGTGGTTTTACATCGGCGGAAACATAAATGATAATTCGCTACCCGTCGCCCTTTCGAGCTTCGTTGGCACCCCTATCGATTCGGTTGTGTATCTAAAATGGCGGACCGAGACTGAAGTCAACAACCTCGGCTTTTCAATCTACCGAAGCGAGGAAGAAGATGGCAATTACACTAAGATAGATTTTGTCCCTGGCCTGGGGAGTTCGGCGATGCCCATAGACTATCAATTCACGGACAAGGGAGTGGAAGCTGGTAAAACCTACTTCTACTATCTGGAAGACATTGACATCGCAGGGGAAAAAAGCAAATCCAAGATTATCAAGGTGGTCGTACCGCCTGCCAAGCCAGTGCTGCCGATTCCAAAGGAATTTCGGTTGTTGCAGAACTACCCAAATCCGTTCAATCCTGATACCTGGCTTCCTTATGAGTTAGCAGCCGATGCGCCTGTAACCATTCGCATATACAATCTCAATGGTCAGTTTGTGCGTCAGTTGGACTTCGGGAAGCAAGAAGCAGGTTATTACGTCACGCGAGACAAAGCTGCCTACTGGGATGGTAATAATAAAGTTGGTGAAAAAGTAGCAAGCGGCGTTTACTGGTATACCTTACGGGCTGGAGAGTTCCATGCAACACAGCGGCTGGTTATTATGAAATAAAACTTTCCAGCTTAGAGAGTTTTGCGGGTAATACCGTAAAGCCTCTAAGGATTATATTTATAACAAGATGGAGATACGGTTTCGGTTGCTGATGGAACGTAAAGATCTGTTTACATTACAAGGTTCCAACTGAAAAATTCATAGGTAAAAAGTTTTGCCTTGACTATCTGGCATTCAAATGTTATCATAAAAATCGCAGGCTAGAGTAGAACGGATGGTCGCGTTCCGATGAAAATCTTTGTTTTGGTCGCAATTTCTTGCGTAGCGACCAAAACGAATATCGGGATGAGGAAAGTCCGGACTCCAAAGGCCAATGGTGCTGGGTAACGCCCAGGCAGAGTAATCTGACAGCTAGCGCAACAGAAAGCAAACCGCCTCGGTTCAATGAATCGGGGTAAGGGTGAAACGGCGGGGTAAGAGCCCACCAGTCCTGATGGTGACATCGGGAGCTTTGTAAGCCTCACCTGGAGCAAGGCCAAATAGGAGGGAAATAAGCTGGCCAGCATTCCCTCGGGTAGTGCCGCTAGAGGTTTCGAGTAATCGGAATCCCAGATGAATGACCATCATCCGCGATTAGTTCACGCTAATCGTGGAACAGAATTCGGCTTATGGGCTGCTCTAGCCTGCGATATTTTCTATAGTAGGAGGTGCTTTATGAGAGTCTGGATTGTTAATTGCATTATGATATTTATCTGTCTGTCTATTAGCACTGCAATGAGCGCGCCAGATGAATCTTTGGTGCTGCATCTTACGTTTGACGAAGGTAAAGGTAATAATATAGCGGATTATTCCATTCATCAAAACAATGGTACTATAATGGGAGATCCAAAATGGGTGAATGGGAAATTTGGCTCTGCTCTGGCGTTCGATGGAACTGGTGATTCTGTGGAGATTAAACATACCGATGTCTTAAATACGACAACTGCTGTTACTATGGAAATGTGGGTGAAAACATCAGGCGGTGCAGAAGTTAAACAATCAGGAATAGAAAAAGGCATCTGGGCGGTGGGAGGATACAGCCTATATCCGGTATATGAGGGAGGTACAGTAGTTCAGTTCTTCGACTTGCCTCCTGCTTGTGGTGATGCTGCGATTAAAGGAAAGGGAATACAAGGCAATGAATGGCATTACCTTGCTAGCGTATGGGATGGCAAAACAATCTTTTTATACATTGATGGTGAGTTAGAAAAATCTGGTGCATGTGCGGGTGTTTTAGAAACCAACAAGCAGGGCCTTTATATCGGTTCGCGAGTAGGCAGTGAGCGATTTCTCACCGGCACTGTAGATGAAGTTAGAGTGTATAACATAGCATTAACACAAGCAGAGATTCAAAAAGATATGGAAACTTTTGGCAAGTTCGCCGTATCTCCTTCAGGGAAGCTGTCTGTCTGCTGGGGGGGGGGTAAAACAAACATATTGATATTCGACAATAAATTTTTGACTTCATTAACTTGACTTTGGTAGATTAAAACACAATTCGATTGTAGTGCGTTGTTAAATTTATCCGGATTAATTTCTTCCGCTGGATTTGCCAATCCAGCGGGAGCGGTGCCGCGGCCGCTCGTCGTGGATTGGCAAATCCACGACATATATAATGACACTACATTCCTATTTACCCAAAGTCAAATTAGTAGATTTTCAACTGAAATAGTCGTGAAGCAAATCATTAAGGGCAGGGATATATCCTTGCCCTTTTTTATGCCACCATTTCACCCTCCGCATAGAAACTCCTCCTTCGGCTATTATAATCAACCTGCCTTAACTTAACGCCACAGGAAACTTCAGACGGTCTTGGATGATATTCAACCAGCCAACTTACCCCCAAAATTTTTTGATGAATACAAGTCGTTTTATGCTTGACATTATGGGAAATTTTTTATATAATGCCAAAATAGATGCCACAAGTTCTATGAACGGACTCGGACTATCAATACTCTCTTGTATGCATTCGTCAATTAACGGTTTAGGAGCGAAATATGACCCCAAGAACAGAACGATTGAAAGCAAAATTATTTGAAGTAGACGACAGAGTGCTCTTTTTAGAACGCATGGAGATTATAAAAGAGTGCGACGAAAAATACAAAGATTATACAGCAGGGATGAAATTCGGCTATACTTTGAATGACCTGCTTTCGCAAATCACCATCGTTATCGACGACGATGATTTAATTGTCGGCAGAGTTCCAGAGACTTTGCCGACCGAAGAACAGGAACAGTGGTTCGAAGCCAATCGGAAATATTTTCATGTTCCCTGGTTTCAATCATCTGGGCATTTAACGATATCTTGGGAAAGGTTGCTGAATGAAGGATTGCGCGGTATTAGTAAACGAGCGCATCAGCAGCTTGACCAGATTACTGGCGATGATGGTGTAAGTTTGTCTCGGAAAGATTTTTTATGGGGCTCGATTTTATCTTGCGATGCTATTGAAATATACTCGCAACGTTATGCGCAACATGCCGAGGAACTGGCAGAGAAGACGAGTGACTCAAATCGCCGGCTTGAATTACTGGACATCGCAGAGGTTTGCAGGCATGTTCCGAAGAATCCAGCGCGCACGATGCACGAAGCTGTTCAAGCGGTTTGGTTGGTAGATATGGTCCTGCACACCGTTGTCGGCTCAAGGGATTTTGCATTGGGGCGCATCGACCAATATCTGTATCCATTTTATGAGAAAGACCTGAAGGAAGGGCGGATTACCCCAGAGGGCGCGCAGGAATTTATCGAATGCTTATACATTAAATGCAGTGAGATAATCGGCTATGCTGACCAGGCTAACGCGCGAAAACGCAGTTTATGTCAGGATAGCGTTCAGTACGTTGTGTTGGGAGGACAGACCAAAGGTGGAAAAGACGCAACCAATCCGTTGTCAACGATTGCTGTGAAGGCAGGGCGCTTGAAAGTTAAACAACCGACCATCAAGATTCGATACTTCAACGGCATCAACGAAGACTTCTGGTTGGAAGTATGCCGGTTAGTGCGAGCCGGTGGTTCGATTGGAATCTATAACGATGATGTGGAAATTCCCGCGTTCACAAGCGTCGGTGTTGAACTGGAAGACGCGCGGAATTATGTGCATTACGGCTGTTGCAATGCGAACGTACCGGGCAAAGAAGGTTCGCTTATGGAAAGGTGGCATAGTCTTCCCAAGTATTTGGAACTGGCGTTTAATAACGGCATTGACCCCTTGACGGGCAATCAGGTTGGACCTAATACCGGAGATATTGCGGATTTTCAATCTCTTGGTGAACTACTCGAAGCCTTCCGACTTCAACTCAGATATGTCCTTGAAGCCGAACGCGCTAACGTAATTTTCATCAGACCAGAAGACCACTCCCGATGTAGTTTTACATTGGAATCCGTATTCCTCGAAGATTGTATTGAAAATGGACGTGAATGGCGTCTCGGCGGCACAGAATATTGGCACAAGTCCCAACACGGTTGCGGAATAGCGACCATCGCAGATTCGTTAACGGCAATCCAGAAAGTGGTGTTTGAAGACGAAGAACTCACTCTGACCGAACTACGCGATATTCTGAATGCCGATTTTGAAGGACATGAGCCGCTACGGCAAAAGTTACTCAACCGTTGTCCTAAATATGGCAATGACGATGATTACGTCGATTCCATTGCCGTCAGAGTAGGCAATATATTCTGCGATGAAGTGCTTAGATGCAACGAAGTCCCACACAGCATCACATTCTGGCCGGAAATTTACACCTATCACCATAACAAAGGCTTCGGTGCATCTTTGAGTGCAACGCCAGACGGCAGAAAAAAAGGGGAGAACATAAGTGAGAATCAATCCCCTGGCTACGGCATGGACATCAAAGGCGTCACAGCTTGCCTCAACTCCATTGCCAAACTACCGACTCATCGTACACCCGGCGGCGGCACGAATCTGAAAATTCATCCATCCGCTGTCGAAGGCGAGGATGGGTTGAAAGCGCTTTCGAATCTACTGAAGACCTATTTCAACGAAGGCGGGCAACATCTGCAATTGAACATTCTTGACAGCGAAACCCTCAAAGAAGCGCAACAAGATCCTGAAAAGTACAAAACTCTGTCTGTAAGAGTTGTCGGCTACAGCGCATACTTCGTCACGCTGTCCAAGAAAGTACAGGACGACATCATTGAGCGGGTGGAGCATATTCTATGAACCTACTAGCTTTAATTATCAGCATAATAGCTTTTATTCTTGCATTATCCAAATGGATATACGATTTTCGGAAAGGCAGTGTAATATCTACATCCCGCGGAGGTATGCGAAGCGAAGCGCAAATAAAGATACAATTACTGTCGAATCAGACCAACTGTTTTATCACGCGTGGTGGTTTCACTTTATTTCTCTTGTCTCTAAGAATTTATAACGAAAGTGACCAACGACCAATAACATTCGACGAGTATACTCTAAGCATTAAAAATGGTCTTAAATGGCAAGAAATAGAGCCTTATGACACTCCTCAAGCGGCCATCTTCCCCGGCTTAATGCGACATAACATGCCTGTAACGATAGAACCTTTGAAAATACAAGATTTCTATGAAGTTTTTCAATTGTACGAGTTGATTTCCAGTACCAGAGTTCGTATAAAAATCCGATGTTTTGAAAGAAACGGAGAGATTTTTGAAGGTGAGGATGAATTGTACCATAGGACTGATGAAAAACCAGTATTTGATATTCTCTTCAGAACATTGGGGATATAAGGGTGACGCTTTGCTGTTGATGGATGTCCGACTTTCAGTTTTCTTTTATGGTAATTTTATCTCCCAAAATGTGGTCATTCTGTCGATCTCTTTGAAGAGCAGAAAATGGAATTCCTTTGACAATTATTGTACAATATTAACCAAAACATAGGAGGGATATAAGATGGCTATGAAAAAAGTAGGCGTCTTTGAATTAAGGTCAAATTTAGCAAATTTTATGAGGGAAGCATATCTAGGAAATCAATTCATTTTAAACCGTAATGGTATCCCTATTGCTGTGTTGATAGGTATCAATGAATATCAGCAACTGCGAGAGGATTTTCAGGATTTACAAGATATGTTGGAAGCGGTTACTGAGGATGACTGGGTAGACTTTGATGAAGTCATCAAACAAAGGGAACAGCAAGATGTTCAAAATTCGAGTAAGTAGAAAAGCCCAAAAAGTCTTATTAATCATCACAAAGAAAGATTTTGAACGAATCAAAGAAAAAATTCAGATGCTTCAGAATAATCCCCGTCCTCGTGGATGCTTACAATTATCTAAGAACATCTATCGTATTCGTGTTGGACGTTACCGTATCATTTATCAAATTGATGATGAACAAAAACTAATCCACCTTGGGAAAGTAGATAGACGCAGAGAGGATACCTATAGAGATTTTGAAGCATTATTTACGCATTGACGCTGAACTTATAGCGCACCAGGTTTGCTTAAAAAGGCACGGGGAACAATTGCTCTGTGTGCTATTTTCACCAGAGGAAAAAAATGACGAAACCGAATATTATCTTTATCATGACCGATAACCAAAGCCCCTGGACGCTCGGTTGCTACGGTAACGAAGAAATCCAGACTCCCAATATCGACAGGCTGGCACGCGAAGGGATTTTGTTCACGCGCTGTTACAGCGTAAATGCGGTCTGCTCACCCAGCCGGGCGACCTTTCTGACCGGTTTAATTCCTTCACAACACGGAGTACATTGTTACTTGTCAGCCGGCGGCGCGCAGATTGGTTCGGACGCGTACAACACGATTGGAGAGTTTCGCAGCCTGCCCCAAAGTTTTTCTGAATTGGGATATGTGTGTGGTCTTAGTGGCAAATGGCACCTGGGCGACAACCTCAAACCGCAGGAAGGTTTCACCTACTGGATAACTAAGCCGCATGGACACACCAGCACTTTTTATGACGCTGAGGTCATTGAAAACGGCCAGATTCGCACCGAACCAAGTTACTTGACCGACTTCTGGACCAATCACGCCATTCGGTTCATTGAACAGAACAAAGAACATCCCTTCTTCCTTTTCCTGGCGTACAACGGACCCTACGGTCTGGGGAAAAGCCTTCTGAATCCTGCCAAAAATCGGTACGCTGATTATTACGCGGACAAAGAATTGAAATCTTTCCCACGCGAATCGACGCACCCCTGGCTGCACAATAACCGGGAATACATCAACAATCTTACAGCCATTCGCCGATACGCCGCTGAGATTAGTGGAATCGATGATGGCGTGGGACAGGTCATGAACACTTTGGAACGTCTTGGACTTGATGAGAACACTTTGGTCATCTTCACGGCCGACCAGGGATTATGCGGTGGTCACCACGGTATGTGGGGTATGGGCGACCATTCACGTCCACTACATACTTACGACGAAACTGCACACATCCCGATGATTTATCGCCACCCGGCCGCTATCCCGGCGGGCAAACAATCAGACCTGATGATTTCACACTACGACTTCCTCCCAACTGTGCTGAATTACTTGGGACTTGAGAACAAGATGCCCCACAAACCGCGTTTGCCGGGCCGCGACTATTCTGCTGTACTGCAAGGACAGCAAATTGAATGGGATAACGTGATTTATTACGAATTCGAAAACTGTCGCATGATACGCACGCCGGATTGGAAATACACGCGACGATTCCCGGACGGTCCCGAGGAGTTGTACGACCTTCGGAACGACCCAAGCGAGCAAAAAAACTTAGCTCATGACCAGGAATGCGCCGATATTCAAGATCAGCTTTACCAACGGCTTGCAGAATTTTTCGACTATTACGCTGACCCTAAGTACGACTTGTGGCGAGATGGCGGGTCAAAGTCGATTCTATTGACCTTCAACAAAAAACCGTTGCCGCCGTCCGCCGAGACGCGGACTGAATCGTAAGAAAGTCAACTACCCCTCCTGAATGAAGTGAACAGAAGCGGCTTGTAGGTAGAGCTACGAGTCTGAGTTGACTAACTTATTCCGCAGGAGACTTCAAATGGTACCGATTGATGGGAAATACATCAAAGAATGGCTCATACTTGGGCCGTTTTTTCCAGACGACTTGGAAAAGGATTTCCTCGCTGATGTAGGCGGGGAGGCGAACATACAACCACAGGAAGGTGATACCGTCATCACCGCAGAGGGGAAAACGCTGATGTGGCAACGGTATCAGTCCAAAGCAGATATCGTCAACATGCAGGATTCTTTTGGAGAGCACGAATACGCAACGGCCTATGCCTTCTGTGTATTGCAAAGCGAAGTCACAGGTGATGTCGAAATCCGCCTCGGAAGTGATAGTGGTGTCGCAGTCTGGATAAATGGCGAACGGGTGCATCTATTCCCTGATAACCGTTCTCTCGACCTCGATCAGGATATATTTTATGCCGACCTAAAAGCAGGTGCAAACCATTGCCTCGTCAAGGTATTTCACAGAGCCCAAGATTGGGCATTTGCGATGCGGGCGTTGATGTTGCCGCTCAACCGCGCTGTCATTTCAGGTACTATCAGCGATGAGAATGGGAACCCAATTCCCGATGCTGATATCTGCCTGGAACGGAACGGATATGAGATAGATCAGACCACGACAGACAATTCGGGATGCTACCGGCTGAATATCTCTCCTGTGCCCGGATTGTATGACATCTGCGCTACCAGTGGCAACCTGGGAGATTGGCAGTTGGGCATCCAACTGGGTGAAGGAGAGCACCGAACGCTAAACTTCACCTTGAAAGAGGCAATCAGCATCGAAGGTACGCTCCTAATGCTGGATGATGTAACTCCGCACACGGCTGTTCCCGTCCAGGCAATGCGCGACGGGGAAGTTATTGTCACAGTGTTGAGCGATAAGAGGTTAAGCGATAAAACGGGAAAATACCAGTTTATCAATCTGAAGCCGGGACAGTATCAGTTGCGTTGCCAGGTATTAGGTGGATACGTCTATTATAAAACTGCGGATGACGCTTTACCTTTTACGTGTTACGATTCACCGGATATCGAGGCAGATGCTGGCGAAGTCTTATCCGTTGAGCAAGGAAGAACTCTCAAGAACATCGACTTCTGCTTCGCTTCCTTCAAAAAGGGGACGTGGAAAAATTATACTTGCCTCGACGGCTTGGCGAATGACCGGGTCGTTGCCATCTATCGTGACCCGGATGGCGTCATGTGGTTTGGAACGTGGAATGGCGGCGTTTCGCGCTATGATGGCAAGGAATTTGTGAACTTCACCACGGAAGATGGATTAGCCAGTAACAGGGTTCACGCTATCTATCCTGATGCAGATGGCGTGATGTGGTTTGGAACGTGGGGTGGTGTCTCTCGCTACGATGGGGAAAAATTCGTTACCTTCACCACCAAAGACGGTTTGGCACATGACAGCGTTCTGGCTATCCATCGTGACCCCGATGGCATGATGTGGTTTGGAACAGGGAATTATTTTGGCGGCGGCGGTGGGGGTGTCTCACGGTTTGTTGGGGAGGAATTTGGTACCTTT
>JACKQG010002146.1_pt1 | contig 10188 bp, 10 predicted proteins | sample 8237621 | NCBI WGS metagenome assembly JACKQG01 (sample SAMN15677084, study PRJNA649215) | marine metagenome | biome: marine; feature: Black Sea; material: saline water; isolation source: suspended particulate matter (SPM) from the Black Sea western gyre | collected 2013-06-09/2013-06-10 | depth...
GTTGGAGATGGAAATACCTATTATACAGATACAACTACTACATGGACTGCTGGAGAGACTATTACTGGAGCTTCAAGTGGAGCCACAGCAACTGTGCACGCTTCTACAACTCAAACTATCGGTGATATAGATAATCATTATCTTTCTTTGGATGAGAGTTATATTGGTATCACAGGAATTATACCACTTTCTGAAAACTTGAGCGGTAGTACGAATATGTTTTCAGTCAACTATCAGTACGCGTTGAATGACCTTTATACTATGGGGTCAGCTGGTGATGTAAAAAGCTATGTTTTCACTCAACAATATCTTTCCACTATTCAAAATCTTTTCTCTGGAATGCCTAGATTCAGATTTAATCGTCACAGAGATAGAGTTTATCTTGATATAGATTGGAGTTCTGATCTTAAAATAGACGACTTTGTTATAGTTGAAGCTTATGCGTCAATGAATCCAGAAACATATACTGATGCTTACAGTGATATTTTTCTCAAAAAATATTGTACAGCGCTACTAAAAAGGCAGTGGGGAATGAACCTTATAAAATTTGAAGGTGTCCAATTGCCAGGTGGTGTTACTCTAAATGGGAGACAATTATATGATGACGCAATTACAGAAATTGAAAAATTAGAAGTTGAAGGAAGGCTGGAGTATCAGCTGCCTGATGATTTCTACATGGGTTAGAGGATATAAATGGCAACCAATCAGTACTTTAATCATTACGGAACGAATACACCAGATCAGCGTTTAGTTGAAAGTATCGTAATAGAGTCTATCAAATCTTTTGGTATTGATGTTCATTACATGCCTAGAACTGAAGTAAATACAGATTCCATCTACGGAGAGGATCGTATTTCTAAGTTTGAAGACGCTCGTATGGTAGAAGTGTACATTAAGAGTATAGATGGATTTGAGGGTGATGGTACATTTGTAAGTAACTTTGGGCTAGAAGTAAGAGATCAAATTACTTTTACAATTTCTCGTAGAAGATTTATAGATTTAAATTTTGAAACAGGCAATAGAGATAAAGAACCATTAGAGGGTGACCTTATTTTCTTTCCTTTGTCTGACTCCCTTTTTGAGATTAAACACGTGCAAGATACGAATGTTTTCTATCAAATGGGTGGACTACAAACTTTTGATTTAGTTTGTGAGCTCTTTGAATACTCTGATGAAGCAATTGATACTGGTATTGAAGAGTTGGATAAGATAGAAAGAGAAGAATCTTATTCCATAAAGTTTACACTTGGTACTGGAGCTGGTACATTTACAGTCGGTGAACAGGTGTATCAAGGTTCTACTGGATACGCAAACTCTTCAATTAAAGGAGAAGTTTTTGATTGGAATTCTAGTACAAGTCTTCTTACAATTGGAAATATTGTTGGAGCTTTTGATGCAGATAACCAAATGTATGAATATCCGTTTTCTATAGCGCTAGAAGATGACACTACACTTCTTTTAGATGATGGTACAACAAATACCCCCAATTCTTCAACTGAGGGTAAACCATTCTTTGAATCTGGTGCATCTTATGCTACAACATCTTTTGATGATAAAGCAATATCAACTGATTCATACGCAAATAATGTAGGGATTGAAACTGTGGCTGACTCCATACTTGACTTTTCAGAGGGCAATCCATTTAGTGAAGGAACAGGGTACTAATGTTAGGATCTACCTTTTATCATCAAACTATACGAAAATATGTAGCAGTGTTTGGAACTCTTTTCAATGATATCAATATTGAAAGGAAGAATTCAAGTGATGTTGTGGTTGAAAGAATAAAAGTTCCTCTTGCGTATGGCCCCAAACAGAAGTGGCTACTTGCTGTTCAAGATACCACCGCAGATAGGAAAGTTGCAGCGACCAGAACTCCAAGAATGGGGTTTGCGATGACAGGAGTTTCTTACGACTCAGTGAGAAAATTGAATACGATTGGTAGAAATGTTAAAGCAAACACTTCTTCTACTACTACCAGTATGGTCACAATGTATAATCCTGTTCCTTATAATTTTGATTTCCAACTGTTCATACTTGTCAAGAATGCTGAAGATGGAACACAAATTTTAGAACAGATACTTCCTTATTTTACACCAGAGTTTACCGTTACTGTCAATACAATTCCCGATATGAACATCAAAGCAGATGTTCCTATTACATTAAACTCTGCTGATGTAGCAGATGAGTACGAGGGCGATTTATCCGCGCGAAGAACCATTACTTGGACTCTTTCATTTACACTTAAAGGATTTATCTATCCAAATGTTACATCTGGTCAAATTATTAAATCAATTGAAGTTAATTTCCGAATTCCTGGCGGGGATAAAGAAATTGAACTTGCAGAATTTATTATATTTGAAGATAGTACACCAGATACCACAAACTATATACTATTAGATGGATATAATGAAGGCACTTCATACAGAACATTCAGTAGGGCAAGAATTGTAAACGAAAATACTACTGATGGTGTACAGGACGCTACAATCAAATCTCGCGTTACAATTGCGCCTTCACCTCTTTCTGCAACAGCTAACTCTGATTATGGTTTCTCAGAAACTTTTGAGTTTTTTGATGAAGGTAAATATAATGATCCAACAACTGGTACGGATATAGCAACATGAGGGATGTGATGCCTATGAGTGTAGATGACCACTTAGATGAAGTTTTAGGAATTATAGAAAAACCTAAGAAGGAAGTCATTAAAACAGAGCGTTTTGTTCCTGTTATCACAAATGATGATAGTGGCGATAGTGAAATAGATTTCCAGTACGCAAGAGAAAACCTTTACAATCTCATAGAACGAGGACAGGATGGCTTGGAGGAAATGTTGGAAATAGCCAAAAGTTCAGAACACCCCCGTGCGATGGAAGTTTTCGGACAGTTAATCGGAAAACTTACTGAAACGAATAAAGAATTGTTAAATCTACACAAAACAAAAAAAGATATTTCACAGGAAACTTCTGGGCCCAAAAATGTTTCTAATAATCTTTTTGTGGGTTCAACCGCAGAATTACAAAAGTTTCTGAAAACTGGAAAATCAATAAAAAATGAATAAAGAGAAATGTGATGGCCAAACAGTCTTACCTCGGAAATCCTAATTTAAAAGGTACAGGTGTCAGTGTAGATTGGACACCAGAATCGGTTGAAGAGTACAAGAAGTGCACGGAATCTCCGATATACTTTATCAAAAATTATGTCCAAATTGTGAATGTTGATCGTGGTTTAGTTCCATTTGATATGTGGGATTTTCAAGAGGACATGATAAATCATTTTCATGATGAAAGATTTGTAATATGTAAAATGCCCAGACAGACGGGCAAATCAACTACCATCATATCATATTTACTTCATTTCGTACTGTTCAATCCAGAAGTTAACGTGGCAATTCTTGCAAACAAGGGTGCTGTTGCCAGAGAACTTCTGTCACGATTACAGTTGGCATACGAGCACTTACCAAAGTTTCTTCAGCAGGGCGTGACGGTTTGGAATAAAGGAAATATTGAGCTAGAAAATGGCTCAAAGATTCTGGCATCTGCGACATCTGGTTCAGCAGTTAGAGGAAGTTCGTTTAATGCCATATTTTTGGACGAATTTGCTCACGTGCCGAATACCATCGCCGAATCATTCTTTACCTCTGTTTATCCTACCATATCTTCTGGTGAAACTACCAAAGTGTTTATCGTTTCAACCCCCCTAGGCATGAATCTCTTTTATAAAATGTGGATAGACGCAGAAGAGAAACGTAACAACTATACTCCAATTGAAGTACACTATACACAAGTGCCGGGGCGAGATGAGAAGTGGAGACAAGAAACAATCAAAAATACTTCAGAAGTACAATTCAATCAAGAATTTCTTTGTGAATTTTTAGGTTCAACTCATACTCTTATAGATGCGTCAAAACTGCGGTCAATGGTATTCAAGAAGCCTGTATTTTCAAAAAACAATATTGATGTGTATGAAGAACCAATCAAGAAAGCCACATACTGTATGATTGTTGATACAGCTCAGGGAAAGGGCCAAGATTTTTCAGCATTTTCTGTTTTTGATGTTTCACAGATACCATATCGTCAAGTTGCAAAATATAGAGACAATAATATTTCCCCTATGTTATATCCAAATATTATATATCAAGTGGGAATGAAGTATAACACCGCCTTTATTTTATTAGAAATTAATGATATGGGTGCACAGGTGGCAGAAACCTTACACTATGACCTTGAATATGAAAATGTTATGATAACTTCTATGAAGGGTAGAGCAGGCCAACAAATTGGAGGGGGGTTTTCAAAAAACATCCAGCTTGGAATACGAACCAGTAAACAACTTAAAAGGATTGGTTGTGCCACTCTAAAAGAAATGATTGAAACAGACAAGTTAATAGTTCCAGACTTTGAGACTATTGCTGAGTTAACTACTTTTGCATCTAGGCACAATTCATTTGAAGCAGAAGAAGGAGCCCACGATGACCTTGCAATGACGTTAGTAATCTTTGCTTGGTTGGTTCAACAGAGATACTTCAAAGACATAACAAATCTTGACCTTAGACAAAAGATGTATGAAGAATTTGAAGAACAGTTTGAACAGGATATGCTTCCATTTGGTATTATTGATGATGGTCGTGAAGAAGACACCTATACGGACAATACAGGTCAAACGTGGGAAGTATCACCTTCACAGAGAAGTTATTTTTAAACGTCTGTTCCAAAGCCAAAATCCGCGTCAGGTTCTTCTTTATCGTGTCTTATATCTTGAAGTAATTTTTTAGCATCTGGATGTATTCTTGTAGAATTGTAATCTATTCTTGATTCAGATTTTGTACATACTATTAGATGTTCTGGATTCACACACGAATTTTGTCCACAAATTTGATGTACGATATATCCCGAAGGTATCTCTCCTTTATGATGTAGATAAGAAAACCTATGTGCAGGTATAGATTTCCCTTGATATGAAAACATTCCATATCCCTGTTGTGTTTTTGAAGCCTTCCATGCCCAACATCCACTTCCTGTGTTCTTGTCTATCTTTGTTAAAAAGCGTTCAATTTCTTTCATATTACCTCCGCGTGTTCATATAAGTATTTATATCTCAATAAATACTTAAAGCACAGAGTTTGGGGTTTTTATAAATAATCATAACAAGATAACTTTGTATTAATTAACTAAAATTAGGAGAGATGACATGCCTTTTCAAGTATCGGCCGGCGTAAACACATCTGAGATTGACTTAACAACTATCGTGCCTGGCATTTCTTCAATAGATGCTGGTTTCGCAGGAGCATTCCGATGGGGCCCAGTCAATGATGTAACTTTGATTGATTCAGAAGATTTATTGGTGGAAACATTTCAATCTCCTGACGCAAACACATTCGGATCATTTTTAACAGCAGCAAACTTTCTAACGTATTCAAGTGCACTTCATGTGGTAAGAACTACAAACACATCAATGAAGAACGCTTCTTCATCTGGAACTGTTGTTTTAATTTCAAACACATCACATTATCAAGCAACATACTCAGAACAAGAAGGAACACCAGTAACAACTCAAGGAGATTGGTGTGCTAAGTGGGGTGGAGATTTGGGGAACAGTCTTAAAGTTTCACTTTGTGGCCCAACAAGAGCCAACCTCGCTTCCGGCAATACAGTAGTTGCTTCAAATGGTGATGTAACACTTACAGGTTCAGTCAATGTTCATACAGATGGAGTTGTAACTGGAACTTCTACTCTTTTCGGAACAGAAACAAGAATTGGTGATAGAATTAATATTGATGTTGGTGGAGGAAACACATACAGCGCTGTCATTAGTGCAATTACTTCAAATACAGTTGCAGCAGTATCAATTTCACCTACCTCCGCAATTGCTGCAGGTAACACAGCTATTCGTTTAAAGAGATCAGCATTTTCAGAACCAGTAAGGAATATGTTAGGAACAGTTGGAGTAACAGCAAATAGTACAACAGTAACTCAAACTGGAACAACTGATGTTCTTGCAACAGCTTTAAATTTACAATTTACAGTCGGTGATATCGTTAAAATTAATTCAGAAGAGAGAAGAGTTGCTTCAATAACTAATTCTTCTGTAATGGTCTGTTCCGAGCCATTCACAAATACTGCAGCTGCTCAAACATATTCTAGAACATGGGAATACGCTGGTGTTTTTGACAAAGAACCAGTAAGTACAGAACATTCTGCTGCAAAAGGTGCACTCTATGATGAAGTACACATTGTAGTTGTGGATGAAGATGGAGAGTGGACAGGTACAAGAGAAACAGCAATAGAAACTTTTACTGGTACTTCTGTCGCATTGGGTGCAAAATACGAAGATGGTACATCAGCGTATTATGTTGATGTTCTTAATCGTAGATCAAAATATGTTTGGTGGATGGATCACAACGTAATAGGTGATGCTTATACAACAGCTGGCGGTCTTGTCGCTGCCTGGGGAACTGCCGCAAATTCAACAGCAGAATATGCTTCTGGTATTACTGGCGGTTCATTTGTAAAAACTACAAGTTTATCTGGTGGAGTTGATGGTTCTGCCCCCTCAGATGGAGATAAAATCACCGCATTTAATAAATTTCAAGATGCAGAAGAAGTTGATATTGGACTTCTGATTGGTGGAGTAGCTTCATCAACAGTCGCACTTCAAATCATTGCAATCGCTGAAGGTAGAAAAGATTGTGTAGCTTTCCTTTCACCAGAACTGGCCGATGTTGTCAATAATGAAGGAAGTGAAGCTGACGATGTAGTTGATTTTAGAAATAGTCTAGGGTCTTCTTCTTACGCAGTTCTTGATTCTGGATATAAGTATCAATACGACAAGTACAATGATGTTTATCGTTATGTTCCACTCTGTGGGGATACTGCTGGTGTTACTGCTGCTACAGAAGCAAGTAGAGACGCTTGGTTCTCTCCAGCTGGTTTTAATAGAGGAAATATCAGAAACGTAATAAAACTTCCTTTCAATCCAAGAAAATCCGAAAGAGACGTACTTTATAAAAATAGTGTCAATCCTGTAGTAACATTTATGGGTGATGGAACTGTTTTATTTGGTGATAAAACTCTTCTTTCAAAACCTTCTGCCTTTGATAGAATTAATGTACGAAGACTTTTCATTATTCTTGAAAAAGCTATTTCAAGGTTTGCACGAGCACAACTATTTGAATTCAACGATGCTTTCACAAGAGCTCAGTTCGTTGGTGCGGTAGAACCATTCTTGAGGAATGTTCAAGGCCGTGATGGTGTTACAGACTTTAAAGTTGTCTGTGATGAGTCAAACAACACTGGCGATGTAGTTGATCGTAACGAATTTATAGGTGACATTTATGTTAAACCAAATCGTTCTATCAACTTTATTCAATTAAACTTTGTTGCAGTTCGTAGTGGAGTTGATTTTTCGGAATTAGTTGGTTAAAAAAGTAGTATAAATAATAGTATATAACTCAATAGATGGGGGAAGACGATGGCATGCGAAGGCAGCACTTGTAAAAAAGACTTCCCCATCACATCTTTAATTTTAGTCATCGGAGGAGAGTAAGAATGGCGTTTTCAATATCTGAATTTCGTGGTAAAGCACTAAACAATGCTGGAGCACGAGCTAATCTATTTGATGTTACGATGATAGGGGCGAGTGCAGCAGGACTTAATGCTTCTGAATTTACCTTTGCATGTAAAGCTGCAGCAATTCCAGCAATGACAGTTGGAACTATTGATGTTCCTTATTTTGGTAGAGTAGTTAAAGTGCCTGGAAATAAGACATTTGACAATTGGACAGTTACCATTATAAATGATGAAGAATTTCTTATTAGAAATGCTATGGAAAAGTGGATAGCGGCAATGGGAACTCACGAAGGAAATATAGCAACAATTGGTAATACTTTTGGTGCTGGTGGTGGAACTCTTTTTGGTCAAGCAACTGTTCAACACTATTCTAAAGGTGGTGGTGCATTATCACAAGCTAAGTATAATTTTGTAAATATTTTTCCAGTTTCTATTGGTGAGATTGCTCTCGGCTGGGATACAAACGATGCCATTGAAGAATTTACTGTTGAATTTGCGTATGATTATTGGACTCATACTGATGTAGTTACATAATCACTTTTATTATTTTATATTATAATTTAAATCTAACTAGGGGCCGGGGGCGCTCAGCCCCTGACTTTTGGAGTAGTATATGGCCGTTGAATTATTTGGTTTTACAATTGGAAGATCACAAAAAGAAAAGGAACAACAAGATCATGTTTCTTTTGCACTCCCACAATCAGAAGACGGTTCAATAGATGTAGCAGGAACTCCTGGCGGAGCTTACGCTACTTATTTGGATATGGAAGGTTCTGCGAAGAATGAAGCAGAGTTAATCATACGTTATAGGTCTATGGCACTTTTTCCAGAAACGGAAATTGCAATAGACGACATAGTAAACGATGCTGTTGTGTCAGACAGAGAACAAGCCCCAGTTTCCCTCAATCTTACCAATGTTAATATTTCACCAGATATTAAAACAAAAATAAACGAAAACTTTAGAGAAGTATTAGGTCTGTTAAAATTTAATGAAACTGGATTTGATACTTTCCGAAAATGGTATATTGACGGCCGACTTTATTATCACATCATAATAGACCCCGAAAATCCAAAAAAAGGTATTTTAGAACTTAGACCGATTGACGCACTCAAGATTAGAAAAGTTCGCCAAATACTCCCACCAAAAGATCCAAGTGCAACTACTTTAATGCCAGTAGTTGAAGAATACTTTGCATTCAACGAAGGTGGTATGGATGGTAAACAGGGTGGTCAAGTGATGAGAATTGCAGCAGATTCTATTGCATACTGTCACTCAGGATTACTAAACGAAGACAAGAGAATGGTTCTTTCATATCTTCATAAAGCAATCAAACCTCTTAATCAATTACGAATGATTGAAGATTCGGTAGTCATTTACCGTATTTCAAGAGCTCCTGAACGAAGGATTTTCTATATTGATGTTGGTAACCTTCCAAAACAAAAAGCAGAACAGTATCTTAAAGACATTATGACTCGTTACAAAAACAAACTTGTCTATGATGCACAAACTGGTGAAGTGAGAGATGACCGAAAACACCAATCAATGCTGGAAGATTATTGGTTACCACGAAGAGAGGGTGGAAGAGGAACAGAGATTACCACACTTCCAGGCGGAGAAAATCTTGGTGAACTGGCCGATGTTGAATACTTCCAGAAAAAACTTTACAAGTCTCTCAATGTTCCAGTATCAAGATTAGAATCTGAATCTGGGTTTGTTCTGGGACGAGCACAGGAAATATCCAGAGATGAAGTAAAATTTACAAGATTTATTGAAAGACTTAGAAACAGATTTAATCATCTTTTCAATGCTTGTCTTGAAAAACAATTAATATTAAAGGGTGTTCTTACATTAAATGATTGGAGAGCAATTTCTCCTAATCTGTTTTATGAATGGCAGTCGGATTCACACTTCGCAGAACTTAAAGAAGCAGAGATGTTGAATGAAAGATTAGCCACATTACAAAATATGAACTATGCTGATGAAATTGTCGGAAGCTTCTATTCCAAAGAATATATTAGAAAGAGAATTCTAAAACAAACTGATGAAGAAGTTCAGTTGATAGATAGACAAATTGAAGCTGAGGCTGAAGCAGCACCTCCAGAAGAAGAAGAGGAAGCGTTCATTCCAAAGAAAGGTAGTTTTATGAAAGAAGACATAAAACTAAAAAAAGAGATGAATGACATAATGAAAGGGGTTCTCTCTGAATCATAGAACTTACTTGATATAAATACAATTAACTACTAATAAAAGGATTAAAAAGATGAGTGACTATTCAACCGAAGATATTGTGAAATATTCCATCTCAGGTGATGGAGCAAGAGTTAAAGAAGCTATTCAGGGTGTAATAGCTAGTAAAATTATGGCGGGTATGGAGGCTAAGAAGGCAGAGGTTGCTCAAGCAATGTTCAATACTGTTTCTCATGAAAAACAAGAAGTAGCAGATACTTTCGTTGCTGCAGCTGAAAAAGAGACATCACAATAAATGTACACTGTTATATGAAAAAATATAAACAGTTCCGCGCGGAACAACAGTATATAACGGAGGTCGGGCCATTTGCTAGTGCGATGATGATTGCAATGGGTGCTGCTGGTCTAGGATTCGCGGGGTTTAAACTCTTTAAA
>JACKQG010006861.1_pt2 | contig 10188 bp, 7 predicted proteins | sample 8237621 | NCBI WGS metagenome assembly JACKQG01 (sample SAMN15677084, study PRJNA649215) | marine metagenome | biome: marine; feature: Black Sea; material: saline water; isolation source: suspended particulate matter (SPM) from the Black Sea western gyre | collected 2013-06-09/2013-06-10 | depth...
CTTATTTTCCCAAAACTTGACAATCAGTCCCCTCAATTTGCTTTCCTCTTACTTTACGTATAAGATATTAATTGCGTGCTAATAAGCCACCATAGCTCAGTTGGAAGAGCAACTGATTCGTAATCAGTAGGTCGTGGGTTCAAATCCCGCTGGTGGCTCCATATTTGATTTATCATGAGTTTATATAAAAAAATTTTGATCTCTTTCAGAAATAAATATGTTCTCAATTCTATGCTTGAGAATGCACTATACCTGATTACACTTTTATTACTTCTTTTCCTGGTTTTTTCATTTATCATTCAGCCACTCACTTTATCCTTCGAACATTATGATGCTCTAAAAACATGGTCTTTGATCGGAAAACTTTTTTCAGGAATTGTCATTTTACTTTTCATTATCAGATTTCTCTTCACAATCCCATCTGTAAAGCAAATAGCTCATAAAATTTCAAATTTTGATCCGCTGAATAATGAAATAATTCTGTCTGCCTTTGAATTTGAAACACAATCTGATCTTACCCATTATTCCCAAGAAATTCTTGAAAAAGTCATTGATGATGCAAATAATAGAGCATCAGAACTGAAGTTTTCAGATATCTTTCCTGTAAAAACACTGAAGAAAAGTTTTCATGCCATTCTTTTTGCCTTTGCTGCTTTTATCCTTGTGCTGCTTATAAACCCCGTATTACTTCCTACCTCCGCAAAAACGATTCTTCATCCTACAGCATTTGCTCCACATTACGATTCGTTCATAGATGTGTCCCCGGGAAATACAAAAATTCTCAAAGGAAGCAATCTCCCGATCATAATAAATAACTTCTATCCGGAATTATCATATGATATTCACGTAGAGCAGCAGAGACGCTGGAAAACTATGAAGATGACCTCAAATACTCATATTCTCTATAATGTTACTGATAATCTTCATTATTCGATCTCAAACGAATTTGCACAGTCGGACACCTTTACAGTGCAGGTGCTGGAAAAACCTATTATAAAAAATTTGCAGATAAGCTACTTCTATCCAACTTATACCCAACTGAAAAATAGGACTGCAAATGACATATCGGGTAAGATCATTGCGATCAAAGGGACAGAAATTATAGAAGAGCTCACAGTTAATAACAAGCTCACAGAATACAGGATCGTCTTTTCCGATGGTACTACAAATAAACTTGAAACGATAGGGGACTTCAATTATAGAACAGGATTTACTGTTGAAAAAAGTGGAAGTTACCATTTTTATTTGAAAGATATTCTTGGAAATACTAATAATATAATAGAACGGACTATATTTGCTGAAGAGGATCTTCCGCCAAAAATTGAGATCATCCTACCGGCACGGGATAAGATACTTGCTCAAAACATGCGGGAACGGATCGATTTCACTGCTTCTGACGATTTCGGTGTACAGAAGATAGAAATTCTCTATAAGAAAAATGATGGCGAGTACAACTTAAAAACAATTCTTGATACAACAGGTATTACCACACTGACTGCGAGTTACAATTTTGATGTTTCTGATCAGGCACTCTTCCCGGGTGATGTAATATTCTATTATTTGAAAGTTTCTGATAACTGCACTATTCCCGAAGCACATACATCTAACACAAAGATTTTCCTGCTTAAATTTCCCTCGATCGAAGAGCTATATGAAGAAATTCAAAAACAACAGTCCGGAAATATGGATGAGATGAGGGAATCTTTGGAAGAATCCCGTAAAAATAAAGAAAAATTTGATGAGTTGAGAAGAAAATTTCTCAAGAATGAGGAAATGGACTGGCAGCAGAAAGAGGATTTGAAAGAGGTTATTAAGAAGCAAAAGGAGCTTGCAAAAAAAGCAGAAGAAGCAGCTAAAGAATACGAAAACTTTGTTGATGAACTAGAAAAAAATAAAGCTGTTGCTCAAGAAACGCTGGAAAAATTAAGACAAATCCATGAGATAATGAAGGAAATCTCATCTCCCGAGCTTGAAAAGGCAATGAAAGAACTGCAAAAGCAGATGGAACATATCACTCCAGAGCAAATGAAAAATGCATTGAATAATTTCCAATTTTCTCAAGAGGAGTTCAATAAAAAACTCGAGCAAACATTAAAGTTGTTGAAAAGCATTCAACTGGAACAAAAGCTGCAAAAGGCATTGCAGCAGGCAGAAGAGCTGGAAAAACTGCAAAAACAACTCAACGAACAAACTTCAGAACGTATTGAGCAAAATCAGCAGTTAAGCGAACTTGCTCCTTCGCAGTCAGATATTCATGAGAAATATGAATCTCTCAAAAAAGAGTTAGCAGAACTTGCAAAGGAGCTTGCAGATAATAATGAGAAGAATGCAGCCAATGAGCTCGAGAAAGGGCTCAAGCAGGCAGCGGAGCATAAACTGACTAATGCACTTCAAATGGCAACACAGCAGCTTAGATCCAATGATGAGCAGGTTAAAAAGAAGCAATCAGATATACTTGTTGGCTGTTCTGAACTCAGGAATTCAATATGCATGGCGCAGATGAAGATGCAGGCATCGCTAATGACCGAGTTTCAAAAATTGCTCAAGAAGACCCTTAATGAGATGCTTTTCTTCTCCAAAAAACAGGAGCGTTTCCTTGATAAATCCTATAATACATATGATATTCTCGATGAAGAGATAAGTATGTACGAAGGCATCAAGAATTCGGTCAATACACTTTTTCAGGATCCCATGATCATCTTAATGATGGACCCAAAATTCTTTCCTCACTCTGCAATTGCACTAAACAGTTTTGAAAGGATGTTCGAGAAAATTTCTGAAAATAGCCATTACAATATTCAGAAGGATAAAGAAGAAATTTTTAAGGCAATGAACCTGATGGTCATCGACCTTCTGCTCTCGAAGAGCAAGCAGCCGCAAGGTTCCGGTGGAAGTATGCAACAGCTTTTGCAGCAACTTCAACAGATGTCACAGGGGCAGCAATCAATAAATATGCTTACACAGGCAATGCTCGAGCAAATGATGGGACAGTTGCAACAGGGCAGGGGTTTGACGCCTCAGCAGCAGGGGATGATAGACAGAATTGCCGGTAATGAGCAGCAGATAAAAGAGAATTTCGAGCGAATGCTGCGGGATTATCCTGAAGCTGAAAAACTACTTGGAAATATGGAAGGATTGAAAAATGAGCTAAAAGAAGTAGTGGAAAAACTGCAGCGGGGTATCATTGATGAGCAGGTGATCCGCCAGCAGAACAATATCCTATCCAGACTGCTAGATGCTCAGCGCTCGATCCATGAGCGGGATTACAGCAAGAAAAGAGAATCCGAAACACCCGACGCAAAGCAATGGGATGTGCCGGACAATCTCGTTATTGACACTACAAACATGGAAGTGAAAGATATTCTGAAGTATATTAATGAAAATTATCCCGAAGAATACCACCGCCTGATCAAAGAATATTTGGAAAAAATACAGCATGAAAATAATTAGATATCTCATAATAATAATCTGTTTTGTCATAATTTTCACACAGACAATTTATGCTGTTGATGATCAAGCAGTACTTCAGGTAAAAATTCGTGAAGCAATGCACTATGAACAGCAGGGGAATTTCATTAAAGCCGAAATGTTATATAAACAATTACTTGAGAATTTTGCACATAACAGGCAGGTGGTTAGCAGGTTAATATATCTCTATATGCGAACGAATAAACTCGATTCTTTAGAAAAATTTCTTGAAAACGAGAAGGATTTTCTTGCAAATAATTACTATGAAATCACACGAATTGAATTACTGATCAAGAAAAATCAGCTTGATGAAGCCAGAAACATGGTAGAAGTGATGCTTAAAAATGCAAAGACCAACTTGTCGACTATCAGGCAGATAGCGCAGGTATATCAAAGATACAATCTTTACGATGATGCTATTGAATTATATCTAAGAGCTCGAAAGGGATCAAAGGATTCAATAGTATTTGCTCAGGAGTTGGCTAATATCTATCAGTTGCAGGAAAGATATTATGATGCCATGAATGAGTACTTAGATATTTTAAACAATAAAACTTATAAAAATGTCCGTTATCGAATAGAGAAACTCAATCTCTCTTATGAAGAGATAATTGTGGCTTTAGAAACTCGGCAGAAACAGGAGCCGAGTATCGAATTGCAGGAGCTTATCGGCGAGTTCCTTGTGCTCTCAAGGCAGTATCAAAGGGCTTTTGTGCTTTATAAAACTCTGGGTAATGATGCGTTGATCAAGCTTTCGACACTTGCAGAAAAACAGGAATTATTCGAGCTCAGTATCCAGTGTTTTTCCGAAGTACTTAAATCTACCGAGGATGAACAGACGGTTCTCTTTCTGGAAAATAAGATAGGGGAGCTATATTATTCTCTCAATGATCACGAAAAGGCATATAAGCATTATAAAAAAGTTATTGGACTTTATCAAAAAACGAAGGTATCGCTGCCTTCATCATATATTTTTGGAGCATATAAGAATCTTGCATATATTGAACTTTTTGAATATCAAAATCCTGTTCAGTCACAAATATACCTGGAAAAAGCACTTGATTTTACCAGCGTATCAACAGATAAAGCTGAGTTAAATATATTGCTATCACAATGCTATTTACAGCAAGAAGATTATTTAAAGAGTGAGAATATGCTAACTGAAATTATTGAGAATAAACACTACAATAAAGATGTGAAGGAAAGAGCTAAGGTGAAGCGTATTGAAACAGTGCTTCTCAAAGGAGATTTTTCTACAGCAGATTCCATTTCTAAAAGTTTTTTTACTCATGATTATGAATCTAAATTTGTAAACGATATTGCCGGAATGTATCGAACAGTGAATAATGAGATGCATCTTATGCAGGCAAATGATAATGTAAAAAATGCTGCTCTTTCACTTCTTAGAAATATGTATTTTAATAACAATGCATTGTTGAATAAAGATATTGAGCAGTTATCTAATGCACTTCAGGATTCTTCTGCTATATCATATTTGAAGATGCAAGTTGCTGATTATTATTATGATCAGGGAGAGTATGCGGTTGCTGTTGAGTTTTGTAGGGAGCTGCTAACAGACAATGATGATCCATACAGGGAATATGTATGCTTCATGATTGCGAATTGCTTTAACCAGCTTGGTTTGAATGAACAAGCTTTGGCATATTATACTGATTATTTACTCGAATTTCCACAAGGAACTTTTGCTCCGGATATCCGCTTGAGATTAAAAAAATTTGGCACATCAGATATTTCTGGACACAGATAAATTTCTAATTCTAAAATACATTATATTTAATAAAAGCATTAAATTTTTTATTTAGGAGAACCAATGCAGAATAAAGAGAATAAAAAAACAAAATTTTGGAAAACTATTTCCATTGTTATACTTATTTTTTTACTTATCAAAGTTGTTGTGAAATTCATTAAAGAGTATAAGAACAAATTTAACTTGGGCGTGAAGGATAACAAAAATTAAGATGAAGAAAAAGTTAAAATGTGAACTTCCCCTTTCCTAAAAAAATATTCAACATTGAATACTAATAAAATTGAATATAATTAATAAAAAAATTTAGTTATCAAAAAAAATTCAAAAAAAATATTTTAAATAAATTTAACCACATTTCAATAAAAAAAATATTTCAAATATTCCAATATTCACATAAAGAATATTACAAGCCCAATGTCTGATAATGTATATTATGTAAACTTGCAGATGTTTCTGGAAATTATTCAAGGGGTGTTGATTATAAGTGTGCCATTCCCCATTCTTAATTTCTTGACATATTTATCACAAAAATATTCTTCCCACCAAAGAAATGAATAAGGAACTTCTATGAATAGTATGACAGGTTTTGGTGTGGCAGAATATAATAAGAATGATATTTATCTGAGGGTGAGCGCGAAATCATTGAATGATAAATATCTAAATATACGAACGAGACTCCCTTATGAATTCCCCGAATATCTGTCCTATAAAATTGAGCAATTTATCCCGAAATTTGTAAATAGAGGTGGAATTAACGTTTTAGTTTCGATGAAAGATTCAAGAAATGATATAGCAAATATGGATTTTGATGACGAACATATTAAAAAGATACTCGATAAACTAAATAAATTAAAATCAAATCTTGGATTTAATACAACTATATCACTATCTGATCTCATGACACTTCAAAAAATGGAGAACTCCCCTATCGATCAATACTATTTATCAGATGAATTTCAAAAAGTGCTATTTGACACGTTAAAAAAAGCTTTAAAACAACTTGTTGATGAAAAAAAATCAGAGGGTGATCATCTTGAAGAATTTTTTATTAGATCTATCAATCAGATTGAGGTTTCTCTGAACACGATCGAGCACTCAATCCCAGAATATCTCGAAGAATTGAAGATAAAAGTTAAGAATATTTGCAAAGAAATTACGAGTGATGAAGAAATTAACCTCTCAAAATTCAATGAGGAGAAATTATTATCAGAAATAAACTATTATATTGATAAATCTGATATTACTGAGGAGATTGTCCGGCTAAAAAGTCATCTAAAAAAAATACGTAAGATAATTAGCGTAACGAACAAACCTATAGGGCTTTCCATGATATTTGTTATTCAGGAAATGCAGAGGGAAATTAGTACAATTTCTGCAAAATATCACAATGTTACGATATTTTCAGATATAATAAATATTAAAGAAGAAATAGAAAAATGTAAGGAACAAGCGCTCAATGTCGAATAATAAACCAATATATTCCTGGATTTCATTTCCTTTTGTTGAATTTCCCCTATCTTCAGCGTTCGTGCTTGCTTTTTTTGTATTGGCTTCAGTATTTGTATATTCAATAACACTCAATTTCTTCTGGGTTTTACTCTCAATTGTTTTTCTTCTTTCCTCGCTCTTTTCATTTTTCGTTCCAACGTATTATGAATTTTATGAGGATCATGTTTTTGTGAAAGTGTTATTTTTCAAAAGGGAAAGAAAGTATAGTGAGTTCAAATGTTTTTATGCTGACAAAAAAGGTGTAATGCTCAGCACTTTCAATCGTCCTCGTGGTTTAGATAGATTTCGGGGACAGTCAATAAGATTTACAAAGAGTCAAGATGAAAAGGAGCAGATCATGGAATTTTTGAATGAAAAGATAGGAAATAGATTTTAGTGTCACAAAAAGATATAAACAAAGAGATAAAAGACTACATTCAAAGGCATCCGGACAGACAATTCTCTGTGCCCAAATTAGCAAAGATATTCAATGTCAAGACAAAAAATTACAGGCAGATAAAAAATATTTTAAGAGAGCTTGAGTCACAAGGAATAATAATTCGGCATAAAAGAACTTACTCGTCTCCTTCCAAAAGAAAAGCGCAAATCGGTACTTTTGATGCGTCAGCTCTTGCAAAGAATTATCCCTTTGGCTTTATTGATGCGGAGAATGGAGATGTGAAAGTATATGAAGAAAACTGTCTGAATGCATATAATCATGATATTGTTGAATTCATAGTAACAAAGGAGGCAAAGCGAGGTCCGGTTGGTAAAATAGTGAAGGTGATTGAAAGAAAAAATAGCACATTGGTCGGATCTGCCTTTAAACAAGATGGTCATGTATTTTTTGTTTCTGATAATCCGAAATTTGATACTGAAGTTGAACTTTTGGAAGTGGGAGATTTAACAAAAATTACCGGTAAAAAAGTAGTTGTCGAAGTAACAGATTGGGGTAATAGATATCAGCAAGTTTTGCCTTCTGGAAAGATAATAGAAGTATTGGGAGCACTTGATGATCCAAATGTAGATTATCTTGCAATAGTAACGCAGTATGGACTCCCCACTAATTTTCCGGAAGAGGTGATCCTGGAAGTTGAAGCTTTGCCGGATACTATTTCTAAAGATGAGATATCGCGAAGAAAGGATTTCAGAAATCTTGTAACTTTTACGATCGATCCAAAAACTGCAAAAGATTTTGATGATGCATTATCATTTGAAAAAATGGATAATGGAACCTTCAAACTATACGTTCATATAGCTGATGTATCTCACTATGTGAAGGTTCCTTCCGCACTTTTCGGTGATGCTCTGGAGCGGGGAACAAGCATATATCTTCTGCAAAATGTCATTCCAATGCTGCCATTCAAACTGAGCAATGAATTATGCAGTTTACAGCCAGATGTCGACCGGCTGACAATGACTGTTATTATTGATTATGATGCTGAATTCAAAGCCCTTGGTTCGAGTGTATATCCTTCTGTAATAAGAAGTGATCAAAGATTGAGTTATGAGCAAGTGGATGTGCTGTTTGACCAGGGAGATAATGAAGAGATCAAACCAGAGGTTAGGAATATCATAATAGAGATGCGTTCATTGGCTCAAAATCTCACCCAAACTCGTTATGCCAGAGGAAGTCTTGATTTTGATCTTCCTGATTCCGAATTTGTTTTTGATGAACAGGGCAGTCCTGTTGATATTTTGCGAACACATCAAACAGAAAGCCATCTTTTTATTGAAGAATTCATGCTTGCAGCAAATGAATTTGTAGCAAAATTGATCGCAAGAAAGTGCAGTGCAGCAATATTTCGCATTCACGAACCTCCAAATGGAGAAAAGATCACTGAATTTGCTCGCACCATAAAAGCTTATGGATTTACTTTTAATTTTACTCATAAAGATATCAGTACTGCAATTAAACAATTTCTACAATCAATCACAGACGAAAAGCAGCATCGTGTGTATGATTATTTGCTTCTTAGAAGTTTGATGAAAGCAAAATATTCATATAGAAATATCGGACATTTCGGGCTTGCTTTGAAGTCCTATACTCATTTCACCTCCCCTATCCGCCGCTTTCCTGATCTCGTGGTTCACCATCTTATCAAACAATATGTTTTTGAATGGACGTCTAAACGATTTTCTCTAAATGAAATAAAAACCTTTGCAGGGCATTCCTCAGATATGGAAGTGCGAGCCATGACCGCAGAGCGAAGTCTTGGAGAATTAAAGAAAAACCGTTTCATGCGTGAAAATATTGGTAAGGTTTTTGATGCATTGATCGTGAATTTTAATAAGCGGAATATTTATGTGGAATTGGATTCGTTTCCGATTGAAGGTTATATTCCACTTGCTGCCATCGGAAGAGATTACTTCGAGTTTGATCCAAGGCACTATGTTGTTGTAGGAAAACGAAGCAAGCAGAGATTTGTGCTGTGTCAGAAACTCAAAGTTAAGGTGAAGAGAATTATTCATGATATAGAATTCGAGATCGTGTATGAGTAAAGAAAAAAATGAAACGGATACCTCTACCGAAGAAATCGTAGAATTGTGTAAAGCGCATAATACCTTGCAGTTCGATGCAATAGTTGAGATACTCGAAAACAATGATATCCCCTATGCATATAGCCGTAAAGGGCTTTCACTCGGCAGTTTTTTTGAGTATTCCAGCAAGAAAAGCTTTATTCAGATCTTAGTGTATGAAAAGGATAAAGAGAGGGCGTTCGAGCTTATTGAGCCGATACTTATGACATTATGAATGTTTGTCCATGAAACGTTGGACTTTTAGAAGCACCTTACTAACAAACTGCTTATATGTTTATTAGATGTTCTCATTCTCAACTTTACCACTATCCGTTAAATGTCGTATATTTTTGTTAAACCGTCGTGCTTTTTTTCTCAACTAATATTTTTTTAATCATTTCTGCATATTTTCTTGATAAATCCATGTTAATTTCAAGGTTAAATGCTTCAGACAGAATTTGAACCATGACTTTATTAATTTGGTTTACCGAAGTTTTTTTGTCTATGAAAAATAATATATCAATCGCTTCAACTTCATAGTTTTCCAAATCTGTAATTTGCTTGGCTCTTTCTCCTAACGGATTCCAGTCTGTCAGTATTTGCTTAATTTTTTCTATGTGTTTTTCATCCATATCATCAGTTTTGAAATATGATTTCATTTTTGTAATACCATTTTGCTAATTTACCATCGTTCTTTATTCTCTTAATTTTGCAGTAATTTTTCAACTCATCAATATTTACCACAAAATCATTACCAACATAATCCTGTGAAATCAGTTCCTCTTTTATTTTTTGATAAGCATTATGCCATTCTTTCCAGGTGGCATGCATACTGTCTTTATCATCTATTGATTGTAAAAATCTTTTCCATTCTTTTTTTTCGTAATATGCTATATTTATTTCTATCATGTTATTTGTTCTTGGCCAGCATGCTGCACATAACG
>JACKQG010008274.1_pt1 | contig 10188 bp, 5 predicted proteins | sample 8237621 | NCBI WGS metagenome assembly JACKQG01 (sample SAMN15677084, study PRJNA649215) | marine metagenome | biome: marine; feature: Black Sea; material: saline water; isolation source: suspended particulate matter (SPM) from the Black Sea western gyre | collected 2013-06-09/2013-06-10 | depth...
GTGGATATCACCATCTGTGCCGCTCCCAAGACCGTTTGTGCCGCCAGCGCGGTCGTCCCAATCAAGTTGCCTTGAATTATATTGCCATTCGCCGAGCCAGTATTCTCGTTGATCCAAATCCCATGTCCGTTGTTGCCCGAGATCAAGTTGTCCAAGATGAGATTATTCTGCCCGCCGCCGATCTCGATACCTCGATTGTTTCCAATCGCCGACATTCCGGTTGCATCCGTACCGAGGTAGTTAACTTGGATCAGGTTGTTGTTCGAGAGAAGCTCGATTCCCTCACCCGAGAATCCGCCGATCGCAAATCCGCGGATCGCGCTGCCATTGGCGGTGGGTCGAATCGAGAAGCCATCGCCACCCGCGGCCAAGCCATCGAGTTCGATCAGAGGGGTCCCGGAGTAACCTGGCTGCGTCGTCGCATCGAGGATGACAGCATCGGTCACATTATCCAGTGGCGTAGAAACCGAGATCGCATGCACGCCGCTCCCAGCGATGTTAAAGTTGATCTCGTCGGGTGTCAGTCCGTTCGTCGTGTTGTTTGTCGCGGCGATCGCTTCGCGTAACGAAATGAATCCGTCGATGCCTTTGTTGGCACGTAGCGCGGCAATCGACGTCGTGTCACCATCTGAAACATCGCTACTGGTGTCCACCACCAGCGCTGTGAACTCAAAGGCACCGATATCCGGCGTCGCGTCGCGAGGAATGCTGCGCTGATCTACCGCTGGCGCGCCGGTCAGTCCTGCAGGGTCGATTGCGGTGCTTCCGCTTAGCAACCGGTGTGTTTGAGTTTGCCCACCGTTGTTCTGTAACACGCCGAGCAACGGATCAACTCCATCCTGATCGTTGGCTCCGCCGAGCATCGCAGTGCCGTCACTATCGATGTTGAAATCGAATGAGTTGATGTTGGCTGGGTTGCTGACGTTCTCTGACACCATGCCTGACAACAGATTGTCAGCCAGAATCGTATTTGCCAGCGAAACGGTCCCATTCGAGAAGATACCGGCACCGCTGCTGTCAGCTTCGTTGTACGCAATCGTGCTGTTCGTCACGGAAACCGCGTGGCCCGCGTGCAATCCACCTCCCTCATCGGATGCGACGTTTCCGCTCACTGTCACGTTCGTTAGCGATAGCGATGCGCCTCCATGCGTAAAAATCCCAGCACCCTTGGATGCTGTGTTTCCGCTGATCGTAACGCGGTTTAGCGTCAAATCTCCGTCGTTGTGAATCGCACCTCCCTTCCTGCCTGGCGCGCTGTTGTCGGTGATCGCAACGTCCGTCAGCACGGCAGTGGCGTCGTTATGAATTCCAGCGCCGTCTTGCCCGCTCATCCCATTTCGTAGCGTCACTTGCTCAACGGAATTCGTCCCCGAAAGGATATGTAGCACCCGATCCGTACCATTTGCATCGATAAATGTCGTCGCCGCGCTGGCACCAGTAAGCGTAAGACTGTCGGTAACGTCTAGGTCACCGGTCGCTGAGTCGTCTTCTCCCGCACCGACTAGTGTTAGCGTGTAAGTTCCCGCCGCCAAGACGATCTGATCCGCCCCGGCGGTGTTATTCGAGGCGATAATTCCCTCACGAAGCGAGATCGCCCCATCTCCCCCCGGATTGAAAAGGAGAGAACTGATCGACGAGGTGTCACCATCAAGGACGTCTGCGGTGGTATCCACAGCCAGCACTTGCAGCACGCCGGCCCAACTCTCTTGCAGTGGAGCGCTGAATGCTACCGTTGTGTCGACGGAACCGATGACGTACTCCAGCTCCCAATCACCACCCAATGAGTTGCTGCCGGTATCGTCAACGCTTGCCGCGACGTCACAATCGCAAGTTGTGCCGAGGGAACTCAATAGCTCGCGTCCCGCTTCACTGCTCGCGAGATCACAACCGTAGATCAAGAGATCGGCGTCTTCCCCTAGCGCGAGCTTCCACTCTTCGATTTGCCACGAGTATCCGTCCACGGTGTCAGCTGTCAACCAATCCGAACCCAGCCGTACTCCGGTGTCACTACCATGCGAAACGAAATGAACAGCGTCGATATCTTGTCGCCCGCTGAGCGTCGCCGCGATCCTCGCAATTCCGCTGTGGCTCTCCCTTAACACCACGACTTCGTATCGTGTATTCGAATCGCCGCGTTGCTGAATATCCTGCACGAGCAACTCGTAGTCGTCAACGCCTTCATCCACAAAGACGATTTCATGCGATTCGAGTGCAGGTTGCGAGAGGCTTATGTCGTCGGACGCTACCGAAGGACTGTCGTCCAGAGTGCTCTCGTTATCGGCGTCGATTGATAGGTCAACCGCTTCATCGATCGCTGCGAGAACGTTCGCCTCGGCTCCCTGAGGCTGAACGGCGATATCGATCATGTTAATGACATCGTCCACCTGCTCGCTAACGATCTCGACGGCATTCGGAAAGACATCACCAATCGGAGCAACATTGAAGAACACGCGATCTTCGAGTGACAACAGATCGAGTGGCGTGCGCAGCTCCACCTCGGCTTGCGTCACGCGCGCAAACCAATCCGACACTGCATCAAGCAGCGATCGAACTCGGTCGCGCCGAGCATAACGTTCTGTTTTCTTTAGGCGGGTTGTCATCGAGGTAGGACGCCAGTGGGCCGCGAAGGACATGGCGCAAAAAGGGCGGGCGCGGATTTCCACCGCTACGAAAGCTTATCCCAGGGGTAAGTGAGAAGACGGCGTAATAAATGCGGAACACCGAATGTCTAACGGTCGCAGCGCCAAGAATGCGCACTGGCGCAAATGTACGGGCATTCAGTTCGAGCCCACCGTTTTACGCTCATCGCCAGAGGTAATCGTGGCGCGATTATTTCGCTCGTTCGGAATGTTTGGATGGTGCGGAGTGGAGCGAGGCGTCCGTTCTCTGTCCGTTTCGACGCACTCAATATTCGCGATCTTCAAAACATTACCGTCCCACTGAGCTAGGGTTATTTTGGAAATACAACTACCCGCAATTCGCTTTGCAGGCGCTGGCTTATGTCGCTAAATGCTCTCATTGTTGATGACGAACCACACATTCGCCGTGTTGCCGAACTGGCGTTGAAGGCCGTCGGCTGTACCGTCATATCGGCGACCGACGGAGAACAAGCGTGGGAAGAGATTCAGGCCAATCGCCCGGATATCTTAGTTTCCGACGTCCAAATGCCCAAAATGGACGGCGTTCAATTGGTGCGTCTAATTCGTTCCACGCCGGAGTTCGCCAAGCTGCCGATCGTGCTGCTCACGGCCAAGGGATTCGAGCTGCAACAGTCCGAATCGGAAACGCTCGCGAGTTGCGACGTCGTATGCAAACCGTTCAGTCCCGCCGCTCTTGCGCGTCACGTACACAGAATCCTTACTGAATGCGCTGCGGAACAAGTTCCAGTCTCCTAGATTCCGCGAGGCAACCGAGCGTACGTTCACGTCCATTTAGTCCATTTGTGACGTCCGCGCCCGTCGCAGGGCTTCTTCCGTTGATATGACGCACAAGGTCGATAGCGAATTTGCGATGTCTCCCTCGAATTCATGATGCCATGAACATGAATCGATGCCATCTTCGACACATGATCGACCGAAGAGTGGCTTAGCCGGTCTCTGCGCTGTGTTGCGCAGGGAACAGGATTGTCCGGCTTAATCCGAGGAAACGGAAGTATCGGAACTCAAATGCGTATCGTGTGGCAGGCAACGATCGTAGCGATTATCGCCTGGAGCTGCGTCGGTTCGACGTCAGCCCAGATGCCGATGCTTCGTCTGCCAGCCATGGAACCGAACGCTTCCCACGCCTCGCGATTCACGCGTCTGCCCCCTGTAACACGCGTCGCATCCTCACAAACTACTGCAATCGAGCAAAGGCTGGCCAACGTCTCGGCATGGTGGGAGCACCATATCGGCGAACCCCACCGTCAAGGAACTGAATCGGTTGCCGTCTCCGCGAACGAACTGATCGCGCAAGCACTTGCTCAATCCGATCACGTTCTTGCCGTCAGCCAAGGACCTTTGATTCAACAGGAAGACGTATTGAAAGCGATGGCGGACTTCGACCCAGCCGTCTTCTTCGACTCGCGATGGGATGATCTCAATAACCCCGTTGGTAACACGCTTACGACAGGTGGGCCAACTCGTTTTAACGATCACCACTGGGTGACGCGAGGCGGAATGCGTCAAAAGAGCCAACTCGGCGGCACCCTCGAGCTGGCCCAAGAGGTGGGATTGCAGGACACGAACTCACTGTTCTTCCTGCCTGATCAGCAAGCCGCAACGCGAATGACGCTCAGCCTGAACCAACCTCTGCTCAAACGAGCTGGACGCGAGTACAACGAGAGCGCGATCTTGCTGGCCGAAGTCCAAACTAACATCGCCGAGCATGAATTGAGTCGCGAATTGCAAGACCATGCGTTTTCGGTAATCCAGGCCTATTGGGATCTCTACCTGCAGCGGGCTTTGTATTTGCAACGCCAGCGAGCCTATGATCAAGCAGTCAAGATTCATTCCGAGCTAAAGAGCCGCGAGCAACTCGACTCGCTGCGCAGCCAGATCTCCCGTGCCCGCGCCGCGGTCGCAATTCGACGAGCAAACGTCCAACGAGCGCTCCTCACGACTCGAACGGCTCAGTCCAGGATCGTGACGCTCACAAATAACCCATCTTGGCGAAATGCGTCGGTCGTCGAGCTAACTCCAGTGGAAGCTCCGGCGACGGCCCAAAGCACCGTCGATTTACACACCGCGTTTCAAACGGCGCTTCATTATCGCCCTGAAGTTGCGAAACACATGGAGGAAATCCGCCAAGCGCAGATTCGACTTGGCATCTCCAAGAACGAATTGCTGCCGACGTTGGACTTGGTACTCGAAACTTACGTCGCAGGCTTAGATGGAAACTACGACGTCTCGGACTCGATCGGCAGTCAGTTCGCGGACGGTTCGCCCAGCTATAGCGCGGGCATCGTGTTCCAAGTGCCGCTTGGCAACCGCGGTGCGAAAGCCGAATATCGTCGACGCGAATCTCAGATCGCGCAATTGATGTATGAGTTAAACGCAGTTCTCAGTCAGGTCTCGCTCGAAGTCGAAATCGCGATCACCGAAGTCGAAGCGGCCTACCACGAATTGCACGGCCGTTACGAAGCGATGTTAGCAACGGACGAGGAGCTAAAGTACTTGTTTGATCGGTGGCGATTGCTTCCCGGCGACGACCGCGCCGTCAGTTTTGTGCTCGAGGAATTACTCGATGCCCAAGATCGCCAGATGGAAGCCGAGTCGTCCTTCGTCCGCGCTCAAATCGCTTACACGCTGTCGCATTTCAGTTTGCAACGTGCGTCAGGCTCGCTCTTGAGCGTCGGACAACCAATGCATGTCGCCAACCCGATCGAATACACACGGATTCCAGCGGTCGGACCTCCGCTGCACAGGCCTGCACCCTAACTCTGGTTGAGGATGGTATCATGAAACTCCAAATCAATTGGCTCACGAGCATAGCGATTGCCCTTGCGACCTGCGGCATCGCGTCGCATGGATTCGCCGCGACAGTCGAAGGCTTCACCGAACCCTTTCGAACGATTCACGTCGCCTCACCCGAATCAGGCATCGTTTCTCGAGTCTTCGTTCGCGAAGGCGACACCGTCACCGCCGGCCAACAGCTAGTCGCACTCGATGATGAAGTGCATCGCATGCTGCTTGAGATCGCTAAACAACAGATGGATGCGACGGGCCGGATCAACTCGACACGTGCGGAACTCGAACTGCATCGGTCTCGTTTCGCCAAGCTCTCCGAATTGCGGCGCGCGGGACAGGCCTATCAGCAGGAAGTCGATCGTGCTCGAGCGGACGTCGAGGTGGCTCAAGGCAGGGTCTTAGCGATCGAAGAAGAGCTGACATTACGAAAGCTGGAACACAAGAAGATCGCCGTCCAACTCGATCGTCGAACGGTGACCGCCCCCGTCAACGGTGTGGTCACGATGCTTACAAAGAACCCGGGCGAATATGTCTCGCCGGTCGACCCTGAAGTCCTCACGCTCGTCCAACTCAACCCGCTTCGAGCGACTTTTTTGATGGATCGCGAACTGTCGGCAAAGGTTCGTGTAGGGTCGCAAGTGACGATTGCATTCACCGATTCTGACCTCAAGGCTTCCGGTGTCGTCGAACAAGTATCGGAGCTGACCGACGCGGAAAGCGGAACGGTTCCGGTGCGAATCCGTGTCGACAACCATGAAGGTAAGTATCGCAGCGGCGAACGTTGCACGGTTGAAGTGAAATGATGTTTTCGATTGTCTCCTCGTGATTCGAAGCGGAAGTGAGGAGCTCTAATTCGCTGCTCGCTTGCGCTTTGGGTTACGAGTCGAACTACGCCAGGCCCTTGTCTAATGGAAAAAGTTATTCCACGTCGCGTTGATCGATCACCCCAACCGCTTCACCAGCGGTTGGATCGACCGGCTCCTGCGCCAATCACCGCGGCTCCAGTTGCAACCGCAACACGCCCGACGACCCCGTTGTCGAAGAATCCGGCCACCGACGCACCAAATGCCAATGGCCTCCTCGCGTTACTCGCAGATGTGCAAGCGGCGGATGATTTCGAGTCGGCTGTACAGCAACTGTGTAGCCGATTGACGGATTGGAGTGGTGCGACGCGCGGTGTACTCGGGGTTTCAAATGCACATGGAACGGTGAAAGTATCCGCGATCTCGGATGCAACGAACTTGGACCAACGCTCTGAATTGATGCTCGCGTTCGAAGCGACACTCGACGAGGCGCTAGCGAAGCAAGAGTTGGCTTCTTGGACATCCGCGAGTTCCGACAATGCTCCAATTTTCCGGAGACTGACTCGTCTGGCATCGACCGATGCCGTGATCGGCATTCCGCTGCGAAAAAAGAATGGCGATCCGGTTGGCGCGCTTTTGCTCTGTGGTGACATCGCATGGCACGCGCAGTTGCTGCGGTCAACCGCATTAGAGATCTGCCAAACTCCGATCGCCAGTTCGCTCGATCTGTTACGAAACACTAGAGAAGGCAGGTGGACGAAGTTTCGCGCAGCATTGAAAACTCGCATCGGTCAGTTGCGATCCCGATTGGCCATTGCAACGTCGATCCTTGTCGCATCCATCCTGCTCTTCCCGACTCCCTTCAAAGTCAAATGCGACTTTACGGTCGAGCCCGTCACTCGGCGCTTCGTGGCAACGCCCTTCGACGGAACGCTCGATAAGACTTTCGTCGAGCCCGGAAACATCGTGCAAATGGGGCAGGTGCTTGCGGTGATGGACGAACGCGAGCTGCAGTTACAACTCGCTGGTTACGAAGCGGAATATGGCGCAGCAAAGAAAAAGCGAATGGCTGCGTTGGCAACCCGCGAGGCAGCGACCGCTCAGTTGGCGGCGCTTGAGTGCGCTCAACTCGAAACGAAGCTCGAGACCATCAACGAACGACTAAAACACTTGTCGATCAAGTGCCCAATGGATGGCGTTGTCGTAAGCGGAGACCTTAGAAGAACAGAAGGCGCGCCGCTCTCGGTCGGTCAATCACTGTTCGAGATCGCGCCTCTCGATCGCATGATCGCCGAGATAGCTGTGCCGCAGGAGGAGGTCAGCCACGTACGGCGAGGGATGTCAGTGGATCTTCGTTTCGAGGCTTTTCCCGGACAGAGTTGGAGCGGCGAGTTAGTCAAAGTCCATCCTCGAGCCGAGCTCCGCGATCAGTCGACGGTTTTTATCGCGGAGGTTCACTTGGAGAATCCCGACAATCGCCTCAGCCCCGGCATGAGCGGTCGGGCAAAGATCCAATCGAAGAGACGATCCGTCGGTTGGATTCTGTTCCACCGATCGGCCAACGCCTTGGCGCAACGAATGGGATGGTGACGGGAGAACGACCCAAATCCAATGACCAATGACCAAACTAATGCGCCACCCGATCTAACTCAGGTCGTGTTACGGCTTCGCGACGACCTCTCAATCGTGCCCCAGACGACGGGCGGCCAGCGACTGTACGTCATCGAAGATCGATTAACCGGCAAGTGCTATCGGCTTGGCAGCATCGAGTACACGGTCGCATCTTCGCTTGACGGGAAGAAGAGCCTGGCGGAGATCGTGGCATCGGTGCCGATCGACACAGATGATGGAGAAGGCGCGGCAGACGTCGCCGGAAAAGCGACGCTACAAGTTTGTCGGTGGCTCCTGCAAACCGGGCTCGCTCAAGTAGCGGAAAACCAACAGCTCACGCCAGTGGCGAGAGTTCTCCCCCCATTGTGGACACGGTTCAATCCTGTGTTCATTCGAGTTCCTCTCTTAGCCCCCGATCGTCTTTTAGATCGTTTAGCACCCTGGACGGGTTGGTTGAACTCGCGAGCGCTCGCCGGCGCGGCGGCACTACTTGCAACTGTCGCCTCGATCTACCTGATTGCGGATTGGGCGAGGTTCACCGAATCAGCGGGCGGAATCTTGGCCGTCGAGCAAGGGTTCTACTTGCTAGTTTGCTGGGTCGTGTTGAAAGTCGCGCATGAGCTCGGCCACGGCTTGGCGTGCAAACATCATGGCGGTTACGTTCGCGAGGCAGGCGTCGCTTTCTTGTTGTTCGCGCCGATACCCTACGTCGACGTGACATCCTCCTGGCGCCTTCGATCGAAGTGGGCGCGAATCCACATCGCGGCTGCAGGCATGTACGTCGAAGCCATCATTGGCTCGATTGCGGTTCTCGTCTGGAGCCATACGTCGGCGGGAGTGCTCAATCAGCTCTGTGTGAACATTGTTGTTATGGCCACCGCAACAACGATTCTGTTTAACGCGAATCCTCTAATGCGATTCGATGGCTACTACATACTCGCCGACTGGCTTGAAATTCCGAATCTCTATTCACGGGGACAACAATTTACGACGCGTCTGTTTCGTCGTTGGGTCCTTGGGGAACAATTCGCCGACAGCGCGATTCCAAGCAGCGCTACGGCATCCCGAATCATCAAAGGATACGGGCTCGTTGCGTGGGCGTGGCGTATCATGGTTTGCCTTTCTTTGATTTGCGCGGCAAGCGTTTTGTTTCACGGAGCGGGAATTGTGCTGGCTGTCTTTGCTACTGTCTCGTGGTTCTTGGCTCCTGCGGGAAAGTTCTTAGCAAGGCTCCTGCTCCGAGACAATTGGTCTCAGCTTCGTCGATTATGTCTTGTGACAGCAGCCGTTGTTGGCGGCGCAACGCTGTTTCTGTCGTACACGCCTTCGCCTTTCCCGCGACGTTCGCCCGGTATCATCGAATACAAACCGATCACGGTTTTACGAAGTGACAGCGCAGGGTTCGTGCGAGATATTCTCGTTTCACCTGGTGATTCGGTTGAAATCGGCGACATGATTGCGACGCTTGAAAATGTCGCCTTGCTAGATGAGTTACGGCTGGTCGAGCTCGCGATCAAAGAGTCTGACTTGCGCAGCCGTTTACTTCGAAAACGTGGCGAGATGGCGGCTTATCAAGCTGAACAAGACAAGCTTGTCGCGCTCAAGGCACAATTCGAGGCCAAGCAAAAGCAAGTCGATGGACTTATCGTGCGAGCGTCGGCATCGGGGCAAATCGTCGGTCGAACATTGCCACTGCTACTCGACTCCTACATGCAAGTAGGTGACGAACTTTGCCGGATCGGCAAGGAAAACGAGAAAGAGGTTCAGCTGTCCATTCATCAAGATGATGTGCAAGCGTTTCAGGCCAAGATCGGAGCGAGGGTTGCTGTGAGAGCATCTGATGGCGTGATCTACGCCGATCTCACTTCGATCACTCCACGTGCAACCGATCATCCAACACACCCAGCACTTTGCTCATCTCACGGCGGGCCACTTCCGGTTCGCGCGGACCATGACAACAATTCGCGAGAGGGCATTCGGCTTCTCGAACCCCGGTTCGTCGGCCACGTCACTCTCAGGACCAACGACAGCGAACAGGTTCGCGCCGGCCAACTTTGCACGATCTCGATTCGATCACCAGACGATTCGATCGGTCGTGTGCTAGTAAGTCACGTCGATGATTGGTTTGCAAGCAAGCTGCGCTAGCCGGTAGGATGGAGTTGTACTCAGGAGGAAGAACAGGGACAGTTATTGACAGAAGTTAAGACCGTCGCTGTCCCCGTTTTCCGAATCCATGATACGTGCAACGATGACAGTCACTCTTTGATTTTTTGCTTCCCTAAAAGAATCTGTGGGTGAATTCTGGTTCTGGTAGCCTGCCGAGGTTG
>JACKQG010008276.1_pt1 | contig 10187 bp, 11 predicted proteins | sample 8237621 | NCBI WGS metagenome assembly JACKQG01 (sample SAMN15677084, study PRJNA649215) | marine metagenome | biome: marine; feature: Black Sea; material: saline water; isolation source: suspended particulate matter (SPM) from the Black Sea western gyre | collected 2013-06-09/2013-06-10 | depth...
CGGCGCCTTCTTGATGGGGTTGGAGCACGGCGCATATTGCCTCGGCTGTTGTTGGGTTCTGATGGCCCTGCTGTTTTATGGTGGGGTCATGAACCTCTTGTGGATTTTAGGCCTAGCGGTGTACGTTCTGATCGAAAAAACTGTGCCGGCTGGACATTTTATGGGTCGCGGCGTCGGAGGGCTCCTCGTGGCCTGGGGTGTTTGGGTGATTGTTGCGGCCAGATGAGATACGTTTAGATTTGTCCGGATAAGGGATAATCGATTTAGAGGGACGTCTTCCAATGATGGGATCGGTCGATCGGCGGCTTGCGGCGATACTTGTCGCCGATATGGAACAATATTCCCGCTTAATGCATGAGGACGAGCGGGGTACGGTGCTGGCTTGGCAGAACACGCGCGAAGAGGTGATCAAGCCAACCCTCGCCAGCCATTCGGGAAACATCATAAAGAACACGGGCGACGGTTTCGTGGCTGAGTTCGCCACCGTCAGCGGCGCGGTTGAATGCGCCGTCGCGATGCAGACGTTGTTGGTCGAGCGTAACAGCGACAGGCCAGAGGGGCGCCATCTGAAGTTCCGCATGGGGATCAATCTTGGCGAGATCACCGTCGATGAGGATGATTTTTATGGCGATGGCGTGAACGTTGCCGCGCGCCTCGAGGGCTTGGCCGAAGCGCCGGGGATCTGTATTTCTTCACATGTCTATGATCAGGTGCGCAATAAGGTTACATGTCACTTCGAGGATATGGGCGACACTTTAGTAAAAAACATCTCCGATCCCATCCGCGCCTACCGTATCCTTTGCGGGGATTCGCAAGCTCCAGCCGCCGAGAGCCGCGATAGTGGCGGCGACGAAGCGCAAATGCCATCGATCGCCGTGCTCCCCTTCGACAACATGAGTTCCGATCCTGAGCAGGAGTTTTTCGCCGATGGTCTTACCGAGGACATCATCACCGAGCTATCGCGTTTCAGCGGACTGTTTGTGATATCGCGGAACTCGACCTTTACGTTTAAGGGAAAGACATTTCGGGCGACGGATGTGGCGCGGGAACTTAATGCCCGCTATGTCGTTGAGGGTAGCGTCCGCAAGGCGGGCAACCGTGTGCGGATCAATGTGCAGTTGATCGACGGGATTGCGGACCAGCATGTTTGGGCCGAACGCTATGACCGCGATCTTGAGGATATTTTTGCCGTTCAGGATGAAATCACCTCGGCAATTTCCGCGACGCTGCCGGGCCGCGTCGAAGCCGACAATGCAGACCGCGCACGGCGTATTCCGACCGAGAGCATGCCAGCCTATGAATGCGTCCTTGCGGGCAAGATTTTGCACCATAAGAGCGACCAGGCCGCCAATGCCGAGGCGTTGAGGCTTTTGGAACGGGCTATCGAACTGGACCCAGACTATGCCCACGCGCGGGCGTGGCGGGCATGCGTTCTCGGTCAGGCTTTTACTTATGGCTGGTTGGGTCGCGGTAAGGACGAGGGGGTTGACGAACTACAGGGGAGGTTTAGGAAAGCTTTAGCGCTCGATGAGAACGACGCCGACATTCATCGCATCCTCGCCGCCGTCAATATCGCCGGTGGCAACCTCGAGCAAGCCCAGCATCACCAGCAGAAAGCGCATCGGCTGAATTCAAACTACGATCTGGTGGTGGTGCAATCCGGTGAACTGTTGACTTGGCAGGGCCGGCCGGAGGAGGGGATCGAACTGATCCGACAGGCGATGGAACTGAACCCGTTCCATCCGCCCCGATTTTGGGGCCACCTAGGGCGCGCTTATTACACGGGGAAACATTACGCCGAGGCTGTGTCAGCGATCGGGCATATTGAGAGCCCCGATATCCTGCAACTCGCATTTATGGCCGCCAGCCATGCCTGGCTAGAAGATGGGGCTCAGGCGGAGCGTCATGTCGGGTTGGCCCTACGCCAGGACGCCGACCTGACCGTCACGAAACTGATGACAGTGCAGCACTATGGCCGGGAGGAAGATATACAACACTTCCGCGATGGCCTTCTCAAGGCCGGTTTTGTGGACTGATTTTGCCTTTTCACAATGTAGAGAAGCTCCAAGCATAATTGAGGCGTTGTCATGAATATACCAGAGACAAAATATGCCGATGCTGATGGCATACAGGTCGCCTATCAAGTCCATGGCGAGGGACAAGACACATTAATTATCGTGCCGGGGTTAATTTCACATGTCGAAATGATTCAAGAAATGCCCGGATTTAATAGCTTTCTTGGCTCTCTTACGGAATTCTTCAAAGTAATCATATTTGACAAACGCGGGCAAGGTTTATCCGACCGCAGTGCTGAAGTGCCCGGACCTGAACAACGGATGGACGACATCTCCGCCATAGCCGAAGCCGAGAATTTGGCGACATTCAATTTGTTTGGAATTTCCGAGGGAGCTGCAATCGCTATTCTCTATGCAGCTAGTTTTCCCGATAAAGTGCAAAAAGTGTCTGTTTTCGGCGGGTTTTCCCGTTTTTCCAACTGCGACGATTACCAGTTTATGTATGAAGCTAGCGAGTTCGAGCAGACAGTCGAACACTGGGGTAAAGGCAGTTTTGGGTATGCCGTATGTCCGGATATGATGCCTGAAATTCGTCCCCTCTTTGCTCGTTTCGAGCGTGCCTGCGCTACCCCGAACGCTGTCCGCATGATGTTGGAGACCAACATATCACTCGATATTCGAGCTGTACTGCCGGAAATCAAGACACCTGTGTTGGTTGTGCACCGCCGCGATGATAAGACCGTCCCGGTGGCTAATGGCCGTTATCTAGCCGACAATCTGCCCAACGCGGATTACGTCGAATTCGCCCGGGGAGGTCATGCTCCCTGGTTCGGTGATTATCAAGCCGTAGCGGAGGCCATTATACAGTTTATGCAAGCGACGTCATTGCTAGAACCGGAGAAGAAAAGAGAAGACCGTTCGCTTGCAACAATATTGTTTACTGACATTGTTGGGTCCAGCGAGCAACTTGCCGCCATTGGCGACGAGAAGTGGCGGCAGATATTGGATAACCATGATCGCATCGCCGAACTAGCGGTGGCCGAGAGACGTGGACGTCTGATTAAGAATACAGGAGACGGGTTGCTTGCGACCTTTGATGGTCCTGTACGGGCGATTAAGTGCGCACAAGGTCTTCTGAATGACGTCCAGGCCATTGGTGTCAAAATCCGCTGTGGCTTGCACATTGGTGAAATTGAAATCCGCGGGGCTGATATCACCGGCATCGCCGTGCATGTTGCGGCCCGTGTAATGGATTTGGCAGGCGCTGATCAAATCTTGATTACTCGGACTGTAGCAGATCTAATTGCGGGTTCCGGATTAGCCACAACCGATTATGGCGAGCACGAATTAAAGGGGATTGCTGGCGACTGGCGCCTATTGGAAGTGAGGTAGGCAGAATTTCAGCAGAGTTGACACGCGGCGGGGCAGCAAGTCCTAGAAGTTTCCGAATCAGACCCGACTTCCTTGGGCTCACGATTTCCCTGGACACCTGAGACAGATACTGGAGATCACAAATGGCTGAAATTGATAGGGATACCCTCAAGAATTTGCAGTGGAAAATTATGCAAAATGTTGCAGCTGGTGCGATTATTCCACTTATGCGGATTGGGGACGAATTAGGCCTTTTTCTTTCCTTAGCTGAATGCGGTCCGTGTTCCATTGGAGATTTTGCAAAGCACGCTGGGATTGATTCGCGCTATGCGGAAGAATGGATCCTGGCAATGTGCGCAGCTGGCTATTGTAGTTTTTCGGAAGAACTTGAGGAATTTCACCTAAGTCCCGAACAAGAGGCCGTATTTGCGCGCGAGGAAAGTCCAGCCCTTATGATCGGCGCTTATGATATTCTGGCAGGAAACGTCCACAACATAGAAAAATTGTTGCCGGCGTTTAAATCCGGTCAAGGTGTTGAATGGGGCAATTTTCATCCATGCATCTTTCAAGGTACTGCGCGATTTTTTAAACCTTCGTACGAGTCTAACTTACTACAACGGTGGCTTCCCAAAATTCCTCTCGTTGCTGAGAAACTGGAGCGGGGCGGATCGTTTCTTGATGTAGGCTGTGGCCAGGGCATATCTACGTTATTGATTGCATCGGCTTACCCGATCGCTGAGATCAATGGATTGGATCCTCATGCACCATCTATCGAAAAAGCAAAGGAGGCGGCGGCGGCATCGATGTTGGAAAGAGTGAATTTCTTCGTATCGGACGCTGAATCCTATGAAAAAAGCTATGATGTTATTGCGTTTTTCGATTGCCTGCATGACATGGGGGACCCATTGGCGGCCGCTCAGTATGCGCGGTCGAAGCTCAAGAAAGGCGGAGTGGCTGTGTTAATCGAACCAAGTGCTTCAGATGAAAAGGCGGAAAACCTAAACATAATTGGACAAATGTACTATTCCTTCTCAACGATGGGCTGTGTGCCTGCCTCAAAATCGCAAAAAGTCGGATTAGCTCTTGGGGCCCAAGCTGGTGCGAAGAAATTGACAGACATTATGGAATCCGCGGGTTTTGCATCGTTCGAAATAGTCTTCAAGAATCCCACCAATATGGTAATTGCCTGTTATACGGACTAAACATTTGGTCCTGGAAAATTCTCTCACGTCAGTTACAGGGGCGACGAATTGTCGGCAGCCGATAACGATGGAACGTGTTGGCGCGGAGTGGGCACTTTAGGTAACGAGGGGGTATAATCATGTCCGGTTCAAGAATTAGATTCGAAGACGGCGCGGCCTACGAACGAATGATGGGTGTGTGGAGCCAGCTGGTGGGTGCCGAATTCCTGGACTGGCTATCCCCTGTACCTGGTCAATGTTGGGTCGATATAGGATGTGGGAACGGGGCTTTTAGCGAACAGATCGTTAGAAATTGTAATCCTCAAGAGGTCCAAGGAATTGACCCGTCAGATGCTCAAATTAGTTTCGCAAAAACTCGACCAGGGGCGAGGCCGGCAACCTTTCAAGTAGGGGATGCAATGGCATTGCCATTTGAAGACCGACAATTTGATGTTGCGACGATGGCGTTGGTTCTATTTTTCGTGCCGGATTCAGCACGAGGGATCGCTGAAATGAAGAGGGTCGTTCGCTCGGATGGCGTGCTCGCCGCATACGTCTGGGATATGCTGGGTGGCGGCGCGCCCCATGAACCGATCCACGCTGCGCTTCGCCTCAAGAATATAAAGTATCCTCTACCGCCGAGTGTCGAAGCCTCACGCATGGAAAATTTACGTTACCTCTGGTCCGAAGCAGGGTTACGGTCGATCGATACCAAGATAATTGCCGTCGAAAGAACTTTCGATAACTTCGAAGATTTCTGGAACACGACCACCAGTTCGGCAGCCTTTATATCTGTCCTAAAGGATTTGGATGTTGCGACCCTGGACGAGCTGAAAAACTCGACGCGAGAGATCCTAGCAGTAAATGTGGATGACCCCGTGATTTGTAACGGGTTCGCCAATTGCATCAAGGGCGTGGTTTAGTGAGCCTCAAATTTGCAGAAGATTATGAGGCCGGCGACACCCTCGACCTTGGAAGTTTTGATGTTACCCGGGAGGAAATTGTTGAGTTCGCCCAAGAATACGACCCTTTCCCGTTTCACATAGATGATGAAGCGGCAAAGGCGACGGTTTTCGGTGGAATCATTTCCAGTGGCTGGCTCACAGCATTGGTTTGGCTCAGGCTTATGCACAAGAACTTTGTTTGTTATGAAACGGTGTTAGGATCTCCTGGTCATGAAGAGATGGTCTGGCCAACTCCAGTCCGCCCTGGAGATCGATTGACTGGGACCGTCGAAATCAAGGAGAGCCGGGTGTCTAAAAGCAAGCCGGACTTGGGATTTGTCCGGTACACCGCAAAATTGACCAATCAAAACAATGATGAGGTCTTCATGACCACCAGTACCTTGATCGTGAAGTCTCGCTCCAGCCAATCCGAATTTGGGTGACGTTGTCTAACGTCGGGCGCCTTGCTCGGATTTGAATATTTGGACACATGAGGAGGCCCAATGAGCAATGCTGTCGACAACACCGAGGCCTGCCTGGCCAACATCGAACGCCACAATGACGCCACCAATGCCTACATCACGGTGATGGCCGACCAGGCGCTGGAACAGGCCGCAGCCATCGATGCCGCGGCGGCCCGCGGTGAATGGGGTGGGCTGTTGGCCGGGCTGCCGATATCGGTGAAGGATTGTATCGACGTTGCTGGCGTGCCCTGCACCAACGGCAGCCTGTTCTTCAAGGATTACGTGCCGAACGACGATGCACCCATCGTTGGGGCCCTCAAACGTGCCGGTGCGGTGATCATCGGCAAGACCAACCTTCATGAATTCTGTTACGGGGCGACGACGCAAAATCCGCACTTCGGCGCTGCCCGCAACCCGTGGGATCTGGATCGCATTCCGAGCGGGTCGAGCGGTGGTGCTGCTGCTGCCCTGGCGAGCGATATGTGCATTGGCGCGGTCGGGTCCGATACGGGTGGTTCGGTCCGGGTTCCTGCCGCCGTGGTTGGCGTCTCGGCCCTTCGTCCGACCCTCGGCGCCATCCCCATGAGCGGCTCGAAAACCCAACTCTCTCCGGCCATTGATACGGTCGGACCGATGGCTCGCTCTGCACTAGACCTGGCTCGGCTCTTCGCGGTCATGGCCTTCTACGACGATGCCGACCCGACGTCCGTTGACCACCAGTGGGAGAACTACCTCGCCCGGCTTGACGATGGCATCGGCGGTTTGCGGATCGGTGTGCCGGAAAACCACTTCTTCGATGACCTGGCCCCGGGCGTCGAGGCAACTGTACGCGGCGCAGCGGAAAATCTGGTCAGCCTCGGCGCCGAATTGGTCCCGGTGCATCTGGAAGGCGCCGATAAAATTCACGGCCGGGTCATGCCGATGGTCTGGGCCGATCTCTATAACTTTCATAAGGAACGCGTGGAGACACACGCGGAGATGTTCGGCAAAGACGTGCTTGGTCGGATTCTGCTCGGCAAAGACATCACGGGCGCGGCCTATGCCGCGGCACTGCGCCACCGGGAGCACTGGAACCGGACGCTGGATCGCGCATTGCGGGCGGTGGACGTCTTGCTCTGTCCGACGGTGCCCGTGCCGGCGCCCCTTGCGGAGGAAAGCGCCGACATGGTGGCGACCACGCATCGGCTCACCGCCTTCACCTTCCCATTTTCCTGGGCCGGCGTACCGGGCGTTTCGCTGCCCTGTGGGTTCACGCCTGACGGATTACCCGTCGGCGTTCAGATCACCGCCAGGCAATGGCAGGAAGGGCTGCTGCTGAGAATTGGTGCGGTGTATCAGTCGGTGACCGATTGGCACATGCGGCGCGCTCCGCTACTTGACTAACGGCTACATCCGAAGGCGATTGATGTCGACGCCGTTGGGATAGATTGAGGTTCTTGCGTTAGGGCGGATTTCTGCCTTCTGTTCATGAGCCGAAAATAAACCGGCTGAGAAGTTTGTTCGGATAGGATTGCTTGAGTTATCCCGGCCAGGGAAATGTTTTCAGTTTTTTGATGAAGGCTTTGCCAGCCGGCGACAGGGGCCGGCCCGGGGCAACGGCCAGGGATATGGTTCTTGAGACCGGCGGATCGATTAACGGCCGGATCGACAAGCCATGGGTGGTAACGGAATATTCTGGCATGAAGGCAAATCCCATGCCCGCCAACACCATCCCCTGGATCCAGTCTTCATGTTTGCTGCGATAGTTTGCGTAGATTGCCACGCCCTGTTCTTTGGCCTGCTGAAGAACCATCTCCCTCATCTCGCAGGCCAGCCGATCGACGTAAGGTTCTCCCGACACATCCGTTAGACGAATGCCGTCGAGCTCAGCCAGTCGATGGCCCGGCGGAAGAATGACGACATATTTTTCACGATAGACCGGTTCGGCGCGAAAGGATTCATCTGTTCCGCAGGGGTCATGGAGCAAGGCGATTTCAATTTCGCCGTCCATAAGGGCTTTCACCAAGGACGCCAGGGGCCGTTCCGAAATCGCCACTTCGATCCCGAGATGGTTTTGCCGGAAGTCGGCAAGGAACCGAGATAACACAGTCGGTCCGATTGTCGTCATGACGCCGATGTTCAGGGGGCTCTTGTCGAGCAGGCGATAGTTTTCTGCGAGTGTCGCGACTGTCTCCGTCTGGCGATAAATCTCATCCATATTGGGCCTGACCAGCTTTCCAAATTCGGACAGAAACACACGCTTTCCTTCCCTGATGAACAGGGCGCCGCCGAGTTCCGCTTCGAGCTTCTTGATAGCCTTCGTCAAGGCTGGCTGCGAGACGTGACACCGCTCCGCGGCTCGCGTGAAGTGAAGCGTGTCGCAAACGCTCAGGAAGTATCGCAGCTGATGCATTTCCATGAGTTCATTTCCTGCAGTCAGGTGGCTCTCATATCCAATGTATTCTGTATATTAATAGACACTGGTTATTGATCCATAAGCAATCGGTATTTCCGTTGGGCCGATGTTCGAGACAAGCTTACCGCTATCAGTTTTGGAGGAGACGGCAATGTCAAAGGTGCTGGTTCATATTACTTGCGGTCCGGAAAACCCGACGAAGGCGGCACTGGGGTTCCTTGTGGCACGGACAGCCCTGGCGGAAGGGCATGATGTGAGCCTGTTTCTGGCCGCAGACGGGGTCCAACTGATGCGCGATGCCGTTTTGGACAACCTGGCCGGGTTGGGCACGGGCCAGCTACGTGAGCATTTTGATGACATCGTGACTGCGGGTGGCGAGTTTTACCTGTCGGGCATGTCAAGCAAGGCCCGCGGGCTTGCGGAAAGTGACTTGACCGGCAAGCCCGTGGAGATGGCGATGCCCGACGTCCTTCTGAAGCTCTCATTGGCCGCCGATGCCACCCTTACCTACTGATCCAATGCGGAAGGATAAAACGATGACGAAATCAATTTGCTGTGCCGATTTGTTCCCTGGTTGCGAGTTTGCCGCGAAGGCGGATACGGAAGAGGCGTTGCTGAACTTGGCAGCCGAACATGCGGCATCCGTTCATGGTGTCACGGAGCTTACCGACGAGATCGTGGCGAAGGTGAAAAGCGCGATCCGGGATAACGAAACGCAACGAAGTGGCTGCTGATATGAGCACTGATCTGGTGTTTCTGGCCTGGAGCGCGGCGTTGTGTGGCATGCTATGGGTGCCGTACATCGTCGAACGGGTTTTGAATTGGGGTTTGGTGGACGCGGTCGGCTATCCGGACAATCCGCCGGAGGCGGCTTCGTGGGCCCGGCGCGCCCAGCGCGCGCACCTGAATCTGGCCGAGAACCTGCCGGTCTTCGCAACGCTGGCTCTAATCGCCCACGCCGCCGGGGTCGCCAATGAGATGACGGCGCTGGGGTCTGCGCTATTCTTCTATGCGCGGCTGGCCCACGCCATCGTTTTCATCATCGGCATTTCATGGCTGCGCACGCTGTCGTTCGTGGTCTCGTGGGTCGGCATGCTGCTGATCTTCCTGCAGATCGTCATGTAGGCTTGTCCGATCTGTCTGGAATACAGAATCCGCCGTGGGAGAGCGCCTTTCTGGCCTCACCCCGCCGCACGGCCGCGATCGGTCTTTCTGTCGGGCAAGGCGACGATGGCGGCGCTGACCCGTTCCGTGGCCTCGCGCAGGGGATGGTCGAAGAGGTGGCTGTAGCGCGCCGTGGTTTGCGGCTGGGTGTGGCCGAGCAGGGCGCCGATGATCGGCAGCGACAGGCCGGAGCTAACCAGGATCGAGGCGTAGGTGTGGCGCAGGTCGTGGATGCGGACGTCTGGGATGTCGGCTTTGATCCGCGCCCGGTCCCAGAACCCCTTGATCTCGGTCAGGGGATGGTCCGGGGTATCGCCGGGAAAGACGAAGCGGCAGAAGCGGGGCTGTCCGGCCCGGATATCCCGCAGCAGGGCGACGGCTGCCTGTGAGAGCGGCACCCGGTGCTCGCGGCGCTGCTTGGTATGGGCCGAGGGCTTGGTCCACACCCCGTTCTCAAGGTCGAACTGTTCCCATGTGGCGTTCATCGCCTCGCCGCGCCGGGCGCCGGTGAGTAGCAGCAGGCGGATGACGTCGGCGCAGCGCCGGTTGGGATGGTCGGCCAGCACCGTGGTGAGCAATCACCGCCCAGGCTTCGCCAAAGTCGACCTGAGCATGGCCGGGGTCATGCGCCAGCGGCACAAACACCTCCCTGT
>JACKQG010006285.1_pt1 | contig 10183 bp, 13 predicted proteins | sample 8237621 | NCBI WGS metagenome assembly JACKQG01 (sample SAMN15677084, study PRJNA649215) | marine metagenome | biome: marine; feature: Black Sea; material: saline water; isolation source: suspended particulate matter (SPM) from the Black Sea western gyre | collected 2013-06-09/2013-06-10 | depth...
AACGTGAAGGACGTAATTGGCTTGTAACGTATGAGAAAAAGTTCTAAAGAGAAACGATTTTAGCACCAAAACCGCCAAGATGTTGCGGTGCATCTTCAAATTTCTTTACTCTTGGATGCGCTGAGAGGAAGTTCTTTACTGCATAAGAAAGTTTTCCTGTGCCTATACCATGATATATAATCACTTCATCCCAACCATTTATAAGCGCATCAGAGAGAAACACATCTAAGACTTCACAGGCTTCATCTGCGCGCATTCCATGAAGATCACATTTAAGTCCTGCACGTTTTTCTACATCCATTTTAAGCTGTGTGCTTTGTTTTTTCGCATTTCCTGCAGGATTGAGAATTTGTGTGTGTTTAAGATGTTTTGTTTTAACACGCACACGCATACCGTCTGTTTCTATAATCGCTTCTTTTGAATCCTTCATAGATACTATTGTCCCTTTTTGGGAATGGTACTTCACCTTGTCCCCAACACTGAACATCTCATGCTTAGGCTCTTGTATAGTTTGCGGGGGAAGTTTTTTGTTTGCCTTGTCCATTGCACGGTGAATAGACTGTGTATCTCCAGCCTTAGCGGCAGATTTTGCTTCAGAAATAGCGACCTCATAACTTCTTTTAAGTGCGTACTTCTGTTCTTCTAGCTCTTTGTATAAAGTCTCCCTTTGGTCTTTAAGAGAGAGTTCTTTTTTATGCAGTTCTTCGAGTTTTTCATCCACTTTTTTATGCTTTTGCTTGAGCTCACGCTCAAGTTGTGAACCACGCTCTATAAGAAGATTAAGCCGTTCTGAATTATCGCCGTAGACTGCTTTTGCTTCGTTGACAATGTGATTTGCTATACCATATCTGCTTGCAGTCTCAAAGGCATAACTCTTTCCTATGATGCCTTGCATAAACTCATAGGTTGGCTTTCTTTGTTCCTCATCATAGATAGCCGCCATAAGTTCAACATCATCACGGTCAGCCATAAGCGCTGCAAGACGTTTATGGTGCGTTGTTACAACAACTTTCTGGCCTCTAGTTATTAAATCATCGAGTATTACTTTAAATAGAGCAGCTGCTTCATCACTGTCTGTTCCGAGTTCTATCTCATCCACACCGACCAAGGCTGATTTATGGGTGAAGATTTTAGAGAACTCCTGCATACGTCCTGCAAAGGTTGAGATGTCATTTTTAACATTTTGAGGATCATCGATAATGGCAAGAACACTCTTAAAAGAGCCTATGTGAGACTTTGACTCGTTTAAAGCCATGGGAATCATATATTTAGCCATAAATGCAGAAGCAAGGATTGATTTTAAAAGCATCGTTTTACCACCGGCATTCACGCCTGTTATCATTAAAATGTTTTTAGAAAAATCAACATTGATCGGTTTTGCGTTATGAAGTGCAGGGTGAATAAACGAGTGTAAAACTATTTTAGAGTCTTGCTTTGATTTTACAATCTGAAGTGTTTTTGCACGTGCAAAAAGAACCCTTGCCTGATAGTTGTCAAACTTGTCGAACTCCTTATCTATAAAGTTTATAAAGGGTTGAATTTCAGAGAGTTTAGCGGAAAACTCTTTTGCATAGGTGTAAAATATCGCTTCACGCTCTTGTTCTATAAAACGGATTTTCTCTTTTGATTTCATAATTGAATCCGGCGATACATAAAAAAATCCACCTGTGCTGCGACCTACAACAGCGCCTTTGAGCACATGGTTGAATCCACCGCGCACCAAAAGACAGTCTTCGTTGTTGATAAAGTGGATCTGAGTATCTACAAGATAGCCTGCAAGTTTTGAACTTGACATCATACGTTTGAGTGCACCGCTCATATCATTTCTATGTTCACGGATTCTCTGACCTAAACCAAAAAGATTTTCATCAAGATTTTCTTCAAATTTACCATCACGGGTGAAGTACTTCTCAATCTCGTTAAATCTCTCATCAATGGTGAATTTATCCATCCATTCACCAATAATGCCATCGAGCTCACGGTTTTTAAAGTAACGAAAATAACGTACAACTTTAACAATCTCAAAAATTTGTTCAAAGCTTAAAACACCGTGTTTTTTAAGATGATTCTTAATCGTATAAAAAGGTGCAATCTTTGGAGGGGCATTGAATTCAATTTTATCAAGTGCTTGAATATACTTAAAGTGAAGTTCTTGATCGCCTTCTATGTATAAAGGAGCTTCACGAGAAAAAAAGTGTAAGAAAGAATCAATATGTTCTCGTAAATCGAGTTGCTCAATAAGTAACTCGATTTTATTTTGCTTAGTATCTACTCGCAATCGGATGCACTAATCATCTCTGCTGCATGAGGAGTGTTCTCTTTACCTATAAAAGTATATGTGCCCACGCTAAGTGTGTAGGATGCATTGCTTACATTTTTATCATCGCATCGGATACTTTTGCCTTGATGAAAGGCTGTGGCAATAGCTCTTATTCTTTCACTCTCTTGGTTCTGGTATTCGTTAAACATCACCATTATTGAAAGTAGAGCTAAAACGATAGTGGTGACCCACCATTTTTGTGAATTGTTTAAGTCCGTGAAGTAGTGCAGCGCTAAAAAGAAAAGCCCTATAATTATTATTCCGAAAATGTATGTCACTATGCAGTTCCTCTGATTTGATATGTTATATCTCCAGCACCAAAGCCAATGATAAGACCTTTGTCTAAGACTTCTATGTCTATATCATCTTTGACCACTGTGATTGTATTATTTGCTCTTGTGATTTTATCTGCCATTGTAAGATTGTATCTTTTAAATTTTTCTACAAAATCAATTTCGCGTACACTTTCTCCAGCAGCCCATACTGGAAGAATGATAAGCTCTTTGGCTCCATCAAAACACTTAATAAACTCATCAAGATTATCAATAGTGCGAGAGTATTTATGCGGTTGCCAGATAGCAGTGATATTATCAAAACCTTTAAGAGAAGCGTATTCTTTCACAGACTCAAATGTAGCCTTGATTTCTGTTGGATGATGTCCATAGTCATCGATAATCACACGGTCATCTTGTGCACCGACGATGTCAAATCTTTTCTTTATACCTTTAAAGCCCAGCAAGTTTGTTCGTATATCTTCAATGTCCATAGATTCATTGGCAGCGAGAATTGCTAAAGATGCATCAAGTGCAATATGATTGCCAAATCCCCAAACATCAAAACTGCCAAGGTCTCTTAATGTGAATCTGGTATGAGGCTCATTGTTTATCAGTATGAACTCTATATCTTTAATCTCTGTGCTTGGGTATAACCATTGAGCGTCTATCTCATCTTTGAGTTTAGAGAGAAAAGGGTCTTCTGCATTTAAGACTCTGCAAGGCGCAGAATTTATAAAGCTTTTGTATGAATCATAAAAGAGTTCATAGTTGTAGTCATAATATTCCATATGTTCAGGTTCAGCATTGATTACGATTGCACAATGAGGGTTGGAGTTCAAAAAGCTCCCATCACTCTCATCCGCTTCAAAAAGCATAGTGTCCGTAGTCTCATCGTATCTTACATTTGATCCGAATGCTTTTGATTCTGCACCGATAATAGCTGAACCTTGCATGATGGAGGTGAGGATTGCAGTTGTTGTGCTTTTACCATGTGCTCCGGCCACAGAGTAAACCTTTCTATCTCCAAGTATAAAAGGAAGTGCTTCACGACGGGCAAGCACTTCAATCCCTTTGGTTTTAGCAGCAAGAACTTCTGGATTATCTGGACGTATAATTGCTGAGTGAACAACTAGTTCTTGATCAATTATAGCATCACTGGAATGAGGAACAGTCACCTTAATACCGAGCTTACGAAGTTTTTTCGTGATGAATGAATCAGCAATGTCTGAACCACTCACCTCATGACCGCGAAACTTCATATACTGAGCCAAGCCTGAGATGCCTATACCGCCAATGCCAATGAAGTGAATTTTCATGCTATTTCTCCGCAATATTTTTTTTTATATCAAGCAATTTTTGTGCCTTTTTTGTAAAGCATGAGATGTAAAATGTATTGTTTGCCTGGGTTAGTTCCATATCTGCATACTCATCCATAAAAGTGTCTAAGTTTATACCGTTTTGGGATGCTTTATAGTGGTATTTGAGTGCCTTAGAAAAGAGTTCATCATCAGTTATTCCAGATAGAACTTCAAAAAGTGCACTCGCATCTTTTATCGCACCTGCATGATAATGCTCCATAGCGTATTCATAAAGGGCGCGCAGGGTTGCAAAATCTTGCACATCTTCAGTGTCTAGTTTCACACATGCTTCGAGTGCATTTGTTAAGTTCTCTAAAGCCAAATCTAAAATATTTGCGAAAAAACCGTTCAGTGTGTCTTCATCAAAAATCTCATATGCTTCTTCTTGAAGCACATATAATGCTGCTAAATCTGACTTTTCTTGTGCTTGTAACACTTTTTGTTTAAGAGCTTCGACTTTCTTACTCATTTTCTAAACATTCCTTAATTCTATTTAATGCATTTCTTGTTTTGTCTTCTGATTCCACAAGTGCGATGCGTACAAAGCCTTCACCGGGATTAAATCCAGAGCCGTCTTCTCTTGCTAAGTATTCACCAGGGAGCACTTTTACGTTGTACTCTTCATAGAGCTTGACGGTGAAGTCAAGAGCATTTTTCACCTTGAGCCATATATAAAAAGTGGCTTTTGGAATGTCAGTTCCTAAAATTTCTTTGGCAATTTCAAAGTTTCTCTTATAAATATCCCGAGATGCCTGCACATGATCCTCATCCAGCCAAGCTGCGGCTGCAGCACTTTGAAGAGGAAGAGGTGCAGCACATCCGATATACGTTCGGTACTTCATATATTCTTCTAATATTTTTTCATCTCCGGCTATAAAACCGTTTCTAAGACCCGGTGCAGAAGAGCGTTTTGAGATAGAGTTGATTACAAGCGTGTTTTTAAAAGTGCTGTTTCCAACAAATACAGATGCTTCAAGAAGTGAAGGAATAGGGCTATCTGTATAAATTTCACTGTAACATTCATCATTAAGTAAAACAAAGTCATATTTCAGAGCCAGCTTCACCCATTCGCCTAGTTCTTCAAGACTTAAAACTGATGAGGTGGGGTTATTTGGGAAATTTAAAATCACTAAGTCACAAGATGCAAGTTCAGCTTCATTTATCTCAGGTTTAAAGTTGTTTTCTTCTCTAAGATTCAGATAAATCGTTTTTGAACGGCTTGCAATTGCAGCCCCTTCATAAATTTGATAAAAAGGATTTGTAAATGCCATGATCGGGTCTTCTATATCAAAAAGTAAAAACTGAGGAAAGTTAAACAGGACTTCTCTTGTTCCGAATGTTGGAATAATTTGTTCATCTGTCAGTTGTGTGTTGAACCTTTTTTGAAAAAATTCTTTTTGTGCTTCTCGTAAAATAACTTCACCAGAAGTTTTAGGATACTTTTTGAGTAAGTCTGTGTTTGCCTTTAGCGAATCTTGGATAAACTGAGGAGTTTCAAACTGAGGTTCACCGATAGTCAAAGCTGAAGCATTATAGTTATCATTTGGTGTTATATTTTTAAGTAAATTGTTTAGTTTTTCAAATGGATATGGTTCAAAAGTCATGTTTTTTTCACTTTGTTAAATTAATGCAATTATAGCTAAAATCTTTTATAGGCATATTAATGAAGATATTTTTAACAATTATTTTAGTGCTGATCTCGATATTGAGTTTAGTTTCAGAACTTGATAACGGTGCATTGAAAATCTATGATGAAACCTTTGACAGGGCGATTTACTCTTTTGCACTTGCTAAAGGTTTAAATGCAGTGATTTCAGTTTTGCAAAGTTCTGAAGTGAATTTAAGTTTTTTTGTCGGGGCCACCATTGGAATAGGGCAGATATTAGACCCCATCAATGATTTAGTGGAAAGGTTTTCAGCTATCATGCTGCTATCTTCAATCTCGCTTGGTGTGCAGCATTTATTACTTATTATAAGTAAAAGTGTATTTGTCAAAATATTGTTGATTGTATTTTCTGTTGTAAGTGTTTTATTTATATGGATACAAAAATTTCATACCTCCTATGCCTTGAAAATGAGTATGAAGTTGGTGCTTGTTTTATTGGTCTTACGTTTTGGGGCAGTGCTGTTTATTTATTCAAATGAGTTGCTTTATAATGAAGTCTACGCAGGGGAATATAACACTTCAAAAGATTTTATATATGGCTATAAATCAAATTTGGAGTCACTCCAACAAGATCAAAAACGCTTAGCTGCATCTTTGAATAAACTTGAAAGTACATCTGAGACATTTTCTAATAAAGTCATTAAACTCATAACGATTTTTGTAGTCACCACAATTTTATTTCCTCTGCTTTTTGTATGGTTATTTATATTCATTATAAAGTTGATTTATAACAAAGAGGTGGATTATGCTATAATCCTAGGATTAAATCAAAAGGAAATCAAATGAAAATTATTCTTTCAATTATGATAGCGATGTTTATCATCGGTTGTAGCGAAGATGCTGCTAAACAAGAGAAAGCTCCAGTTGCTGAAGAAGCAGTGGTTAAAGAAGCAGTGGAAGTGGCTCAAGCAGTTAAAGAAGTTGTAGCTGTGGAAAAAATCGCTCAAGTAGAAGAAGCTGTAGCTGAAAAAGTTGCAGAAGTCACTGCAGATGGGGCTTTACTGTATAGTAAATGTGCCGGTTGTCACGGTGCAAAGGGTGAAAAAGCTGCACTTGGAAAGTCTGCTGTTATTGGAAACTGGTCTGTAGCTCAGCTTGAAGATGCTCTGAATGGTTATAAAGATGGAAGTTATGGCGGTGCTATGAAAGGCTTAATGCTAGGACAGGTGAAAGACTTGGATGCAGCTAAAATAACAGCTATAGCTGAGTATATAGCCAAACAGTAAAATATTTCTTGGACTATCTACTTAGGTAGTCCAAACTTTTGAGTGATTAACTCGCCTTCTTCATTAAAAAATAAATAATACAACATATCTTTTTTTATACTCAGACCTGCTAAAAATCGAAGTGCTAAATTCGCTTGAAGTGAAGCGATATGCATTACAATCGGTGCAGCGATTCCTGCGGGTGTTTTTTTGATAATTTTAAAGGCATCATTAAAAGAAGATTCATCTATAAAACACACTTGACCGTGAAAAGCCTCAACACTTCCATATACCCATGGCAGATTGATCTTTTTGGCATAGGTGTTTATTTCACCACGTGATTGCAGGTTGTCAGTCGCATCTATGATTAAATCAACTTCTACATTTTTTTTGGACCACACTTCAAAATTGCACTCATGCGCTATGGCTTTTACAAAAGGACATCTTGCTTCAATGATTTGTGCATTGACAAGAGCTTTGTTTTTTCCCTCATCGCCACTTTTAAAAGCGATTTGACGGTGAATATTATGCAGGCTCACTTCATCAAAGTCTATCATATGGATTTCTCCAATACCGCTAGCCCCGAGTGCAAATGCTAAAGAGGATCCGAGACCGCCTGAACCGACTATAGCAATACGTTTTGATTGCAAACTTTTTTGTGTCTCTTCACCCCAGAGTTGTATCTGTCTATGAAAGTAATTAGTCATGATATTATATTCCTTTTATTTATTGCTTCTTTAAATCCCCAAAATCTTCGTGCTTGAACTGCTTGAGAATGTTCCATGTCCACTATCATAAGCTCTTCACGATTACCTAAATGTTCAAGCACTTCACCGTTTGGTGAAGCTAAAAGTGAATCTCCGTAGAATTGCCAAGTTTCATCCTTGTCTTTATATTCACCAATTCTATTTGCTCGTAAAATATAGCAGTTATGAGTAAACGCACGAGAACAAATTAATGATTTCCATCGCTCAAAAGAATCAAAGGTGGAAACACTTGGAAGTAAAATACAGTCAATATTCTTAGAAGACAAGCGAGAAAAGACTTCATCAAAATGGAGTTCAAAACCATTCATAATGGCAAATTTAAAACCGTGTATATTAAAGATAAAAGGTGACTCCAGCGCTTTCACCTCATTGTCAAAAAACTTTTCTTCATTCCAATGATTATAGTTGATTAAGATTTGTTGTTGATAGTAGGAGGTGGAAGAGGGTGCAAATTTTGCAATAGTTTTATAAAGCTTTTTTTTCTTTTCTATAATCAAGGGTGCGACGATAGTCATATTATATGTGGTGGAGAGTTCTTTTAGAACTTCACTTTGTTGGTGTGACTGCTCTTTAATCATAGCCTGTGACATAGACTGAAGTTCTTTAAAAAAAGGGTTTAAAATGTATTCACCAAGAAGTAAAACTTTCACACCTTGCTTATGAGCTATGCGGACATAATTATACAGTTTTGTTGAACTTGTCCCCTGAGCATTGAGTTGAAGCACAGCAGCACGCATTAAGAAGCTTTTATCTCATTTATTTTGAGTTGTGCCTCTTCGAGTATTTTTCCTGCGTCTTGCAACTCTTTCATCCCTTTTTCGTATGCTTTCACGCTCTCTTGAAGGGTGATTTCTGGATTCATTAAGACCTCGAGTGTTTTTTTAGCACCCTCTAGTTTCGTTTCAAAGTCACTTTTAGCCATTGAGTATATCCTTTACATAATCTTCAAATTTATTCACTTCCACTAAAAAAGCATCATGCCCATACGTGCTATCTATATCTATATAGGTGTGATTTGTATTTCCAACTTCAGTTAATACATCTGAGAGTACTTTCATCTCTTTATTTTTAAATAAAACATCATCTTTAAAACTGATAAGGTGAAGTTCAGACTGCACTTTTTTCAGTGCTTCTTGGAGTGAATCAAAACCACGGGAAAGGTCGAAAATATTGATAGCTTTTATAATATAAAGATAGGACAATGGATCAAACCATTTGGTAAAGTTATAGCCATTGTATTCTAAATAAGTTTCAATCTGAAACTTTCCAAAAAGCTCATATAAACCATCAGTTCTTTTATATTCACGACCAAATTTACTTTGCATTGAGTCATGCGATAAAAAGCTGATATGACCGGCCATACGTCCAACTGCCATTCCTGCTAAACCATTTTCAGCAATCACCTCAGGGTCATAATAGCCTTGTTTAAACTCAGGGTCTTTGAGTATGGATTCCTGAGCGACTTTGTTAAATGCTATAGCCCAAGGTTGCGTGGCATAGGTTGTAGCCATTGCAATGATTTTTTGTGCAAAGTTAGGATAGTGGACAGCAAACTGCAGTGCTTGCATCCCACCCATAGAACCGCCCACAATCGCATAGACCCGGTGAATATCAAGACGGTCAAAAAGAATTCTTTGCGCTTTGACCATATCTTTGATGGTGACCACCGGGAATTTATATCTGTAGTATTCATGATGAGGGTGTTGTAAACTCATAGGTCCTGTAGAACCAAAACATGAGCCTATAACGTTTGAGCAGATTACAAAATATTTGTCAGTGTCGATAGCTTTACCTGAACCGATAAAACCATCCCACCAACCGGCTTTGACTTCACCTTCATACACTCCGGCCGCGTGATGACTCCCTGTAAGTGCATGGCAAACCACAATCACATTACTTTTGTCATCATTTAATTCACCATATGTTTCATAGGTGATATCATAAGGCTCTAAAATACGACCGCTCTCTAGATAGAGAGGGTTGGTGAAATGTTCTGTATGTGTTTGTGTGTTTAGGCTCAAGTTGTGTGCTCTTTAAAAAATATTATGTATTCTACCCTAAACGGCTTAATACTACTTTTTATGCTTCTAAAGCTTGTTTCATATCAGCGATTAAATCAGCAGCAGATTCCAGTCCGCAAGAGATTCTTATAAGTCCGGATGGGACACCGCAAGCTATAAGCTCTTCTTCACTAAGTTGCTGATGTGTTGTTGATGCCGGATGTGTGATGATAGACTTGGAGTCTCCAATATTAACAACAAGTGAATAGAGCTTAGTCGCATCAACAATTTTAGTCGCAGTTTCAACTGAGTCGACTTCAAAACTAAGAAGTCCTGAACATGCTCCGTTTTCAAAATATTTTTGAGCATTTGCATAATTTGAATTTGATTCTAAGCCAGGATAATTAACTTTAAGCACCTTTGGATGAGACTCTAAAAATGTGGCTAAAGCAAGAGCGTTTGCAGAGTGCTCACGCATACGAAGTGATAAATGCTCCAAACCTTGAATAAACAACCAAGAGTTAAATGGTGAAGAAACAGCACCGATATCACGTAAAAGTGCAAGTCTGGTTCTCAGCGTGAACGGAGGAAG
>JACKQG010008277.1_pt1 | contig 10183 bp, 8 predicted proteins | sample 8237621 | NCBI WGS metagenome assembly JACKQG01 (sample SAMN15677084, study PRJNA649215) | marine metagenome | biome: marine; feature: Black Sea; material: saline water; isolation source: suspended particulate matter (SPM) from the Black Sea western gyre | collected 2013-06-09/2013-06-10 | depth...
TTGTTTAAAGACCTGTTTTTTTCTTTGACATGATGACGTACCTGCTGGTTACACCCAGTATCCCCTTCTTCTGCATCGCCGATACAACATTGGCCTGAAAGCGTTCGGAAGAAAGGGGCGCCTGAATGATATGGGTTTCCTGCCATCCACTTTGATTTAGAATCCGAAGGTAATCATTGATTAAAATCGAATTCATCCGGGTCTCATTTTTGGCAGGGGTGTTTTGGAAATCGCGCCAGTCGGCATTGATAAATGCCATCTGTGTGCTCTTTTTGGCGTTTAGGTGTGCCAGCGCAAAAAAGCTTTCCAGAAATTCTAAATATTTCTCTTTTGATAGTCCGGATATGCCATCGGGATCGTAGTTGTTTGATTGCTTTTTAAAATAAGGCGGATCAAAAATAATCAGATCCGGTTTGGTTTTACCTTTTATCGGCCATTTCAAATTGGTGATATCCCAGAAACAGGGTTCGATTTCCGGTCGTGTATCCGGCCGGTCGTCCATGTCAAAGCTCCAGCATTTGCGGTTAAACGCCAGACAGGTGTCAGCAACCACGCCACCGCCTGCCATGGGATCAAACACCAGATCGTTCTGATCTGAAAAATAATAGAGGATGTGTGCGATCATTTGAGCCGGGATACGGCCCGGCCAGTCATCACCAAAGCGCCGGTCTATATCATTGAAATACCAGTGATCCCATGTGCGTAATCCCCAGCCAACCTCTTTGAATCGTTCGAGATCTTCCTTGCCTTGAAGGGCCAGCGACCATACCATTGGCTCTGACCAGCCGTGCTTTTCAGCTACCTGGGAGACGGTGAAGCCTCTCGCTAAATCGCTATTTAGGAGATTTGGCAACGCTGCCATTTTTCCTAAATGGTTATGGATTGTCTTTTGGTCCACCCCCATTCTCTTTGCAATCCTCTCCTGTGGGATGCCGAGTCGGTCCATCCGGAAAGTTTTGATGTCGAGGCCAAGCTGGGTTGCGGCCCTGAGATCGGCTATGTATGAGTCCACTGTTCGTCTCGCGCGGCCTATGGCCTTTCCGATATCTGCGGAGCGGAGAGTGGTGTTCTTACTGTATGCCCGTCGTGCAGTGTCTCTTGTCTCGTCTTCTGTCAACTGTTTGGGGCCGATCGCCTTTTTAGCAGCGTAAAGCAGCGGATCTGTCCCATCCAGATCCTTTATTATGATGGCATCAGTCTCTGCCACGCCCACTGCCTTAAATGCGTGCCATCTATGCACACCATCTAACAGGCGATATTTGCCGGGCTTGTCAGGATGGGGCTCGACCTCGATAGGATCAAACTTGAAGCCATCCCTGATATTCTCCGCAAATATCCCGACCCGCTTCTGATCAACCACTTTTCTTGGATAGATCTCTTCATCTAAGATGATTGAGGAGATGGGGATTTTGGTTGTCGGTTTGGCCATTCATAACCCCCTAACATCTGTGTGCCCTTGTTTGGCTACCTGATATGATTTTTTGGAGCATAATGGGAGAAAATACTGGATGTTTCGAGGAAATTCAAGGGGTTTGATTTGGTATTTGAAGATTTATATCTTATGGGCGCATATCATCCGATTTTCGTTGAAATTAGCGGATGAAGAACGAAGCTGAGGTGAAAATCAAAAAAAGAGCAACTTTTCAGACACGCAACAGCTATTGGCACAAAATCCCGCTGTAAGAGAGACATTTACCCTCTAAGAAGGTCGCGCCCTCATTGGCCACTGCCAATCTGTACACCATGGGTGTCAGGCCTGACACCCATGCTTTTCTATATCTGTCAACTGTGTAGGCCTGACACCCATGCTTTTGTTTCTATGCGGCTGCATGGTGTACACTCTTTTAATGCTTTTCCGATGATAGTACGATTCCCGCTTGCAGCGGGACTCAATGCGTTAGGTCCTAAAGGCGCTCGAAAAGCTATCCATCCGGATAATGGAGGTGTCACTATTGCCTGCGAGGGATTTAATCAGAAAAATCATTATAACCGCGAGACACCCTGCGATCAGGATTTTTTACGTAAACTGACCAAGGACACAGAGGCCAATGCCCTGATGAGCTGGTTCTCTACTGACGTGGCAAAGGTATTTAAAAGCCAGCGTGCTTTTGACAAAGAAGGTATTTTCATCGGTGATGCCTCTTATCTGTTTGTTCCGGATAATCCCAATTATGAGGGGTCCGCAAAGCTTCTGTTTGATGAGAGCGATCATCCGGTCAGCGAAGAGGCATATAAGAAAATGACCGATGAGCGAAAGACCGGCTGCCAGTGGAGACGGTGCTACAAGATGGTGTCGCTCCTGCACACGAATCGGTCTATGGATTTTTTCTTTTTTGTATCCTTGCAGGTTCTCCCTGGCAATGCCCATGAGTCTCCAGTGTTGCAATGATTCTTGACATTTTCTTGGCTTTGAATTATTTGGTTAGAATAGGTAATTTTGAATCGGAGGATATTTCACAATTGTACTGGTAGTCTTAACTTTTTTGGGTGGATGTCCGGGTTAGGATTAATGCACGTTATGTTGACCAAGGCTTGAAAAACTTCCGTAAGATTATTGGAGTTGGAACGTCTTATTGAATAAAGGCCTCCAATATTGCATCAAAGAAATAACTAAAAGCTGGAGATTGCCATGAAGACAAAAAGGGATTTCCCTAAAGGATTCATCGTTTGCCTCTTTCTTCTCCTAATATTCTTAATCCCAAATTTCTCCTTCGGAGCCACCTTTTGCGTATCCAATTCGACAGGGCTCCAATCTGCCCTCACAACAGCTGAGAGTAATGATGAGAATAATACGATCCAAATCGTGCAGGGAACTTATAACGGCAATTTCACTTATGCTTCCGCTGATGCTTATAGTCTAACCGTGGAGGGTGGCTTTACTGAAAACTGTGCCTCAAGGACGATAAATCCGGCAAACACTATCTTGGATGGTGGTGGGACAGATATGGTCTTAGCATTGGTTAGTCAAGGTGCAACAGCCTTCTCTGTGGAGGGACTGACTCTACAGAATGGTAATGCATCAACAGCAGATGATGGCGGTGGGTTATATGTAAAAATGGCTGTATTCCCTGTAACAGAAGATAGCACTACCACCCTAACCGACAATACATTCACAGGAAATACAGCCAGTGGCAATGGAGGTGGGGCATATGTTTCTGCTGTTATAACCACCCTAACCAACAACACTTTCACTGAGAATACAGCAGATAGTGGAGGTGGGGCACATATTTTTTCTACAGTTGTTGATACTACGATAACCAACAACACATTCTCAGGAAATACAGCTATGGTCAATGGAGGTGGGTTCTGTACTTATCCTGGTGACACTTTTGCCAAAGGCAATATTGCCACCCTAACCAACAATATATTCAGTGGGAATACAGCCATAGGTGGCAATGGAGGTGGGGCGTATATGTATAGTGGTTTGCAGAGCGGTGATGTTGCCACGCTAACCAACAACACATTCTCAGAGAATACAACCGAGAACAGAGGCGGTGGTCTCTACGTCAGTGACCCACTCGGTGTATATGGTGGTACTGCCACCCTAACCAATAATACATTCAGTGGGAATACAGTCACGGTCATTGACATTTCTCCCCTTGAGCATAATGGTGGTGGTGGGGCTTATGTTGGTGCTGATAGTACCCTAACCAACAATATATTCAGTGGGAATACAGTCACAGGTGGTTATGGTGGTGGCGGGGTCTATATTATTGGTTATGGTAGTACTGGTACAGGCACTCTAACTAACAACACTATCACTGGGAATACAGCCACGATCAAGGGAGGTGGCATTCGGGCCAAATTTAGCTATCCAGGAAACCTCTACAATAATATTATTTGGAACAACACCGCTTCCGATGGAGCTGACCTTTACATTGACAATACAGGTGATGATCCTTTCTTCCCTGTGACAGTAAACCTATTCAATAATGATTTTGATCAAAGTTCTGCAGGGGTCTACATAACATCGCCATTTACTATAGACTCGAGCAATCTTAACAATGCCAATCCATTGTTTGAAGGAAGTAGTGATTTCTATTTGACCATCTCATCTCCCTGTATCAACACTGGAGACAACGATGCTCCAAACCTCCCTGACACTGATATAGATGGTAATCCACGAATAGTGGGTGGAACTGTAGATATGGGAGCATATGAATTTCAGTCTGTTAACTATATTTACGTTGACAAAAATGATGAAACATGCGGTGGGAAAACGCCATGTTACACGAGCATTCAACAGGCAATCAATGCCTCAAGCAATCGGTGCGTCATAATGATAGTAGAGGGAAACTATGAGGAAGATATTACCCTAAATGCATCCAAGACCTTGACCTTAAAGGGTGGGTATGATTCAGCCTTCACAGCCCAGTTATCAGACACAACAATTAAAGGATCATTGGTTATTAGTGATGGAAAACTTAAGACCAGTAAAATTAACGTACATTATCAAAAATAATCGGGAGGTATATTATGAAAAATAGATTTGCCACTATCTTAGCATTGGTCTTCCTGACATTTGTTGTCATTCCCGCTTACATGGCTAAAGCTGAAGATAGGCTCACCGTGTTGAACTCGGATGATGAAGAAGTGTTCAACGTGAATGAATACGGATACGTCTCGTCAAAGAAAGGTTTGCTGGCCAACGGGTCCAGTTCCGTAGGTGCGGCCCCTATGGTTCTAGCTCAGGATATTGGTAACAGGGGGATTGTCATCACTGATGAAGCGGCGACCAATCCGAAAAGGATTTACTTCGGTTGGAATGTGGGCACAGTTCACGAGTATGCTGAGATATTTGCACTTCAAGAAGGTGTGGCTTACAAGAACCTGATTCTAAATCCAGCTGCCGGGAACGTTGGGATCGGTACCACAAGCCCTTCATACCCCTTGCAGATGAGAAGCGGGGCTTATGTCTCAACAGGTGGTGTGTGGACCAATGCATCCAGCCGGGAATATAAGAAAGATATAAAGAGACTTTCCACACAGAATGCTATTGATACCTTAAAGCAACTCGATCCAGTTGAATTTATCTATAAGGCTGACTCCCAGGAGAAGCATGTGGGATTCATCGCTGAAGATGCACCTGAGCTTGTGGCCTCGAAAGACAGGAAAGGGATGAGTTCGATGGATGTTGTTGCAGTGTTGACGAAGGTGGTTCAGGAGCAGCAGAGAACTGTTCAGGAGCAGAAGGCAACAATTGCTGAATTGTCAAGAAGGTTGGCTGTTGTTGAAAGAAGGGGAAAGATAGCCAAATACCAAGATTAGTTTTTGAAACCTGGCAAGAATCTTGATGCAACAACATAACTTTATAACCCTTCTCATAAAAAACGACGTATTATCACACGCATCAAATCACAAATAGTATGAAATCTGTTAAGGAAAAAAGTGGGTATCAAAATCGGCATAGTTGGAATAATTATCTTTTTCATGTTCAGCCTGCTTTCTTATGGAGGAACGGATCAAGATACTTTGCAAAAAGAGTATGCCAATCAGGCCGAAAAACTGGGATTCCCAGCCGGTAGAAAAGTTCTGATACTACATGCGGATGATATCGGTATGTGTGAAGAGGCAAATATGGCCGTGATACCCTATCTGGAAAATCAACAGATTCAATCGGCTTCTGTTATGATGCCATGTGAATATTCCGATGAGTTTATGGAGTGGTACAAAGCCAATGCGGATTATGATATCGGCTTGCATCTAACTTTAACAAGCGAATGGCAAACCTGGCGATGGAGCACTGTGGCGGATAAAGACCTTGTACCAAGTCTATTAAATAGTGATGAATTTATGTGGCACAGCGTAGCGGAAGTTGTGCAGAATGCTAAACCTGAAGAAGTTGAAAAAGAAATCCGTGCTCAAATTGAAAAAGCTTTATCATTAGGTGTAAAACCAACACATTTGGACACACACATGGGAACACTTTATCATATTGACGCATTTTCAAAAATCTTTATGGATATTGCTGAAGAATATCAGATACCAGCCCTGATATTTGATCTGTCCAATGATTCTATCATTCAAAAGTTTGAAGACAGGGGTATTCCAATTACCGATTATTTTATTGCAAGATGTAATGATTATTCTATGCCAAAACTGGATGATTTTGAGTATATTCCAGGTGGAAATAGTTACGAAGAATTTCGTGATAACTTTTTTGAAGTTGTAACATCCTTGAATCCTGGGATTGCCGAAATCATTTTTCATCCTTCCGTAGAAAGTGACAAATTGAAAGAAATCACCGATTCCTGGCAACAACGGGTATGGGAAGCTCAGCTATTTGCCGACCAGGAGGTAATTGATTTTCTAAGAGAAGAACAAATCATTTTCACTAGCTGGAAAGAACTGATGGAAAGGCTCTTTAACTATGTTAATAAAGATGATGAGACATGTGCTGACAACACACCTTGCTACCCTACCATACAGGAAGCTATCGATGCTGCAAGTTCTGGAGCTACTACCATAAAGATCACCGAGGGAAGCTATGATGAAGCTCTCACTCTCAGTTCATCCAAAGATTTAACCTTGCAAGGTGGATGGGATTCCACATTCACATCCCAACCATCGACCACAACTGTAAATTCCCTGACAATTAGTAATGGGTCTATTACAGTCGAAAATCTGGTAATACAGTAACCGAGCAGTTTAGGCCCAAAGATCAAAGATGGTATGACTGGCAGAAAGCAAAATCTGAAATGGTCGTTGATGTTTTGAAACTATGGTAAACGAAACTACTGTGTATCCGAAGAAAATTCACCATCGTTATGTGACTCTCAACTAAAATCGAAGGCTTAAAAGTGATCTATTGTCTTTGAATCCTGGAACAACTCCTGATGCAGGGTTTCCTATATTAAGGGCAAGTTGGATTTTCCGTGCAGAAAGTTTAACTTACGTCTCCCAGTGTTGACTATTTTTGGCGGATGAGCTATTTAACCATCATGCACGAACCCTCAACGATTCTTTTTTTATCGATTTTTTTCTTCAAACTCTATAAACGTGAGCCACTGCATGACTCCGAAATTTGCAGGATATGCCGGGACTGCTCAATCACTGGTTAAACGGTAATGGTGAGAAAAACGAAGAGATCATGGAGAGGTATGTCTGAGATTTTATTTTTTCGATTTGTTCGATACTTTGGAGGTGTGCTGTGGATATTAATGAGATAAAGAAGGAACTTAGTAGGTTAAGTAAACCACAATTGAAAAAGCTTCTAATAAATCTTGACCATGTAACCTTTCCTTTCACAATCAATATGTCCTTTCTAAAATACGGTACTCATCCTATCACAATCCCTAAGGAGGTCTATGATTTCTTGATGATACATGACATTGTAGTAAACCGGAATCTACAAATTTTGTTCCCTGACGGTTCCACGGCTGTAGGCTATATTTATCATGGGAAGGCAGGTTATGGTGAGTACTATCAAATTAAAGTGAAGCAATCTTCTACTGAAACCGGTATAGGGGTGAGTCAGTTCAAACAAGGTGATCGCATAAAGGTAGAGATACTGAAGTCTAAGGACAGAGAGCAGATTAAATTGTCAAAGCTAAAATGAATAGGAACATAGCGTTTATGAAAAAGACACTATTGTTTTTGCTTATAATATTTTCTTGGTTTCTGCCACCTGCTCAAGCAGAAATAAGAACTTTCGTCCATACGGTGAGACAACCTTTCAGCGGAAGCCAATCACCGGATGATGCTGAGGCGGCGGCTATCCATAAGGCAAAACGTGAGGTCTTGGAGGAGGCGGGCTCTTATTTGGAGACCTTAACTATTGTGGAAGATGGAAGACTCACAAAGGACCAGGTGTTGGCATTGGCAGGTGGCATATTGAATACAGAGATTGTTTCACAGAAGCCATATACCACTGGTGAGGGTTATGGGGTTATTGTTAAAGTTAGGGTGAGGGTTGATTCTAGTGTTCTTGAAGATAGGGTGAAGGAACTCATATCCGACAAAACTGCTATATCCCAACTTACTATCATCCGTAAACGGGAAACAGAGTTGCTCGATAAAATAGAGCGGTTGGAAAAGGTGAACCAGGAGCTTGCCAAGAAAAATGAAACCCAAACGGTCAAGAAAAAGAAGGAAGTGTTGAAAACGGATTTCCAACAAACAACCAAAGAGCTTGATGCGGTTACTTTGAGAAGTCAGGCGGTAAAATTTTTGTGGAAATGGCGGAAAGATAGGAAACATAGCAATCTAACGAGAACAATAGGGTTGTTGAATAAAGCAATAGAGTTGGACTCGAATGATGCACTGACTTACGGTGTCCGGGGGGGTACGTGTTTCCAACTCAACCAATTTATCAAAGCCTTTCAGGACTTGGATAAGGCAATAGAGTTGAACCCGGATTCTGCAATGACTTACAATAACCGGGGTGTTGTGTATGCCAAACTCAATCAACCTATCAAAGCCTTTCAGGATTATAATAAGGCAATAGAATTGAACCCGGATTCTGCACTGATTTACAATAACCGGGGGGATTTGTATGCCAAACTCAATCAACCTATCAAAGCCTTTCAGGACTATAATAAGGCAATAGAGTTGGACCCGGGTAATGCAATGGCTTACAATAACCGGGGTGTTGTGTATGCCAAACTCAATCAACATATCAGTGCTATTCAGGATTATGATAAGTCAATAGAGTTGAACCCGAGTAATGCGGATGTTTACAATAACCGGGGGAATGAGTATAACGACCTCAATCAACCTATCAGAGCTATTCAGGACTTGGATAAGGCAATAGAATTGGACCCGGGTAATGAGAGTGCTTACAATAACCGGGGGTATGCGTATGCCAAACTCAATCAGTATATCAGAGCTATTCAAGACTATGATAAGGTAATAGAATTGAACCCCGGTTCTGCAAAGGCTTACAATAGCCGGGGGATTGTGCATATAAACTTCCGAAGAATTTACCAAGGATGTGCTGATTTAAAAAAAGCCTGTAACCTTGGAGAATGTAAGGGACTGGAAACAGTAAGAAGACTGGGGGTTTGTCAATAACTCCCACCCTATCAGGCCTCACTATCTCACTCCCTATCAACCCAAACCATTATTTTATCTGATATCCTCAAAAGATGATTTTCATCAAGTCTCCCAATCAGCCTGTCAACTCTGATATTTTCAAGGATTCCTATATGATACTTAAATTTTGGCCCACCTCATAACCGTTCAGGACTACATCTCCCAGTTGTAACCAGCCGGTGCCCGAAAGGCAGCCCTTGCCCTGAATGATACGATATACGCTCAGAAGACAAACCCCTTTCAACGGGACGCTCTTTAAAAATTCAATATCATGCATCAGTTCGGCCCCAAGAGAAAGTGATTGATGAAAAAATGGGGGCTTTTGGTGATGAAACGATGTGTTCGAACTAAGGACATCCAGATGGTACCTCAAAACCACGCCCTACTGACTTATCTGACAAAATCCAACATATCAGCAGGTCAAAAAAACTGTAATATCATCAAGTCTGGATATCTAATCATGCATCTTATGAAGGATAATCGTGGTGTACTGTATTCGCATATTTCTTGCTGTGATTGTAATTGTAAATGACTCTGTATTGCTTCCTCCGGCTCTTCACCCCTTGGTTGAATAAGTAAAACGGCAAAATGGGTTTAAAGACTACAAATACAAGGTATCCTTTCATTTTTTATGTTTTACTGGGATCCTCTACAAGTGGCATCCTCGATTCTTGTCGACGTTAGGGTTCATGGTGCCCTTCCAGCCATGTGCGCGGACATAATTCCCCAAGCTGAATAAACCCCTTGGTTGCATAAATAAAATGGCAAAACAGGTCTAAAGACTATAAATACATCTTATTTTTCAATTTCTGATATTTTCCTGGAATCTACTGAAGGTTGCATCCTGAAAACAGGCAAAAACAGCCATTTTATTTACCCTTCGTGAAAGCCGATGATACCGCATCTACTGTGTTGTCGAGGATTCGCAGTAAAGTACTACAGCTTCACCCTCGACGCCTAATATCTCCCCGATGAGCGGGATCTACGAACGGCATCCTCGACTTTTGCAACGTTGGGGTAAAGCGTCCTCCAGATACTTGTCGACACGGGCTCCAGAGTGAGGATGCCGACAGCAATTTCGAAGAGCTACATAGTGCGATCGTGAATGAGAAGATCGCTGGAAGCGGGTGATTTAACCCGGTTGAGCCTG
>JACKQG010008278.1_pt1 | contig 10183 bp, 7 predicted proteins | sample 8237621 | NCBI WGS metagenome assembly JACKQG01 (sample SAMN15677084, study PRJNA649215) | marine metagenome | biome: marine; feature: Black Sea; material: saline water; isolation source: suspended particulate matter (SPM) from the Black Sea western gyre | collected 2013-06-09/2013-06-10 | depth...
GAGCGCCTCGCTTGCACCGAGGAGGTCGCAGGTTCGATTCCTGTTGGGTCCACCACTCGATTCGCCATTTGCTTCGCAAAAATCTCACTCGCGGTTTCCGGTGTTTTCAACACCTACAACCATTCTACATTCGTGGAATTGAGTGTCTTGAGCGAACAAAGTGAGTCGAAAGGCATTCGTTAGTAATTTACAATTAGGGCGCTTAGCTCAGTTGGCTAGAGCATCTCGTTTACACCGAGAGGGTCGGGGGTTCGAGTCCCTCATCGCCCACCATTTTTCTCATTACTTGCGCAGGAACCCTATTATTCCTGTAACCGTCCCGCTTCCGGGCCGAAGACTACGCACCATGGCTCCATTCCTACTGCTTGCTGCGCTGCTTTTGCCCCAAGGGCTACAAGGGGACGTCAGCGCTACTGCCACTGTAAATCCAACCTCGGGTGCTTCCGGCACCGCGGTGGATGTTCAAATTTCGTTGGATATCACTCCTGGGTGGCACGTTTACCACCCGGATCAGGATGAAACCTTGGGGATTCCGGTTTCGGCCGCGTTGATTGGAGACGCGTTTCATGCAAATGGGGACTTCAAAGCGCTGAGCCCAGGTCGTCCGCATGTTGAAGTCATCAATGGCCAGACCTTGGTTTATAAGTGGATGGAGGGCAAGCCGCAATTTGTATTGCCCGCCACCGTCTCAGGCGGTCCCGGCAAGATCGACGCCAAGGTGCGGGTGAAATGGCAACTTTGTAACGACAAGGTTTGTTTGCCGCCCAAAACTGTGACCATCCCGATTTCATTTGAAATTATTGCCGATGGTGCTGTGGCCATACCAGGTGGGGATGAAAAACATGCCGCCACCGCAGCGGCGCAGGATGGCGAATGGGTGCAAGGTCCTAAAACGCAATACAAGGACAAGCGCCTCACCTGGCTGGCCTGGGTGGAGCATGGTGAAATCGACCGGCTGCACTTGGAGGTCAATGTAATTGATAATTGGCACATCTATCACGTCAACCAGGATCCCGAATGGGGATTGCCGCTAAGCGCCACGATCGAAAACGTGACTAGCGGTGAATTGACCAGCCTGACGCCACCGCATCACGTGGAAGAGAAATATGGCGACATCGTTGCGAATTATCTGTTTGTAGAAGGCAAGACTGAGTTCGTTATGCCTTTGGAATTGGAGGACGGATTTAGTGGAGTCCTGCCAGTGAATTTGGCTTGGACGGCTTGCGACGATTCTATTTGTGATGACGCGTCCCAGACGATTATTGAGGTCACTGTAGACCCCACTGGCAAGAGTGCTGGCGGCACCACCGTGGCTGGGAACGGTTCCGATGCTACTGATCCTGATGGCGGAGCTATTACTGAACCACTACCTACCGGCTCACCTGACAACCTAATTCTACTTGCTGCCGATGAAGTTTTAGGTGGAGATGGAAGCCGTAGCGCCATTAACGTAGATGCTGGCGGTGTATTTAATGACAAAGGCTTAATGGGTTTGCTGCTTGCAGCAATGTTGGCCGGTTTGGCGAGCTTGCTCACTCCCTGTGTTTATCCGATGATCCCGATCACGGTAAGTTATTTCACTAAGCGTGCGGAAGCAGGCAAAGGAACAGCGGTGGGCAACGCTACGGCCTATGGCGTCGGCATCATGGTTACTTTTGTTGGGTTAGGGATGGGGGCTGCAGCGGTGCTAGGAGCCTCCGGTGCAAACCAAATCGCGTCTAACCCGTGGGTCAACCTTGGCATTGGCATTTTGTTTATCGTGCTTGGCTTTTCGCTGCTTGGATTCTATGAAATCAAGCCACCGAAATTCTTGCAGAGCTTTGCTTCGAATACTCAAGGCAATCAAAGTTCCTCGGGCTACTTACCGGTAATGTTGATGGCGGTTGCTTTCAGCGTGACCGCGTTCACATGCACAGTGGGTTTTGTGGGTGGTTTGCTAGCATTGGCGGCTACCTCGGGCGAATGGTTTAGTTCTATGCTGGCCATGTCGGTGTATGCGTTTGTTTTTGCACTGCCATTTGTGGTACTGGCTTTGGTGCCACAGAAACTGAACAAACTGCCGACCGCCGGCGGTTGGATGAATGCAGTGAAAGTCACCTTCGGTTTCATCGAACTGATCGCCGCATTGAAGTTCTTGTCCAACGCCGACATGTTCCCGAACTTGGGTTTGCTGCCGCGTTGGTTGATCGTCGTTTTGACCGCACTTTGTTTCCTAGCAATGGCGGCTTATATGTTCGGCCTGTACACCACCAAAGGTGATTATGGTCAAAAGCCACCGCGTACCGGCAAGCGTTTAGCCTTCGGTACTTTGTGGGCCGCGATGGCGGTTTACGTGTTGACTGGATTGGACGGAAAGCCGTTTAAAGGCGACATTGAGGGCTATTTTCCGCCTTTGGAGTATGGCGCCAAACCTGGATTCTTAATGAGTTCCAGCGATGATCCTGACGACGCCGACGGCACCGGCGGGACGGTTGCAGTTGACGTACAAGACACCGGCCACAAGGGCCTGTTGGACCTGACTTGGCATGAAGAGTGGGAGCCAGCCGTCGCCCAAGCGAAGTTGCGCAACCGTTTGTTGTTCATCGACTTCACTGGTGTGACTTGCATCAACTGCCGACGCATGGAAGGCAATGTGTTCCCGAAAGTGAAAGCCACACTTGCACGTTTGGACCGTGCCCACCTTTACGTGGACCGCATTCAATCGAACGCGGATTTGGAGATTTCAGTTTTCCGCACAGCGGCTCAGCCTTACTACGCGGTGGTCGATCCAGTGCTGTTCCTTGAGACTATCGATGCGGCCAAAGCGTACGACGCTGCGGAAAACGACGACGATAAATACCAAGCAAAGCTGGCCTTTGAACGCAGCTTTAAGGAATCGGTGCTGACCCAAGTCACCGGCTATGATCCCAATCCAGCCAAGTTCGATGAAAAAATCTTGGGTGCAATCGAGCTAGGCCGTGCCCGTGGTTACGAAGTGGATTTGGTTGACGGTGCACCTAAAAAAGCCGAAGCCGGTAGTTGAAAATCGTTGGATGAACTCAGATTCCCAACCCGACCTGCAGCCTCTGGCCAGCGGCGAAGGGTTGGGGAACAGGTTTCTGATTTTTCGATTTCAAAGTGAGCAACAGTTGCAGCAACTGCAGGCGTCGGCTGCGGTGCTTTGCAAAAATGATTACGACGGCTTGTTGATCGTCGGCGATGTGGGCGATGCAGATGCGGCGGAATTGATTTTCGCGCCTGAGGTGCCGATTTACGCACGCGTGATCAATCGTGACGGCAGCGACGGTGGTACTTGTTTGAATGGATTGCGCGTGGTTGCGTTGCTGTCTGGCCAGGACTCAGGTGTGTTGCACATGGCCGGCCGCGAAATCAGTTGGCAGCGCATGATGATGCCGGCGATTTTTGATCCAGCTGCGCCACCAGTAGGGGAGTTGATCGAATTGCACATAGCACCGCAACATTTATCTCCGTCGCTATGGCAACCGCTCGCCCTTGCCGTGGCCGGGAATGCCGCCTGGGCAGTGGATTTTTGGAATCCGCACTGCGTGATTGAGGTGGAAAATCCAGCCGACGCCGACCTAAGCACGCTGGCAGCCGCAGCTCGTCGGCGAGTGGATTTATTCCCATCCGGTGTCAACGTCGAAGTGGTTCGTTTTGGTGAGGGAGCGGTGCAAATGCGCGTCGAAGAGCGTGGAGTTGGCGAAACCAAGGCCTGTGGCAGCGGCGCGGTGGCGGCGGCAACGGTGGCGTGGAGCAGCGGCCGGATCGCACAAGACCAGGAGATTGATGTGCAAATGCCGGGCGGAAATCTGAGTATTTGCCAAACCGCACAGCGCGGAATTCGGTTGGTTGGGGCCGCAACTATCAGTCGAATTGGCGGGTTTTGGCCCGACCCTGCAAGGTGAATTGTAAGTTGTTTCCCCGAAATGGGTTATAGACGCCAAAGTGGAAGAATACTGCTTCCATATCTAAGCCGGAAGTGGTGCAATATGCAGCCCTTTAGGCACAACCCTCGCCCGCCTGCATGCCCGACGAAACCCTTGTCATTCCGGACCGCTCTGAAGATCTTTTGATCCAGCGCGAAATGCGTGAGTCGTACCTGACTTACGCGCTATCGGTCATTCTCGACCGCGCTTTGCCCGACGTTCGGGACGGCCTGAAACCGTCGCAGCGGCGGATTTTGGTTGCGATGCATGACCTGCATCTGCGGCCAACGGCGAAGTACAGGAAATGCGCCAAGATCGCTGGTGACACCTCGGGTAACTACCACCCGCACGGTGAATCAGTGATCTACCCGACTCTGGTGCGCATGGCTCAGCCTTTTCGTCTGCGCGCGCCACTGGTCGACGGCCAGGGCAACTTCGGTTCTATCGACGGCGACCCGCCTGCTGCGATGCGATACACCGAAGCACGCATGGGGGGGCCGGCCGAAGAAATGTTGGCCGACATCGAAAAGGACACTGTCGACCTGAAGAGCAACTACGACGAAACGCGCACTGAGCCGGTCGTGCTGCCAGGACGTTTCCCCAACCTGCTTGTCAACGGCTCCGAGGGTATTGCCGTTGGTATGTCAACCGCGCTGCCGCCGCACAACTTGCATGAAGTGATCGCGGCGATTCGCATGTTGCTCGACGATCCGAGCGTGACGATTCACGACTTGTGCACGGTCATGCAGGGGCCGGACTTCCCGACTGGCGGCATCATTTGCGGCAAGGCTGGTCTGCTGTCGGCTTTCCACACTGGGCGTGGCAAGGTCACTCTGCGTGCGCGCATCCATCACGAGGATCTAGTTAAGGGAAAATCGCGCTACAAGCTGGTCGTCACCGAAATCCCATACGAGCGTGAAAAGTCAGCGATCATCGAAAAGATTGCCGACGCGGTGAAGGACGGGCGCATCGAAGGCATTTACGACATACGCGACGAGTCCGACCGCGATGGCATGCGTTTGGTGATCGAGTTGAAGAAAGATGGCGATCCCCACGTCGTCGAAAATCTGCTCTACAAGCACACCACGCTGCAAGGCACCTACGCGATCCGCAACACTGCGTTGATCGACGGTCGCCCGCGCACGCTGAACTTAAAGGAGCTGGTCGAGGCCTATCGAAACCACCGTTTCGACGTCATCCGTCGCCGCACGCGTTACCTGCTGAACAAAGCAGAAAAGCGCCTGCACATATTGGAAGGCCTGATGATCGCCATTCAGGCGATTGACGAAGTCGTCGAGATCATCAAGACATCGGAGGACACTAACCAAGCCAAATTGCGCTTGGAGCAGACCTTCAATTTGAGCCACGTGCAGTCGCAAGCTATTGTCGACATGCGCCTCGGCCGTTTGACCGGCCTAGAGGTTTACAAGCTGCAGCAAGAGATCGACAGCTTGAAAGTCGACATTGCTTGGTACCAGCGCGTGCTGTCCGAAGACGTGTTGGTTTACAACATGATCCGCGAGGACTTGGACGATCTGGACAAGAAGTACGTCAGTCCACGCCGCACCGAGATTGGTGAGGGCGTCGAGGACTTCCTGACCGAGGACTTGATCACCGAAGAAGACATGGTGGTGACCATTTCCAACCAGGGCTACATCAAGCGCACCGCTGCCACTAACTATCGTGCTCAGGCGCGTGGCGGACGCGGCATTACGGGCGGCAAAGCCAACGAGGGCGATGTACTTTCGCACTTGTTCGTTTGCTCCACGCACGATTTCTTGCTGATCGTCACCGATCGCGGTCGTTTGCATTGGCTCAAGGTTTATAAGCTGCCTGATTTGGATCGTACCGCCAGAGGTCGCTCCATTCGCCAGTTGATCGAGGGCATTGAGACCGATGAAAAGATTCGTTCCATCATTGCTACGCGCGATTTCTCCGAGGCCGATTACGTGCTGTTCGCGACCGCCAAGGGCAAGATCAAGAAGACCGAACTCAAGGCCTATTCGCGTCCGCGTTCGGCCGGCATCATTGCCACTCGCCTGGAAGATGGCGACAAGCTAGTCGGTACACGATTGGTCAGTGCTGGCGACGAAGTGTTGCTGTGCACCGCTCGCGGCCAGGTCATTCGTTTCGCAGAAAGCGACGCACGTCCGATGGGGCGGGTGGCTGCTGGTGTGAAGGGTGCAAACTTGCGTGAGGGCGATCGCGTCGTCGACTTGGTGGTTGGCACGGAAGACGAGTACCTGCTGATCGCTTGTGAAAACGGTTACGGCAAACGCACTCAAATTGGTGAGTTCCGCTTGACTAAACGCGGTTCGCAAGGCGTCGTCGGTATTCGTACTAATGACCGCAATGGCGAGGTCGTCAATACGCGCAACGCGAGCCGTTGTGCCGAGGTGCTGTTCTCCAGTGCAAACGGACTGCTGGTTCGTACCCTAGTGGAAGATATTTCGACGCAAGGTCGCGCCACCCAAGGGGTGCGATTGGTCAACTTGAAGGCCGGCGATCTACTGGTCGGCATGGCAGCGATTCCGCCCGACGCTGAGGTCGATCCCGATGCCACCATAGATGCCGATGCCGAAGTCAACGCTGATCCAGAAGGTCCAGCTGCATCCGACCCCATCGAAGGAGGTGAAGCCGATGCTTGAGCAACTGAATAGCGACATGAAGATGGCAATGAAGGCGCGCGATAAAGCTCGCCTGGCCGTGATTCGGTCCATTCAGGCCGAGTTGAAGAACTCCGGCATTGAAAAAAAGGGCAGCCAAGGTTTGACCGCAGAAGTTTCGTCGCCAGCTGAGTACTTGGACGAACAAGAAGTGCTGGGCGTGCTGCGCAGCATGGTGAAGAAGCGCAAAGATTCGGCTGAAGCCTACACTCAGGGCGATCGCGAGGACTTGGTGAAAATCGAAATGGACGAGGTTGCCGTCATTGAGCAATACTTGCCCCAGCCATTGTCCACAGCTGAAATGGAAGCGCTGGTCCAAGAGTGCATCACCGAAATCGGGGCGCAAAGTATGGCAGACATGGGCAAGGTAATGAAAGCATGCCAAGCCAAAGCCGATGGCCGCGCCGACGGCAAGCTGATGTCGGGCTTAGTGCGTAAGTTGCTTGGCTAAAGCATGAGCCTACGCCGTCCCCGGGTCCCGTTTGGGATGTGGCTGCCGATTGCAGTGCTAGCCATGCACTTCTTTCTCTATTCGGCAGCGCGGTTGGCGTTGTATGTAGTCCAGTCGGATTCCTTTACTGGCTTAGATTTTGGGCAGGTACTGTGGGCCTTTATTTATGGTTTGAGATTTGATGCTTCGATGATCTTTTTGATCATGGGCTTGCCGCTGTTATTGACTTTTCTGCCGCTGCCCATTTTTCGCTCGCAAACTTGGCGCGGATTAGTGCTGGCGCTGGCTGGAATAAGTTTAGTTTTGCATGGCTTTTTGTTTTTCGCGGATACGGTTTATTTCAGCTACGTTAACCGGCATATAGGTATGGAGTTCGTTGCGGTATTCTCTGACACCAAACTATTTACCGCCATGATGCGCGATGATTACGCGTTTCATCTGTCCTTGTTTTTTCTCACCGCGGCCGTTTTCGGTTGGCTGTATTACCGCCTGATTTTCCGTTGGGTGCACGGCGCTGGCGGCAATGGCGGTGGCTGGCTTAAGGCACTTTGCTTCTTGATTTTGGCGGTTGTTACGGTCCGCGGCGGCGTCACCAATCGCAAGTCGGTGAATATCGTGCACGCTTTTGATAGCTCAGCCCGGACTGCCGGTTATTTGACCTTGAACGCACCATTTTCGGTCTACCACACGGTTCGAAGCAGCTCCCCGGTAAAAACGAATTTTCTTCCTAAGAAAAAAGCGATTCAAATCGTTCGCAACGATTTGGCCTTGGCAGACAGTCCTCCGCAGCTGCTCGAATTCCCGCTGTACCGGACCGCCGATCCGTTAACCAGCTTCCATCAGAGGTCCCGGTCATCTGCCAGCCAAAATCGAACGCCTCCCAATGTGGTGATCATCATGTTGGAAAGTTGGGACGCTTGGTTTGTCGACGCCTGGCGCCAAGCCAAGGGCATGCCGACGCTCGGCTTGACGCCCGAATTTGATCAGCTGGCTTCCGAAGGGCGCCTATATACCGATTTTTATGCCACTGGACAACGCAGCGTGCATGGCGTGGCGGCGATTTTGGCAAGCATGCCGACTCTACCGGGTATGCCCTATATCGGCACCGGCGGCATGGAGCAAAATCAACTGAGTTTCGTCAGTACGGCGGCGAAGGAGCAAGGCTATGCGACCTTTTTTATCCGGTCGGCCGGGCGTGAGTCCTACCGCTTGGATCGCGTGGCGCAGGTCGGTTCCTTCGACTTATATCAGGGTTCCGAAGACATTTTGCAGATGCATCCACAAGCGTTAACTCATAAATTTGGGGTTTGGGATGATCTGATGTTTTCCGTTTCCGTTGATCATATGCAAAGTTTAGAAAAACCGTATTTCGGGTTTTTGTTTCCATCTTCTACCCATCATCCGTTTGCCGTTCCCGATCCAGTTTGGCAGCGCAGTCCAGACGCGGATCGAATTTCAAGATTTAAGGACAGTCTGCATTTTTCGGATCATACCGTCGGTGAGTTTTTTCGCCAGATGCGCAAGGACCCACGCTACGACAATACTCTATTTGTCATTACCGCAGATCATGTAAGCGGGGTGCGCTCTGGCGATATACCGATATTGCAACGCTTTTTGTTGCCGTGTTTGCTGATCGGACCAGGCATTCAATCTGGTGTGGATGATCGCACTAGCTCGCAGTTGGATATCGCTCCGACCATCATCGATTTTTGTGGTTGGCCGATTGGCCATGCCAGTTTGGGAAATTCGCTTCTGGCTCAACCCGGCGCGAACGGTTCACCAATCCAGGGCATGGCGATTATGGCCACGGAACAGGAGGTGCTGCGCAAACAAGGCTCGCAATGGGTGCTGCACAATTTACATAAACGCTTGGATGCCACCAGCGACGGCAACGTTAATGGGGCGCAGCTAGACGAAGTAGAGAAAAAATTGTTGGCCATGGTGCAAGCCGTTCACAAATTGCTGGGCGCGAACAAAATCATGCCCGCGTCGGATTAGCACGCCGTGGCTTAGCTCCGGGTTGGGTTTAGCAAAGCTGCACGATGATGGATGGCGTCGCATTGGGCTAGTAGGTCGATTCGCCGCCGCTTTTCGAAAGCTAGCTCGAGTTGCGGGACAAATGAGGCCGCTTCACGAATTCCGTGATGCTCCAACACCTCTTTGAGCATGCGCTGGCGCTCGATTAAGCCGACGACTTCAAGGGCAGTGGGCGCACTTGGCCCACCACTTTTGCCCGGCATTTTTTGCAGCTCCAATAATCGAGCTTCCATTTCATCTACCAAGCGCAGCAGCTTGCTGTGTTCGGCCAGAAGGATTTCAGGCGTGCAACCCAGCTGCGGCGGGCACTCGCTGGCAAACAATGGGATCAGCACCTCATTTTCGACCTCGATATGGGCACGCAGGGCGTCGCCGAAAGCTTGAAATAGCAGGCAGGCCGCGCGGAATCCGTAGACGCTGAGGCCGTGTTTGACCAAATGGCACTGATGCGCCTCCAAACCAGCATGAATTTGCTCGTGGACCAGCAAAATGCTGTCAAACCCCTGCGATTTTGCCGGCGGGTTGGGGGGGGGTGGCATAGCCGGATTTTCGCACACTATGGGCCGCGAATCTATGCTCAGGGTTCTTGTGAATCTGCGCCCAGAAACGGCGAGTCGTATGGCGCAAAGTATTGTCTTAGACGTATAATTCCAGGTTCTTCGGTACCAACTCACCGATAATTGGAAGCAAAATCATGTCCAAAAAACAATGTGATGTAGTGGTCGTAGGCACCGGACCTGCGGGTTATGTGGCGGCTATTCGACTTGGCCAATACGGCAAAAAAGTCATTTGCGTCGAAGAAAGCGAACTTGGAGGAACCTGCCTGAACGTAGGCTGTATTCCTTCTAAGGCGATGATTTCCGCTGGCCACTTTGTTGAGAACGTGAAGAATGCTAAGGCGATGGGCTTTACCGTTTCGGAGCCTACGTTGGATATCAAGAAGTTGGTGGATTGGAAAAATGGCATCGTCAAGCGATTGACCGGCGGCGTCGGCATGCTGCTGAAAAAGCGTAAATCTGAAAGTTAAACTTGTACCTGCAAGTTCATGCATGCCAATCACTTCCAATTCCCCAACACCTTACGCAGAGGGATTTATTAGTTTC
>JACKQG010008279.1_pt1 | contig 10181 bp, 6 predicted proteins | sample 8237621 | NCBI WGS metagenome assembly JACKQG01 (sample SAMN15677084, study PRJNA649215) | marine metagenome | biome: marine; feature: Black Sea; material: saline water; isolation source: suspended particulate matter (SPM) from the Black Sea western gyre | collected 2013-06-09/2013-06-10 | depth...
TGCAGCTCGACCTGATTGACCGGGTAGGGCCGGGCGGGGAGTTCATGTCCGAGCGACACACCGCCAGGCACTGCCGGGCCGAAATCTGGACGCCCACGCTCATGGACCGCCAGCCGTGGGTGACCTGGGAGGCAGCCGGCGCCCAGACCATGCTCGACCGCATCCGGGCCAAGCTGCGGGAAATCCTGGCCACCCACCAGCCGCCGCCTCTGCCAGAGGGTGCAGCGGAGAAGATTGAGGCGATCCTGGAGGCGGCTGAGGCGCGGGAGGGAGAGGAGAGGAGGCAACCATGAAAGCAGTTCGTCTAGTCAAGCCAGGGCAGCCCCTGGAGATGCAGGAGGTTCCCGTGCCCCATTGGGGCGTGAACGATGTGTTGGTCAAGGTCAAAGCGGCGGGCATTTGCCGTTCGGACATGCACTACCGGACCGGCGCCTCGCCGGTCCCCAATCTGCCCGTGACACTGGGGCACGAGGTGGCAGGCGTGATCGAGGAGGTCGGCCTGGCCGTCAGGAACGTCAAGCCAGGCGACCGGGTATGCCTGCACTACCTGGTATCGTGCGGCGATTGCCGCTACTGTGCCATGGGCAGCGAGCAGTTCTGCGCCACAGGCTCAATGATCGGCAAGTATCAGGACGGCGGCTACGCGGAATACATCGCCGTGCCCTCGCACAACGCCGTCCCCTTGCCCGACGACATTCCCTTCGAGCAGGGCGCCATCATGATGTGCTCGTCGGCTACGTCGCTCCACGCGCTCAACAAGGCAGAACTGAAGCCGGGTGAGAGCGTGGCGGTGTTCGGCGTCGGTGGCCTGGGCATCTCGGCGGTGCAGTTGGCGCGGGCCTTCGGCGCGCTGGACGTGTACGCCGTGGACATCAACGCCGATAAGCTGAGGCTGGCGGAAAGCTACGGCGCTATCCCGGTGAACGCCAGCATTTCCGACCCGGTGGCGGAGATCAGCAGGCTGACCGGCGGCCAGGGCGTGGACGTGGCGCTGGAGCTGGTCGGTTTGCGGCAGACGATAGAGCAGGCGGTGCACTCGCTGGGGGTGTTCGGGAGAGCGGTACTGGTTGGCATCGCCGAACAACCTTTCCAGCTCCATTCCTACCACGACGTCATCCCGAAAGAAGTCCAGATCATCGGCTGCTCCGACCATCTCCTGTCAGAGCTATTCCTGCTCGTCGAGCTTGCACGTCGAGGCGCGCTGGACCTGTCGTCCGTGATCACCCGCACGGTGCCCCTGGACGCCCAGGCCATCAACACCGCCCTGGACGACCTGGAGTCCTTCGGCCCCGACGTCCGCACCGTGATCACGCCCTGAAGGTATCATAAAGCCCCTTAGAGTTTTCAAAACCCTAACCTGGACAAGCCAGAACCGAAGGGCTTTTTGCCACGAATTACACGAATTTTCGTAACTACCCAGGCATGGAACCCTTGCGAAGGTTTGTGAGCAGATTTCAAGCCAGAAATGTCTTCGTCCACCCAAAACTGCTTCGTTGCCAGTGCTATTCGCAACCTTCGCAAGGGTGGCCGGACGAACCTCTGGGTAGTTACGAATTTTCACTAATTTTTCCTTTTTCGTGTTAATTCGTGAAATTCGAGGCAGATAAAAAGTGCGTTCTGAAATTCTTGCTCGTTGTGCAAGAATTCGGTCGATAAGGTATAAGGAGTTGCCGAGAGGATGACATGTCTGATTTTCTAGGAAGATCGCTGATAATTGACCTGACCAGTCGTGAAGTGGAAGTGGTCAACTTCCCCGAGGAGTTGGCCCACAAGTTCCTGGGCGGGCGGGGGTTGAACGCCTGGCAGCTCTTGGAGCACGTCGGGCCGGGGACCGATCCCCTGGGGCCGGAGAACGTCCTGATCCTCAGTTGCGGGCTGCTCACCGGCACCCAGGCCCCGGCTTCGTCGCGGCTGCACGTCGGCGCCCGCTCGCCGCTGACCGGCCTGCTGGGCAGTTCCAACGTGGGCGGCCACTTCGGGGCCGAGCTGCGAGCGGCCGGCTTCCAAAGCCTGCTCATCCGCGGCCGCGCCGAACGGCCGGTGGTGCTCTGGCTCCACGGCGACAAAGTCGAGATCAGGGACGCCGAAGACCTGTGGGGCCTGGACGCCTGGACCACTCAGAGCCGTTTGCAGGAGGAGCTGGGCGAAGCCAGAGCCAAGATCATGGCCATTGGGCCGGGCGGGGAAAACAGGGTGCGCTACGCCTGCATCATGACCGAACGGGGCCACGCTGCCGGACGCACCGGCATGGGCGCGGTGATGGGTTCCAAGAATCTGAAGGCCATCGCCGTACGCAAGACTTCGGAAGTCTCGAAAGACTTCCGAAGTCTTAAACTGGTGAAGCAATACATCCAGCAGATACGCAGCGCCCCCCGCTACGACACCTTCGCCCGCTACAGCAACAGCGCCTACGTGACCTGGGCCCGCGAGGAGGGGCTGCTCTCCACGCGCAACTACCGCCAGACCCAGTTCGAGGGGGCCGACCAAATTGACGGCCGCCAGATCATCAAATACGTCACCCGGTCGCGCAGTTGCCACCGCTGCCCGGTGCACTGCAAGGCCGAGTTGAAGGTGCCCAGTGGCCGCTTCGCTATTGAGGGGGATCGGCCCGACATCGAGCCCATCGTCGCCCTGGGCTCCAAGTGCGGCCTGGACGACGTGGAGGCGCTGCTGTACCTCTACAACCTGGCCGGGCAGTTGGGGATTGACGTCATCTCCACCGGCGGCGTCCTGGCCTTTGCCATGGAGTTGTACGAACGGGGCATCCTGACCGATGATGACACCGGCGGGGTGGCGCTCACCTGGGGCAACGCCGAGGCCATGGAGACAGTGATGCGCCAAATCGCCCGGCGGGAGGGGCTGGGCGCTGTGCTGGCCGAGGGGGTGCAGCGGGCCGCGCAGATCATCGGCCGCGGGGCGGAGCAGTACGCTTTCCACAGCAAAGGGCTGGAGCTGACCGCCTACGATCCTCGCGGGGCGATGGGTACCGCACTGGGCTACGCCGTCTCCACGCGGGGCGCTGACTTCACCAGCGTCTACGCCATCCCTGAGTACCGCTGGGACGCGGCGCAGGGGCGGGAGGTTTTCGGCACTGAGAAGGCGGTGGATCGCCTCTCCATCGAGGGCAAGGGCGCGCTGGTCAAGCGCTCCATGATCGTGTCGGCCATCCTGGACTCGCTGGGGCTGTGCAAGGTGCCGATCCTGTCGGTGGTGGGGGACTTCAGCCTGGAGAACGAGGCGGCGCTGGCTTCGGCCCTCAGCGGTTGGCCGCTCACCGCCGCCGACTTGCTGACCATCGGCGAGCGCATCCTGAACGCCGAGCGGCTGTTCAACCTGCGCCACGGCGCGACGCGAGACGACGACGACCTGCCCGACCGCTTCACCGAAGAGCCGCTCCCCGACGGGCCAGCCCAGGGCATGACGGTAGCCATCCAGCCGATGGTGCGGGACTTCTATGCCGTCATGGGCTGGGACGCCGACGGGCAGCCCACGCGGGAGAAGCTGCGAGAATTGGAGCTGGAGTAGCAACCTGGACCTTCGAGGTCTCCAGAACCTCTGAGGTCTCTTCATTATGAGAAAGGCGACATGCTGTGACATAACGTCGAGTTCATCCACGGCTTTCTGTCGGAGGAGAAGCTCAGGTTGGAGTTTGAAGCGGGCGGGTTTGAGGTGGTTCACTTGCACATCTCTGACAGAATGGCGCGGGGCGGGGCAGTGCTTCTCAAACGCGAAACGTAAAACGTCAGGAGGCCCCATCGGAGGAGATCGAGACGGACGTGCTGGGGCTGGTGGGGGAACTCGTCAACCGGAGGATGCTCGTCGAAGCCGGGTCAGCGCCGGCCGAGCGTTGCCCTGAGCCCTTCGACTACGCTCAGGACAGGCCTGCCGAAGGGATTGGGGGGCTGGGGGGGGCTTCTTGACAATGTAGCAGCGCGGTGTTATACTCTATCCGTTGAATAGGGTCGCCAGCCGGCGGCCCGAAGCGGCTGGCCTCCGCAAGAGACTGAGCCGGCGATTGAATTTGAGGAGGTAATGCGATGCAATTGGAAGACTATTTTGATTTCTTGGCTCCCAATGATATTCGGGTCAAAGGAACGCGAGTGGGTATTGAAACCATCTTGTATGATTTCATCCATCGCAGTCAAACACCCGAAGCGATTGCTCAAACTTACCCTTCACTTACCCTGGAGCAAGTTTACGCCACTGTTACCTACTATTTGCACAAAAAAGAAGAGATCACTCAATATCTCACCGACTGGATAGAGCATGGACGACGTATGCGTGAAGAGCAAGCTCACAGCCCCACGCCAGCCACGTTGAGATTGCGTAAAATCAAAGCTGAATGGATAGCAACTGGACGTTGGCCAGTCAGGACACAAAGCCATGCGCATACGTCAATACCTGCTGGATGAAAACGTTGACCCCACGCTGAAAACTGCGCTACATCAACAATGGCCGGAAATGGCGGTCTGGCGGATAGGCGACCCAGGCGCGCCTCCGCATGGTGCGCTTGACCCTGACATTTTGCTCTGGTGTGAGAACAACGATTTCTCGTTGGTGACTAATAACCGCGCCTCTATGCCCATTCACCTGAGAGATCACCTCCTTGCAGGACGACATGTCCCAGGCATTTTCATTCTACACAACAAAATGTCGTTGGGTGAAACAGTTGATGAGCTGGCCTTAATTTGGCTGGCTACCGAACCTGATGAATATACTGATTTGATAAGCTTCTTGCCCGTTAGTGAGTGATAACGGGGTTTGGACCACGAAAGTCACGAAAGGACGCGAAAGCCTTTCGTGGCTTTTCGCGTGTTTCGTGGTCCAAACGTCCCCTCAGACCCTTAGGGTTTCCAAAACCCTAAGGGTCTTTTGGGACGCCGAGGGACGGCCCACGCTGGAGCAGCAGACAGCTTCGGAGTTTGACAACCAACCCCGTGTGTGATATTCTTATGGTCGCTGGCAGTGAGTGAGAACATCAATAATGAGGAGGCGAAACGATGCGGATTATCACTCCGACCGAGATTGACGACGTAGCCTGGGAGGGCAATCTGGAGCCGCTGGGCCCGGCATACAGAGGGGGCCCGCTTTTGCCGCGCGTGACGCTGGGCGAGCCGGCCTGGTGGCCCGCCGAGCAGGCGATGGAAGGCGAGACCGGCAAGAAATGGACGCCCCCCGCCGGCGACCGACGCTACACGTTGCTCCGCCTGGCCTGCACTCTGCATCCACCCGCCGACACACGCACTCTCTATCAGGAGGCCACCCTGACCGCCTACCTGCGCCCTCACAGCGCGGGGACCGGCGCAGTCGTGGCCCACGACCTCTACCCGCAGCGACTCACCGCCGAGCGAAAGGGCAAATTCACCTTTGGCCTGGGGCCAGACCTGAAATTCGCCGATGTCTTTGAAGCCAGCCTGTTCGAGGTGGGCGCGGAGATCGAGTACCACCAGACCTTCCCCGTGCTGCAGGGCTACGGGCTGGGCGAGAGCCATCCCGCCTGGCAGTTCGCCCACCACGCGGCCCACCCGCTGCTGGGCTGCCAGAGCGTCTACGCTGTGCTGGACGCGCCGGATGACGCCGGCGGCGTGCGGTTAAGCATCGAACTGGTCGCCACGCTGGAGACGCGCTTCGGCGGGATCATCCGCGTCGGGCTGCCGGAGGAGGCGCGGGCGCACGTCAGCCGGATGATACCCGCCTGAAAAGGAGTTGGGTGCGTTTCAAATGGGTTGAGCCATCCTTGCGAAGGTTGGGGGTAGCACTGCTGGATTGAAATCGTTGCCCGAACCTTCGCAAGGATTCCCCTCCAACTGAAATGAAACACACCCAAAGGAGCTGCCCATGATCGAACTGACAACCTACTTCACCGCCGAAACGGAGGATTCACCCCTCAAGGTGAGTCTTTTCCGCCCGGATACGGGCACCCGGACCGACCCCGCGCCCTTCGAGCTGCCGCTGGACGACGACACGCTGGCCGACCTGCGCTGGTATCTGGAGATATTTGCACAGTGGCCCACCGGGCCGGACTACGAGCGCGCCGAAGGCATTAAGGCCAGGCTGGAGGACTGGGGCCGCGCCCTGCGGGGTAGCATCATCACCGATTCTGAGGCGGGCGGGCTGTGGCAGCAGTTCGTGGACGCGGGGGACGAGGGCAAGCTGCTGACCATTGACGCCGTAGACCCCCGCGTGCTGCGCCTGCCGTGGGAGCTGCTGGCCGACGAGGGCGGGCATCTCTTCTCCGCCGGCATCGGCGTGCGGCGGCGGCTGAAGAAAGCGACCGGCGCCCCGCTCAAGCCCTTCGACCTGCCGGTGCGGGTGCTGGTGGTCGTCTCCCGACCCAGGGGGGAGGGATTCATTGATCCGCGCGCCGACTCCCTGCCGCTGCTCGACGCGCTGGACGAATTGGGCGGCCGGGTGGCGACCGAGTTTCTCTACCCGCCCACGCTTCCCGCGCTGATCGCCCGCCTGCGCGACCGCAAAGCACCGCCGGTACATGTGCTCCACTTTGACGGGCACGGTGTCTACGATGCCAACCTGGGTCTGGGTTACCTGCTCTTTGAAGACGACGAGCACCAAAGCGACCGCGTGGACGCCAACCGGCTGGGCACGCTGCTCAACCGCTGTGGCGTGCCGCTGATGGTGCTGAGTGCCTGCCAGAGCGCGGCGCAAGAGGAGGCCAACCCCTACGCCAGCGTCGCCGCCCGGCTCATCCGGGCCGGGGTGGGCAGCGTGCTGGCCATGAACTATTCGGTGCTGGTGGCGGCGGCGCGCAAATTCGTCGCCGCCTTTTACGGTGGCCTGGTCGGCGGGCTGACCGTGGGTCAAGCAGTGGACGAAGGCCGTATTGCGCTGCACGCTGATGAGAAACGCCACACCCTGACCCGCCACGACGCCGACGGCAAGCTGGTCGAAGAGACCATCCGCCTGCGCGATTGGTTCCTCCCCGCCCTCTACCAGCAGTCCGCCGACCCCGTCGTGTTTGCGCCAGCCCCCCCCTCTCCCGAAGGTTGGGAGAGGAGGCCGGGGGGTGAGGGCCTACCCCGCGCCCTGGCCGACCCCAACGCCCCCGGCGGCCTGCCCCGCGAGCCGCATCACGGCTTCCACGGACGCGCCCGCGAGATGCTCCAACTGGAGCGCGCCCTGGCCGAAAAAGCGGTCGTCGTGCTGCACGGCTTTGGCGGCATGGGCAAGACGGCCCTGGCAGCCGAGGCGGGCCGCTGGTTCCACCGCACGGGACGCTTCCCCGGCGGCGCAGCCTTCGTCTCCTTTGAGCACGGCGGCTCGCTGAGTCAGCTTTGCTCCTGGGTGGGGCAGGCCGTCAGCGGCGACCCCAATTTTGTGATCGGCGAGGGCGATCCTTCGACAGGACTCAGGACAGGCCCTTCGACCGTTAGCGAAGCGGCGCTCAGAACAGGCCCCGTGGAGCGGATAACCGACCTGCTGCGCCAGCAGCCCGCCCTGGTCATCCTGGACAACTTTGAATCCGTCCTGGGCCGCGAGCCGCTGATGCCGCCGGAGGAACTCAAGACCGTGCTGGATGCGGTGTGGAGTTGTGTGGCAGGGGACAAGGAGACAAGGAGCAGGGTGCTGATTACTACGCGGGACACGGCGTTCAACGACGCCCGTTTCAGCCCCTCCAGGACGTGTACGCACATTGAGCTGGGTGGCCTGGCCACGCCCGACGCCCTGGCGCTGGCGGCGGCCGTGCTGGACGACCACGGCATTGACCGCGCGGCAGTGGATCGGCAGGAACTGGTGCACCTGATGGCCCACCTGGGTGGGCATCCCCTTTCGCTCTACCTGGCGCTGCCCCACCTGCGCGAGTACACTCCCGCCGAGCTGACCGCCCGCTTCGAGGAGCTGCTGCCCGGCTTTACGGCCGGCGCGGCGGTGGAGCGCAACGAGAGCCTGACCATCTCGCTGGAGTTCTCCCTGCGCCGCCTGGGCGACGAGACCCGCGCCGCCCTGCCCGACCTGGCCGTGTTTCAGGGAGCGGCGTTCGAAGACAATTTACTGGAGATTACCGAGATGGACCCCGAGCTGTGGCAGACCGCCCGCGCCGAGCTGGAGCAGGCGGCCCTGGTCGCCGTCGAGTCCGTGCCCGGCGTGAACCCGCCCTTCCTGCGCTTCCACCCCACGCTGGCGCCCTACCTGGCTGCCCGGCTTCCCGCCGCCCGCCGCGCCGAGCTGGAGGAGCGCTACTGGCAGCGCTACTACGCCCTGGCTAACTACCTGCACCGCGCCGACACCCAAACCCCCCACCAGGCCCGCGCCATCGCCCTGCGCGAGCTGCCCAACCTGCGCCGCGCCCTCGACCTGGCCATAAAAGCGGACGCCGCGGCGGAGGCGGTGGAGTTTGCCACCTGCATCGCCAAGTTCCTGGATCACTTTGGCCGCTGGCGAGAGCGGGACGCGATGATGGAGAAAGTGAGCAAGTTTGCAGGTCTGCAAGTGGCAGGTGAGGAAGGGTTGACAAGGGCAGAGTGGATGATGTTGGCCCAGCAGGGGGAGGTTCTGTGGCAGCAGGGCCGAGCGGCGGAGGCAGAGCAGGTATTCCGCGAGTTGTTGGAGCGGCTGGCGAAGGAAGCTGCCTACGACTCAGCTTATGACCGTGCCTACACGTGTTGGAGCCTGGGCCGCTGCCTGGAGGCGCAGGGGCGGCCCACGGAGGCCATTGAGTACCACCGGCGGGCGTTGGAGGAGTTTGAGCGAATCAGCGAATCGAGCGAACTGGCGAAGCAGATGGTGGGTGCTGTTCATACAGAGTTGGCCGACCAGTATAGAAAGCTGGGGCAGTTTGACGATGCCGAGAAGGAATACAAAGCTGCTCTGGTGATTGACGAGGAGCTAGGTGATGCCCGGGGCAAGGGTGTTGACCTTGGCCAACTGGGCACACTGGCGATGACGCGCGGGGACCTGGCCGAGGCGGCGCGGCGCCACACCGAGGCGCTGGATACCTTCCGCGCCCTGGGCGAGCCGCAGATGGAGGCCGTCGCCTGGCACCAGTTGGGGATGGTGTCGGAGGATGCCCAGGATTGGGACGAGGCGGAGCGCTGCTACCGGAAGAGCCTTAAGCTCAAGGAAGCACAAAATGATCTGCCCGGCGTGGCGCGCACTTGCAACCAACTCGCCATCGTCGCCAAGGGCGCCGGTCGGCTCGACGACGCGAAGCGGTGGTATTTGCGGGCGATTGAGCTGGGTGAGCAATTGGGTGACCGCAAAGGGTTGGCTACGCGGCTCAGCAACCTCGCCGACCTCTACCTCTCCCAGGGCCGTCTCGACGAGGCCGCGCGCTACGCCCACCGGGCGCTGGAAATCGTGGAGCAGCATCACATCCAAACCCATGTGTGGAAAGGGTATAGCGTCCTGGCCCGAATCGCCGAGGCCCAGGGCCGCGCCGACGAGGCCGCCCAGTGGCGGCGCAAGGAGCAGGAGAGCTACGCGGCGTATGCGGGGGCGGCGCATGAAATCCGGCAATTTCAACCACTCATTGCAGCGGTAGTGCAGGCCGCGCAGGGAGATGCCGAAGCGCTGGCTTTCGTGGAGGGCGAGTATCCAAAGATGCTGGCCGGTGGCGAGCGTTGGCAACGCGTTGCCAATACAATCCGCCGTGTCATCGCCGGTGAGCGTGATGCCGATGCGCTAGTAGCAGGTATGGATAGAGAAACAGGTTTCATCATCCGCACTATCCTGGCCCGGTTGTCGGGGCCTGCCCTGAGCGGAGCCGAAGGGGGAGCGCCCCAGACTTCCGAAGTTTCCCAAACTTCGGAAGTCTCGCCTGGGGCCGCCATCGCCCGCATCCGTCAACAGTGGGCGCCCATCATCCAGGCCGTCGTCGCCGCCTGTGGGGGGAATACGCAGGTGGCTGCGCAACTGGAGTCCCTCCTGGCCCAACTCTCCACCCAGGACAACTGGCGCCGCCTGGTCGCCGCCCTGCGCCGCATCCTCGCTGGCGAACGCGACCCCGCTGCCCTCCTCCCCGGCCTCGACCCCGCCGCTCTGCTCATCGCCAGCGACGCGCTGCGCGGTCTTGGTGTGGACATAGCCTCCCCTCCCCCGCACTTGAGGGAGGGGCCGGGGGCTTTTAGGGGTAGGTTTTTGGATCGGGCTTGCCAAATCAGGCATGATATGGTATAAGTCTCCTTCAGCCTGCAGTTCGTTGGCGAAGGAGGGAACATGCAAAC
>JACKQG010008280.1_pt1 | contig 10181 bp, 16 predicted proteins | sample 8237621 | NCBI WGS metagenome assembly JACKQG01 (sample SAMN15677084, study PRJNA649215) | marine metagenome | biome: marine; feature: Black Sea; material: saline water; isolation source: suspended particulate matter (SPM) from the Black Sea western gyre | collected 2013-06-09/2013-06-10 | depth...
TACAGCATTGTGGATAAAGTGGGGAATTACTCTGAAACTAACTGGGTAATTCTTCTGATTCCTACTGGGGAATTAATTTGAAACTACCTGGGGATTTATGCTGGAACTCGACATATCTGATTTATTTATTTTTATGCATATCGGGGGATCAATGACGAGTGCCGATGAAGTATGTCGGTATGCCCTCAAACTGTTTTGCACATCTCAAAACACTGCATGCTGAAAAAGTGCCCTGCGGTACTCGTTTATGTGCAGCGTCTGGTTATCTGCTGTTTTTTTATCTTTCTCGAACTTCTCGAATTATATCAACAATTTCATCAGCTTTAAGATTAATATTAACTCCGGAAACATCCAATGGTGATCGCTTTGATGAAACTGGTTTAACTACAAATAATGATCCATCTTTTCGTTTTATCAAAACTTCTCCATGATCTTTAGCCTGTTCAAGAACGGATGATAATTTCTGTCGTGCTTCCGAAAAAGTATATGTTGTCATCTCTATACCTCTCTGGTTTTTACCCCAGCTTTTTTTGCTGCTTTTAACAATCCTTCATCAAGTGATATCAAAGCAGCATTATGCTTTAATGCACAGCCAATTACATATGCATCATAGGCATAAATATTTAAGTTGTGAGACAGTTCTAAAGCAATGCCAAGCTCTATATCGCTAAAGCGAATAGGGATTTGATGATAAGCTTCCAATGCAGCAATTGCCTGATTTATATTAATTTTTTTTCGCTTAAACATTGCCGAGAAGGCATTGCCAATTTCCCAATGAAGAGACGAAGGTGCAATTAAGTCAACACCTGTAGTTGCTTTAATCAATGATTTCTTATGCTTCTCATTTGTTATTACTGCTATGATTATTGATGTGTCTATAATTAAATTCATACTCCCTCATCTATTGTACAATTGTACATTTAGCATAACTCATGATACTGTACATTGCAAGAGGGTCAACCGTCTTGATTTTTTGCTTGACATGCGGGAAGTATTCGAGCTCACTGACGAGTGCCGCTGAAGTACGTCAGCGTGCGCCGAAACTGATTTGCACATCTCAAAACACGGCATGCTCAAAAAGCGACCTGCGGTACTCGTTCAAGTGCAGCGTCGTGTTAGATGATTCTTTTTTTATTCTATTTCTTATAAAGATCCGATGCAGCAAGAAGCCCGGCTCTTATAATTAATTTTTCTGGTACTGCTTCAAATGTGTTTCTACCGATTAATATAGTTCTGCAATCACTATCACCACAAACATCGCAACACTGACTCTGACCAATAGTACCTCCAATCCATTCTTCCAAAAGCTTTCCATTTATCCAGACTTGATTTGACTGAAGGGGATCACTTTTGAATGATTCATAATCAATGTCCTCTTTTTCTAAACTTACCTTAACACTTAATTCCGATAGTGCTTTTTGAAGTTTCTTAAATGCGGCTTCAACAGACTCTCCGGTATTGCTACATCGCGCGCATGTCCTTCCCGATTCACTTATAAGTCTTCGCCAACGAATCTTTAATCCATCCATGTTATCTTTTATCTTTCATTTAGATATCTATACTACGTAAAAAGTTATTCCTGCCTGGAAATAGACAGATAATTATAAACTTCCTTGTCAGACATCCAAGATATCATCAGCTGATGAAAAAGAAACTTTACCTTTCTTTTCCTTTGCTTCAAATTTACTTATTTCATTTAGATCTTGTACGTTCTCATACAAGTCAATCAGTGATTTTTTTATCAGTGTCGATTTATCTTCATGAAAATGATCTGACAATTTTTTCAATATTTTCTCTTCGTCTTTGTTGAATTTACTGATATCACTCCCATTTCTGGTAAACCTCCTCTCGCTTAGCAATTGAGATGACATAATAATCATCATTCTCTATATAAAATATAGCTCTTAATTTCCCCTTACGCAATCGATAATATGATCGCTCATCGCTTGTTTTTAATCTCTTAACATCAAACAACCCCAAGTCATGTGTGGTATCTAATGATATAAATACATTATTGAATCTCTTGAAAATATCTTTGGGTAGAGCCCCTTTTTTTACAGCCTTGTTTATGCTGCCTTCATAATAGACCATGAAGCACAACCAAGAGCAATAAAGGTAATTTGCACACTGTAAAATATACACAGCCTAAAAAGATATCGCTGGTCTGCATTCGAATGCATCGGTTTGTTAGCTTTTGTTTATTCTTTTATTTTTATAAACCTTTAGACGGCTTTCTGCTTAGCCATGCATAGTAACTACTTGATGATACATTCAATATATTCTTTAAAAATGGCAATGGATATGTGGGCCTCATTTGCTTTATCATCGCGCACCTCACAGAGAGCCCTTCGCAAAGTACGCTGTTGCTTTTTTTAATATATCACGCTCCATCTTCACCTCTGCCAACTCGCGCTTTAGCTTATGCAGCTCTAGTTCCTGATCACTCAATTGACGGTGATTTTTGCCAACTGACTCCAACTCCCCGGCTTTATTCTTTTTTACCCAGGTGCTTAATGTTGACGGAGCCAATGATAATCGCTTGCTCGCTTCAAGCACACTTAACCCGCCTTCTGTTACCAGTATCACTGCTTCCACCCTGAACTCCTTCGTGTGCTTCCCATATGGTATCTTTTCCATTCTTTCACCTCCATTAAGTTATTGTACTTAATTTTGGTGTCCACTTTTTTCAGCTTACCTCAAACAAACGGATGCACTCGAATGAGTGCCAGCGGTGCTCTTTTTGGTTTTGAACAGTTTTCGTATTCAGACTGCTGTATTGCTTGTAAGTGTCATTCATGGCACTCATCGGTGATCCTGATCGTTAGACTCAAAGAATAACCGACTCTGCTTGCAAGTAAGCTATATTGTTTGATATAGTTGAGCACAAAAATAATTGAAGGGAGGTGAACCAGATTGAATACAGTCTTAGATGCGAGAAGTTATAAAATGGGATTTGGCTGAGGAAGCGCAAAAAGCCTGGTCGAGGTTTTCCGGCTGATGGGACTGTGCTATCTGTTGTTCATGCTCTTTAATTCTTCGCAGAACTTCTGATTTCCTCACAGATATTTATCTCATCGTATATTTTCTATCAGCTGGCAATAACCATATCTGAATTACAAACATAAGGCAGGGAAATTGATTTATTATACCCTGCAATAGAACGCTTACTGTTTGAGAGGTGCTGAACTGACTATTCCGCATAGTCTGCAAAACCGTGCTCAGTGGCAAAGGAAATGCTCTGCTGAATTCGATTGTCACTACCTCTTTTCATTAAAAAATAAAATGGAGAGAAAATGAAAATAAAAATAACCATCTTAATATTAATTCTTTTACTAGTATCAGGTCTATCATATGCTAAGGATAGGCAAGGGATCGTAACATTCAAAATCAACTTAGATGCTCAAGCAGGTTCAAGCAATACCAGGTTGTGGCTCCCATACCCACTATCAGAGGAACATCAGAGGATTGATAATTTAAAGATTGAAGGCAACTTTGATAATTCATCAATATATCGTGAGCAAGAAAGTGGAGCTATCTATCACTTTAGCGAATGGCAGGGTAATTCAGACAGTAAAATTCTGGAGATGAGTTTCAAGGTGAAGGCAGAAGAAAGAATTGTAAAGGATTTGAAAGATACAAAGGACCCGGTGCCGGACGAAGTCAAAAAGTATCTTAAATCGAACTTCTGGATACCGACAGATGGCGATATCAAAGAGATTGCTAACACAATAACAAAAGACAAAACTGGCATCCTTCAGAAATCCAGAGCAGTATATGATTGGGTTGTTGAAAATACACATAGAGACCCGAGAGTAAAAGGATGCGGTCATGGCATAGTTGAACAGATGCTGGTTAAGCGCGGCGGGAAAGGTGTTGATATAAGTTCAGTATACATTGCACTTGCAAGGGCTGCCGGAGTTCCTGCGAGGGAAGTGTTTGGCATAAGGCTCGGTAAAAAGGCTGAACAGGACATAACTGGTGGTTATCATTGTTGGGCGGAGTTCTTTCTCCCTGGTACTGGCTGGATACCAGTAGATCCAGCCGATGTAAGAAAGCTGATGTTAGTTGAAAATTTGAATTTGAAAGAAGCAAAAAAATACAGAGAATACTATTTTGGTGCAGTTGATGAGTTCAGGATTGCCCTTGAGAGAAGCGGGAGGGGAATAAAGCTATTACCATTGCAGAAAAGCGGCCCTTTAAATTATCTTATGTACCCGTATGCAGAAGTAGATGGAAAGCCTCTTGATTATCTCGACTCAAAGAGCTTTAATTATACTGTCACATTTAAAGCTATTTGAATATTGACAGTAAAACAGCCTAACAGCAGAGTGCAGTGAATGCAGACCAGCGGTGCCTTTTTAATATGCATAATGGTCTGCATCACTGACTCAGGCGTTATAACTAAAAAAGAAAGTAATTGACATTCCTCCTTGACTGTACAGTAATAAGTACGTGTACAGCATTGAGGAGGATTGGAAATGAAAGCACTTACTTATACCGCAGTGCGTAGCAACCTGGCAAAAATAATGAAAGACGTATGTGATGACCATGATCCTGTGATTATCAAACGGAAACAAAACGATGCTGTTGTCATGATGTCGCTGGAGGACTACGAAGCATTAAATGAAACAGCGTACTTATTGCACAGTCCTAAGAACACAAAACGACTACTTGAATCAATAGAGGAACTTGAAAAAGGTAAGGGAATAGAACGGAAGTTGGCCGGATGAAACTGATATTTTCTGAACATGCATGGGAAGACTATATTTACTGGCAACTTACTGATAAAAAAACTTTAAAAAGAATAAACGAATTAATGAAGGACATTCAGAAAAATAAATATCAGGGCATTGGAAAACCAGAGCCATTAAAACATAGCTTAGCCGGATATTGGTCAAGGCGAATAACAACTGAACTCAGAATAGTCTATAAAATTAACGATAACCAAGTGCTAATTGTACAGTTACGATATCACTACTGAGTTATAACAAGACGATGGAGATTAAACGAGTACCAGTGGAGGCCTTTTTTGCTCTGGATATTCTAGGGAGTACAAATCAGATTTTGCAGGTGATATTATTGCTGGTACTCGTCACTCAACTCGCCTACTTCCCATGATGTCAAGTAAAAAACAAGCTAGATCCAAAAAATATCACTTAAATATTATCAAAATATTTGCAAATCAACCTATGATATTGCAGTAGCGAGACGTAGGTATCCTGTTGATTCAGGAGTAAGGCTTCAATGCCGGAACGGAAATCCCGTTTCTTAAGTCTTCAGATCTACGCTTACTTGCATTACAATATAACCAATATTCTGATTCGATCCGTGAAGACCAGGTCGAGTCGACTCAATATTGAGACGGGCCTGGAAATCTGTTAGGCGAAGTGTATCTTTATGATACCTTTAACAATGATGACCGCCGTGCCGCTCCGGGAGTCCGTTAGGGTTAGCAGGTGTCTCTGCCAACTCGCGCTTTAGCCTGTGCAGCTTTAGTTCCCGATCACTCAATTGACGGTGATTTTTACCCACTGCTTCCAGCTTTACAGCTTCCACCCTGAACTCCTTCGTGTGCTTCCCATATGGTATCCTTTCCATTCTTTCACCTCCATTAAGTTATTGTACTTAATTTTGGTGTCCACTTTTTTCAGCTTAACTCACTTTTCCTAAACACTTCAAAAAGTCCCAAAAATGTTATTCTATCAAGCAATAGCAGTATCCTGAAACTTAAAATATTAGGAGAGGCATGTAAGATGGAAAGACGTCAATCAGGCCGAATATCTGTAGACATTCCCCTGACTTTTTCAGATGGCATCATAAAGGTGCAGGGAATGTCCTCTGACTTTTCGCATGAAGGCCTGTTTATTATTACAAAGAAACCTTTCAAGGCTGGCACAGATATTAGTATGTTGCTTGAGGTATCAGCCAATGATAAGATATACACGCTGGGCAAGGTTATACGGGTTATACAATCCGGGGCAGACAATATCAAAGACGGGATGGGCATTAAAATTACAAGAATGACTGCAGCATATCAGAAATTTATCAGGGATTTGGCCTATGATAAACTGGCTGTAGATGACTCAGAATAAATTCCTGTACTCAAATATCTATCTCCACGATCAGGAAATATAACAACGACGTTTTTTCCACTGCCCAGTCTTGCGGCTACCTGCAGTGCTGCTACAGCGGCGGCACCTGAAGAGATGCCGACTAGCAGACTCTCTTCTTTGGCCAGTCTGCGGGCCATTGTAAACGCGGCTTCATCGCTTATCGGAATTACTTCATCATATATTTTTGTATTTAATATCCCAGGATAAAAACCGGCTCCAAGCCCGGCAAGTTGATGCGGGCCCGGATCTCCACCGGAAAGAACTGGTGACCCCTCAGGCTCGACCGCGGTAATCCAGATCCCGGGATTATGCTGCCTCAACACTTCTCCAACACCGGTAATAGTACCACCTGTACCGACACCTGCTACAAAGCTGTCAATTGCATTGCCCCGATCATTGATAATCTCCAGCGCGGTTGTTTTTCTGTGCATATCCGGATTAGCAGGATTTTCAAACTGCATCGGCATATAATAATCAGGATGTTTTTTCAATATTCGCTCGGCTTCCTCCACTGCGCCCAGCATTCCCCTTTCTCCGGGAGTAAGCACGAGTTCGGCCCCATAAGCGCAGAGCAGTTGACGCCTCTCAATGGACATTGTCTCCGACATAGTCAGAATCAGACGGTAACCCTTCAATGCAGCCACCAGAGCAAGTCCTATGCCGGTATTCCCGCTGGTTGGTTCTATTATTGTACCCCCGGATTTCAGAGTACCCTGAAGTTCCGCGACCTCAATCATGTTGAGGGCAATACGGTCTTTCACTGAACCCCCGGGATTGAAACCCTCAATTTTGGCCCATACCCATGCACTTTCAGATCCTGGCAGATGCCTTAACCTTACAAGCGGAGTATTGCCAATCGACTTAAGAATACCTGATGCTGATTTCATCTTAATTAACCTTAATTAAATTTCATGAATTATAACACAGGATTTCCTGATATCCTCAATAATATGCTCTTTAGGTCTTGAATTCTGTGTAGAAAAATATGGATATAAGATTTATTTTATTGACACCAGTTATTAATCATGTTATAAACCTGTACAAAGTCCATTAACGGAGGGGGGGAATATTATGAGTCCACTTTCAAAAAAGATAGTAAAATATCAGGCAAGTATAGTTTTAAATGATAAATGCTGCAGAGGAACCATAGAAAATCTATCTGCAAAAAACATCTATCTCAACACCGCTTCCAATATTCAGGAAATAATGAATGCTACTGAATTTAAGCTTGAGTTTCAGCCTGATTCAGGAGAAAAAATGGATCTGAACTGTAGAGTCACAAATGCCTATCGCATACCTCCTTACGGCATTACTAGCAGTGTTTCCATGGAGATTATAGAGCCATCGTCCTCTTACCGGGATTTTTTTAACGCTCTTATTTAGAATCTCCTCTAGCAGCGCTATTTTTTTGGCGTATCTTTTTCCCCGCTAAATCAGGTAAATTATCACCTGTGAAAACACGAGCCCACAAAAGAATAAATATAAATCAGGATGTACATTTTAGACATCGTGATAAAACTCATGTAGGAAGTATAATGAACATTTCAGAAAACGGCATGCTTATAAAGACACATGACAATGTACTTCCGCTTGACCTTGAGATGGACATAGTCATAGCTAACAGAGACAGCACTATGTCGATACCAGTAAAGCTTAATAAATTTATTATCTCCCCGGACTATAATGACTCTATCGGAGTTGAGATCCTGAATCCACCGGAGGAATTTCTGGATTTCGTACGGAGCTTTAGCATTTAATTCAGCATCCCTAACTCTTCCCAACCTCATCTGAACGACTATCTCAATGGGCAGAAACACCTGCTGATCTCAGAGAAGATTTACTTATCAAAATCAAGAGTACTATTTTATTACATGAGTGGTTACTATTTAAATGGGCAAAAGAATCAGTGAAAAAGCCAATAATACTGGTAATAATCTTGTGGACTACTGTAGTGAGCAGTACTTATTTCTGGATTCAGCTGGAAAAAAAGCAGGAACGTGAAACACTTGCACATGATACTGCACATGCATTTTTTCAGCAACTAGTTCATACAAGACTATGGAATGCCAATCATGGCGGGGTATATGTTCCTGTTACTGATACGCTAAAACCAAATCCCTACCTCACAGACGATCCTTTGAGGGATCTCTCTACTATGCAGGGCCTGCGCCTTACCAAGATAAACCCTGCCTATATGACCCGATTAATAGCAGAAATAGCGGCTGTCAGCGACGGAGTTAAATTTCATATAACTAGTCTTAACCCCATCAGGCCGGAAAACAGGGCTATGGAGTGGGAAGCAGAGTGGCTCAGGTCATTTGAAGATGGTAAATTAGAGCAGGGCGCATTCTTCAATACTGAAAAGGGTCATGAGTTTAGATATATGGCGCCACTGTTTGTTAAGGATGCATGTATGAAGTGCCATGCGAAACAGGGCTATAAGTCCGGAGATGTCAGAGGCGGCATTAGTGTAACGTTACCTTATATTGCTCCGTCAGGACTTGCGAACCTGTCTGCAAGCTACAGCATAGTTCTTCTAAGCGGCATATTGCTTATAGGGCTAGGAGGGGGCATCATTGATAAAAAACATACTCGTTTAATTCAGACAAACAAAAAACTGAATTATGAGATCGAAGAAAGAAAAAAGGTTGAAGCGGAAAAATCCTTGATCATTGAGGACCTTACGCTTGCCGTTGAAAAGATCAAAGCCTTAAGCGGTATAGTTCCTATCTGTATGTACTGCAAGCAGATTAGAGATGATAAAGGCTACTGGAATCAACTGGAAGCTTTCATTTCTGAACACTCAAAAGCAGAATTCAGCCACAGCATCTGCCCCTCCTGCATGGAGATTCACTATCCGGATATTGCCGGGGAGGCACAAGAAAAAGATTGACGGTCAGATGTTTTCAGCGATCTCTTTTACCAGTTTTTCAGTATCTTCCCACCCGAGACAAGGATCAGTGATTGACTGCCCGAAACCACCGCCGGCTATATCCTGCCGTCCCTCCACAAGATAACTCTCAATCATAAAGCCCTTTACAATCTTACCGATTTCCTTATTATCTTTCATTAACTTCAAGACATGCATGGCGATACTCGGCTGTTTATGGTAGTCTTTGCCGGAATTGGCATGATTTGTATCAATAATGATTGCAGGATTCTCAAGACCGCGTTTTTCGTATCTCCTTATGACTGCCATAATATTTTTCTCATCATAATTGGATATGTTGTTTCCTTGATAATCTACAGCACCTCTAAGTATACAATGCGTATAAGCATTGCCTGATGTTTCTACCTCAAAACCATTATATGCAAACACATGCGAGGACTGAGCCGCCTCAACCGCATTAAGCATTACACTGAAATCTCCACCTGTAGGGTTTTTCATGCCTACGGGCACAGCAGCTCCGCTGCATGTAAGGCGATGCTGCTGGTTTTCAACCGACCTGGCCCCTACTGCAACATAACTCAGAACATCATCCACATATGGATAATTGCCGGGGTAAAGCATTTCATCAGCAATCGGCAGTCCGCATTCCTCCAGAACCCTTATATGAAGATGCCTGATGGCCTTGATTCCCTCACACATATCAGGCTTCTGCTGCGGATCAGGCTGATACAGCATTCCCTTGTAGCCCTTACCTGTAGTTCTTGGTTTATTGGTATATATGCGGGCCATTAATATCAGCCTGTCTTTGACCTCTGCCTGCAATGCCGAGAGTCTCTTAACATATTCCATTATAGCCTCTTCATTATCAGCGGAACAGGGGCCTATAACAAGAATAAATTTTTCGCTCCTTCCATCAAAGACCATCTTGACTTCGTCATCAATTTTTTTCTTGACTGCAATGCCCTTCTGCGAAAGAGGCAACGTTTTTTTAATCTCTTCAGGTTCAGGCAGTTTCCGTATATATTTCAGCATTACTTATCCCTTCCTTCTAAATTGTGTGACTCTCGTACCAGGCCGCTTCTGCAGTTGATCATAAAGTACTGAGTTAGCAAGTTAATCACGACAGGTCTTTAATTTTAAACGAGATGAAAAAATATTGCCCGTCACTAATAAAAAAA
>JACKQG010008282.1_pt1 | contig 10180 bp, 6 predicted proteins | sample 8237621 | NCBI WGS metagenome assembly JACKQG01 (sample SAMN15677084, study PRJNA649215) | marine metagenome | biome: marine; feature: Black Sea; material: saline water; isolation source: suspended particulate matter (SPM) from the Black Sea western gyre | collected 2013-06-09/2013-06-10 | depth...
GAGTTGGGCTGGGGTGTGGGAGAGACTTAGAAGCCTCCAAGACCTCAGCGATCGTTGCCCACTCTACCTGTCCTGATGCTACCAGCTCGTCACCTGCATCTAGCCAAGCATCCAAAACAGAGAGGTTCGGATAGCTACCGTAAGACCAAACGACATAGTGGAAGTTCACCTTATGGGAATCAACCAAAGTGAGTGCTTCATCTATCTCGGAGCTCCAAGCGAGAATATCGTGGCGGTTGAAGGAGCATCTCGTGTGGCTTTCAGAACTTGCCGCCGCTTCGGCAAAACAGTTCAATGTGCCTGAAGAGGGTGCCATGAGCACCCCTCTCTCTTGGGGGACGAGCCAATCACTGCCTGACCTCGCCCACCAGGGATGGAGTCTCATCTCTAATCCCTCGGGAAAGACTTGATGGCACGCTCTGGGGTTGGCACAGTCCTTATAGGGGTCTGGTCGCATCGATCTAGGCATTGCGTTTAGACAGTAGGCAACGATTCCTGTGACGACTTGGAACCCTCCTCTTTGGGCTGCCCCTACCCAATCCAGATTGGAGCAAACACCAGAGACACCCTCTACACGAAGACTAGCCACCCTTTCCGCGCGTCCCCGTCGATCTAGGAGATCAGAGGCAAACTCCCTTTGAGTATACCCTATATCAGGGTTTCCTCCCAAGTCAGCATGGACCCCAACGCCATGCCCCCTAGCCAAAAGATCGGCCAGAAGAGGGTCGCCACGCGTTTCAAGCTCCACCACAAACTCGTCCCTAACTTCCCATGTGGGCGTGGCGTTATGGGCATCAAAGAGGTCTGCAAGAGAAAGGAGGTCATTTCGGTAGTTCTCAAAAACAGTTACCACCTCCCAATGCCAACCTTCAAGGTGAAATACGAAACCGATCTTGAGTCTGTTGCTGCTGCCAAATGAGGGCATTTCAACGATAGGAGGAATCCCTCTGATTTCGGTAGCGAGGGCAGGGTTTCTTGTTTGGTTTGATCTTTGGTGTTTTCTTTCGTTGAGCTTTGGGAACGACAACTTATTCCCTGATGATAGACACGCTTCCTGCCCCCCTCTCCCACCCCCAAATCCCAATGTGGGTAGCCCCGTCCCGATTCCTCTTGCACTTCGATACCTACTAACCAAGGCTGAAACCGTCTCAATGCGGTTTGGTTTTTCACCTACAAACTCTAACCACCGAGCAAAATCTGTAGCGGGGAGACCCCCCCTAACTTCTGCCTGATCCACGATATCCCAAACGTGGGTAACAAGACCAAATAGTTCCCTCTTACCACTTTGCTCAAAAGCAACCTTCGTAGGGTCTAGAGAGGGCTGGTCATGTTCTTGATAGCTGGTGCCCACTTGGACGAATGAGAGGTTGGGGCAGAGGTCGGTAACGCGGTTGGGTGGGCGTCCTGCGACTGAGAGATCTCCTCCTTTGCCAGCCACATCAATAGGAAAGAAAGCGACTAGATCGGTCATTTCGGCCTTGCGGTCCGTCGGTGTGTTCGTATTCATCACGACACCTAATGATTCCATAATGGCGAGTAAATCCCCCATATCCCCTCGATACCTTCTGTCGCTTTGGGATTCGGGACGATTAGAGAAACCATCCCAATCTGGATGGTCATAACCATGATGATGAAGCCCCCATTCGTGTCCATTTCTTACCCACTGTTGAGCGAGGTTCAATCGGGACGAATCGGCAGCAATATACTCTACCCATTGGGGGTGGGCAAGGAGTGTCAGTTTCGCCTCTTTTTCATCGGCAAGATGAACGAGACGAACGAGATGTGGCCAATAGTGTGCTTGATACCGTGTGTGGGTGGTGGAACCTCCGTTGGAATAGGGTTTTCCTTGGTGAACAGGGGCGTTCCCGACTTCTAGATGAAGAGCAAAAAATGTGCCGAAGGGAGTCCGTTGGGCAACCCCACGATCCTCCTCTAAGGGTGCCTCCTGATGGGATGCGTTGTCGCCTTCAACTTTCGGTGCATTTCCCGCCAAGACGAGGAGAAGGACAGGAGGCAGCATCCAAGAGAGTCTCACAAGTTTATCCTAATGGGATTGCGGATGGGGGGCAACTAGGCGTGTGCTCGTTATCACTGTTTCTTGGGGGGGTTGCCTAGGTGCCACTTTCCGCAGTAAAGGCATTTGTAATGGTTGACTCGGTGGCCACGCTTATCCCACATCATTTCAGCCATCTTCTTCGCTTTCGCCTTGCTGGAATAGGCGCGTTTCTTGCCACACATCCGTTTCTTATGTCTTGCCGAATTTTTGCTATGGGGGGTCTCTCCCTTTCCTTTGGGCGAGGAAGAGTCCTTTGGGGTCAACCCGAAAAAGGTCTCTTACCGCAGGCTTTTAGGCACCTCTGATGTCCCAACACCAAATTCCCCACCCGATTACGCCCACCCTCCCTTGGCAATACGACAAAATCAAAGAAGATGTACCCTGGGTGGGTCCTGTCTAAGATCTTCCTATTCAAATGCTCCGAACAGACTGGACAATCCTCTCCATACTTAGAGAAAAGCTTGGTGATGCGCCGTGTACGCAACCGTCTCTTTCTCTTTTCACCCTCAGTTTTTGGGGGGATATACTTGAACTTATTCGCATCTCTTGCTTCCCACTTCTCTTTCTCTCCCTTGTAGTTCCTCCACAAGTGCCAATAACCGCAAGAACATTCGTAAGCCTCTAGTCTACCCGGGTAATCGCTGTGGAAAAACTCCCTTCTCTTTCGGGCTGCTGCCTTGGAACGGTATTTTCTCTTCCAGGGTGTGGGGCAGTTCTGTCGACTCGGTTTGCCTTTGCCCTTCTTCCCGATTGATGCACTCACTATTGGGGCTCCTCCTCGTCATCCTCCCCTTCCTGACACGCCAAGCCCTCGGGGAGGCTCTTCGTAGCTTGAACACCAAGTCTCTTGAGTTTCTCCACTTGCCCCACGAGATTACCCTGCCCCGTCTTGAGCTGTCCAAATGCCTTGTCAAGCGCCACTTGGGCTTTGCCCAATCGAGCCCCTACTTCAAGAAGGCTCTCCGCAAAGAGAACAAACTTGTCGTACAACATCCCACCCCTCTTCGCAATCTCTCGCGCATTTTGGCTTTGATCTTCTTGCCTCCAGGCTGTCTCCACGGTGCGCAGCAACGCCAATATAGTGCCGGGACACGCCATGACGATATTCTGGGCTAGCCCCAGTTGGTACAACGAATCATCCGCACTGATCGCCTCAATGTATGCGGATTCGGGAGCGACAAACATCACCACAAAATCAAGCGTCCTTACCCCATCAGCTAACTCATACCTCTTCTTGCCTAGTCCCTTTAGGTGGTTTCGCATTGAGGTTAAGTGTCGACCAAATGCTTCTTCTCGTTCCCGATCGCCAGTCGCCTTCGTGTATTCAAGGTACGCCGTCATGGAGACCTTGGAGTCGATGAGAATCTGTCGCCCGTGAGGCAAATGAACGATGACATCGGGGCGGAGGTTTCTCTCTCCAGTTTCGGGGTTCTTGAGCCCTCCCTGTTTGGTATACTGACGACCCTCTTGGAGTCCTGCCATTTCTAGAAGGCTCTCTAAGACCATTTGCCCCCACTCGCCTTGGGCTGAAGTCTGCCCCGAGAGGGCGTTGGTCAAACCCTGCGTCTCTTTTTGGAGAAGAGCAGAGAGATCCGAAAGCCCCTTCATCTTCTCCTTGAGAACTTCCCTCGATTTTTCGCCCTCGGAGTGGGTCTCGTCCACACGCTTGCGGAAACCCTCAAGATCTCTTGTTAGGGGATTTAGGAGATTGCCGAGTCGCTCTTCTAGATCTTTGCGAGATTCACCCAAGTCACCCTTCGTTTTCTCCCGAAACCCTTCCAGTGCCTCGTTAGCAATTTGCTTAAGTATAGCCTGGGAACCCTCTTGGTTCTCTGTAATGCTCTCCAGTCTTAGTTCTGCCCTTTGACAGTCATGGCGCGCCCTCTCTTCCTTCTCAAGCAACTCCTTTTTTTCCTTTTGAGAAGACCACCCCACCAAGAATGCTCCTAATGCCAATCCCACCAGTAGATAGAGGAACTCCATAAGTTATATCTTACAACTGGATGGGGGGGATGCCCGTTCTTCGTTTGTCTCTCACCTAGGAGATGGATGTTTGGTGACGTGTGGTGGCGTTGGGTTTACACTCCAATCTCACAGTCTAGCCAATAACTAGCTTTTCTTGATCTTGGATATCTCACCTGTATGGTCTATAGGGAAAGAGTCTGGTGTTGCTATCCCTAAAGAGAGAACAGCTTGCATCCCTTCCTCAATGGTCCAGCCGGGATCTCGCACTTTTCGTTCTTCCACAAAAACGACCCAGCCCGTAGCGGGGTTAGGAGGAATGGGAATAAAGCACTTTAGGAGTTTTTGCCCAGAGATATTATCCTGCACTTCGCCCGAAACGAATCCCACAGTCCATTGGTCGTCTCCCAAATAGGGGACGAGAACGGGGCGTTCAAAAGCTCTCCTCTCTTCAGGGGAGAGATGTTTGGCCAATTGCTTCCCTACTTTCCATGTTGTGCCCACAATCGGAATGCGCTCTGTCAATCTGTCTAAGAGCATCATCACACTCTTTCCCAGTAGATTGCTAGCGAGCAAACCCACAAAATAGAGAACCGTTATAAGTGCAAGGAGTCCCAACCCTGGAATCCTGTCAAAAAGTTCAGGACCCAAGGAACGGACGGCTCGGTCGATGGCGACATAGGTCATCTTGACTACCCAACCCACCAACGCCAGTGGAATCAGAGTAAGAAGTCCCCTTAGTACATAACTCTTGAAATGGACACCCAACCGTTTCACAGGACCATTTTACTCTGCCACGGGCAAAAGGGCAACTACCACTTCTCTAACGCTTCAACGATCTCCTCTACACCAAACTCCCCTTCGTGAATGAAGGTCGCTGGTTGGTCGGGATAGGGTACAACGATCAATGCGGGCACTCCATTCACACCATACTTCTCTCTCAACGCCCTTTCGTCTTCGCTCTCTTCGGTCAAATCGACGGTCACGAAGTCCCAACCCTCCAACACTTCCTGGACGGTTGGGTCGGTCAAGACATTCCTCTTTATACCCCAACAGGGAATACACCACCTAGCAGAAATATAATAAACTGTAGCACCTAAAGGAGGAGGAACAGTGCCCTCTCCGGTATCAACCCGAGCCCACCCCAAGAACGCAGCATACCCCAAAAGGGCAACACCCATGAACTTCTTGAGCCTCATCAACCATGCTCCACCCTTTGGCAACTGAGCCCCAGCGACCGCAAATCCGAGCAAGGGGAGAGACATCCCCAACCCCAAAGTCCCAAATAGGAGCAAGCCCTCCGACAGACTTCCACTCGCTGCAGCAGCACCCGATGCACTCGCCAAGACGGGAGCCGTACAGGGGGCAGCGGCGACGCCAAGAGCTGCCCCCATACCGACTTTACCCCGTCCGCGCAACCAATCTGCTGCGTGGGAGAGTCCTGTCCCTGGGTGGGGGGTCCACCCTGTCAGCATGACCACGCCCATCACCCCAAACAAGAGAACCAACCCCCACCCCACCCACTCACTTTGGAGCACTGCTCCCGCTACCAACCCCAAACTCGCTGCCACCCCGCCCACCACGGCGTATGAACCCACCAAACCGAATACAAAAGGAATCCCCCCTTTCAATGCTCCCCACCCCTTGTTTCCATCAGACAACGAAAGAAGAATAATAGGGAGAATGGGATAGATACATGGCGAAAAAGCTAGAGCCAACCCTGCTAAGAATAGAACCCAAAGACTGGGGGCAACCGTGCGATTTACCCCTGCCACCTGAGAGTGGTTATCTTCATCATCAACGGGAATCTGAGGGGGCATCTCCTCACTCTTGCCACTTTGATGGGGCAGAAGAGTCTCGGACATCCCAACGGCGTCTGGCGACCATTCCAAGGCTCCCGTTTCCACTTCTAGAGATGTGGGGGGGAAACAGACCCTATCGGTACACGCTTGAAACTCCAGTGTACCAAGAACGGCTGAAGACTCTTCCACCACCACACCGTTGACAATCAGGACAACTTCACCTTCATATACCAAGACAGGATCGTCCGACCAGCCAAAGCGAAGAGATACGGGCTTGGGATACTGGACTTTGCCCCAATCCACAGCTCCTTCAGAAGGCGAGAACAAAGTAGGCACAAGGAAGTCATCTAATGGCTTCTCCCCATTGATGTGCCAGCCCTCGGGCAAATCAATGATGATCTCCCAAGAGACCTCCATGCCTATTCTCGCAGGCTGAGGATGGAGAAAGCCAATCGCTCTCACCTCTTCATCCTGTCCTGGAAAACCCCCTCCTCCCCATAATGTCAACGCGAAAAGAAGATGAACCATATGGGTATTATCAACTACGGATTAGACTATCACCATGACAAAGATCACATACCTTATACTCTTAGCTTGGATCGTCGTTGCTCCGACGCGTTTAGAGTCTGTAGATGCTCCTGTCCAATCGACTGCGCTCACCCTATACAACGATGGCACAGGATTCGTGAGACAAGTGCTAGAAGGACGTCTCCCTGTAGGAGATGATGTGAACTGGGTTCTGTCTGATTTGGCGGCGACACTGGAAGCACCCACCGTGCGGTTGGTCTCCCTTTCCCATCCGGGTTCCTTTTTTATTCGGGAGCAGAATTTTGAATATGACTTGGTCAATTCCCAGAAGATTCTTGACAGATATCTGGGTCAAACGGTAGGTTTTGATATTGAGAATCGTGCCACAGGGGATCTTTCTCGGGTAGAAGGAACGATTCTCTCTACAGCAGGGGCGGGTGTATACGAGATTGATGGAGAGATACATATCGGTGCTCCGGGTCGTCTCATCCTTCCCTCCCTACCCGGTGGGCTGGCATTGCGTCCCCAACTCAGATGGAGACTTGCCAATGAGGAGAGGAGCGTTCAAGATCTCCTCCTCTCTTACCTCATGAGTGGGACATCGTGGTGGGCAGATTACACGCTCCATCTTGGAAAGGAAGGAATCGCCGAACTTGATGGCTGGGTGACCCTCCAAAACGACTCAGGCACCAGTTACCCCGATGCTGAAATCAAATTGGTTGCCGGTTCTATCCATCGAGCCCCCAAAGCACCTCAAGAGCATATGAGGAGGGGTATGGTCGCCGATTCGATGATGATGGAAGTCATAGAAGAGTCTTTCTTTGAGTATCACCTATACCGTCTCCCCTCACCCACCAATCTCCCCGACCGCAGTCTCAAGCAGGTGCGCTTCTTGACCGGAGATTCCGTTCCCTACCAGACCGTCTATACGCTCTCTAACCCGTGGGGTTATGGTGGTCCTTCTACCGAAGCAGGCGATCCTGCTCGAGTCCCCATTGCTGTCAGTATCGCCTTTAGGAACGATGAAGAGAGTAGCCTAGGACTCCCCCTTCCCGCAGGGACTTTGCGGATGTTCATGGAAGATAGTCGAGGAGAGGCTCAGTTAGTCGGTGAAGACAATTTAGGGCATACGCCCAAGAATGAAGAAATCTCTCTCCAAGCCGGAGAGGCTTTTGATCTTGTGGGGGAGATTCGCACCCTAGACTTTACGAAACTCTACGCCAATCGAACGAAGACCGATGTGGAGGTGCGGGTTAGAAACCACAAGGAAGAAGGAACCGCAGTGGTTAGGTATCGAGCTCGCCTTTGGGGGGATGTGACACTTTCTAGCACTTCGTCCATTCAACTGGAACCCCTTGGGAATGGATGGTACGAAGCCCTCATCCCCATAGATGCCGGTCAGGAATCGATCCTTACCTACTCAATCCTCACCAAATAGGGCGGGAAGGGCGGGTTCGACCCACACGTTCCACAAAGTCCTTTCCTTCAGTTAGGAATCGGCTGGGGCGACTGATGATTGACCCTCCCCCTCCCTGCCCCGCCCCACCCCACTCCTGCCCTAGGAGGGGGTAAGTAAAGATGAGCTGACGCCTCGCTCGCGTCGCTGCTACATAGAAGATGCGGCGTTCTTCTTCTTCTCCTTCTTCATCCTTGAGTCCCATGGGGCTTGGGAAGGCGTCCTCGCTGGTGCGAACGACCCAAACGAGGTCCCATTCCAACCCTTTTGATCGGTGAATCGTAGAGAGGACCAGCCTGTCATCAGTTCCTCCCTTCAATAGATCCGTTCCGTAAAGTTCGCCCAACAAAATGAGTTCGCTAAGAAAAGCAGACAGAGTCTTATAACCATCCGCCAAGATACCCAGTTGGTCTAAGTCTTGTAGGCGGTTTCTAGGGTTCTGGTATTTCGTTTCAAGATACTCACTGTAGACACCACGCGCGACCATTCGCACCAAGTCCCCTAGGGGTTTCTTATTCTTGTGAGCACGATGGAGATCAGCGATGTCTGATTCGAACCGCATCCATGTACTGCGAACAGAGGGAGGCAGAACAGCTGTTGATGCCCCATCAGCCATCTTCTCAAAAGGGCGTTCTTCTCCCTTGACCCAAGCCCGCACTTTTGATGCCCGTTTTGGTCCCACCCCTGGACACATCCCCAACACCCTCGTCCACGCCACTTCATCATCGGGATTCTGGAGAATCTTCAGGAAGGCAACGACATCCTTCACATGGGCCTGCTCAAAAAACCGCAACCCACTGCGCACTTCGTAAGGAATGTTCCGCTTGAGCAAATCTGCCTGAAGGAACGTACTATGGCTATGGCTTCGGTACAGAATCGCCATTCTCTCCAAGGGTGTTCCAGCTTGATGGGCATCGACAACTTGTCGTGCAATCCATGCCGCTTCTCCCATCCCATTGGGAAGAGGCTGCACTTTAGGGCGTGGTCCGTGCGTAGGGCGTGCGGGGCGTAGGGTCTTGTGGTATTGTCCAGGGTTGTTCAGGATCACAGCATTGGCTAAGTCAAGAATCTGCTTGGTTGATCGGTAGTTCTCTTCTAACCTGTGGATTTTGGCTTCAGGATACCTATCTTGAAAGCCAAGAATGTTCTGGTAATGAGCCCCCCTAAACGCATAGATGCTCTGACAATCGTCTCCTACGACCATCAACCTCTTCCCATTCGCTTGGGCAATGCGCTCAACGATCTCCCCTTGGGCGGTATTCGTATCTTGATACTCATCAACCAATACTTCTGTAAATCTCCTGCCCATCTCTGCCCATGTGTCCTTGTCGTCTAACAACCGAAGCCAATATATGAGGAGATCGTCATAATCGAGACAGTTTGCCGCCCTCTTTCGTTCTTCATAAGCCGTTCGTACAGATTCGACCTTCTCGATATAATCAACAGCAAGAGGGACTTTGTCCGCCAGACTTCTCTCTAGGGAGCAACCTCGATTAAAAGCGTAAGAGAAGATATTTACGAGGACACGAGGAGCCGGAAAGAAATGATCCAGTTTTCCCAAAGTCTCACGCACGGTAGCTCGGACCAAATCTCTTTGATCTTCGCTATCTAGAATGGAATATGTGGTATCTAGCCCCACCACCTTTCCGTCTTGACGAATCAACCTATTGGCAATGGAATGGAAAGTTCCACCCCACAATCCTTGAACTTCGGGACCCATCAATCCCCCAGCTTGGGTCATCATGGAGCTCGCCGCCTTGTTCGTAAATGTCAAAAGAAGAATCTTTGAGGGGCTAACACCTTGGTCAACGAGCCACGCTGCACGATAGGTAAGTGTTCGGGTTTTTCCTGTTCCAGCACCGGCAATCACCAGATGCATACCCCTTTCAGCCGTAACTGCCCCCCTTTGGGCGTCATTCAAGCCAGAAAGATCAAGAACCATCCTTAGGATTCTAGGGGTGAAAAAGAACGATGTGATCCAAACCGAAGACCTATTGGTTTCTTTCGTAAACGAACTCCGTTCGGAAGGGAAGAGCAAGGCTACTCTTTTGGCGTATGAAAAAGATGTCTTGGCTTGGCTAGGCGCTAAGGGGCGTTCTGCCGAGGCGTTGGCAGACCACCTTGCTGCGTTGGGTCTTTCGGGGGTTAGTGGGCGAACGGTTGCGCGTCACGCCTCTGCTCTTAGAAGATGGGCACGGTTCTTGACGACTTCTGGCCTTGCTGCAGAGGATTTGGCTCGGTTTGCTGTCAACCCCGAGAAACGTCTCCATCTTCTCACCTTCTTCGGACCTAAACAGTGGGAGACTAATCTCAACGCCCCTTACCCGTTCATACCCTTGGGCCGTCTCTGCATGCCGAACTTGCCGCTGCTCTACG
>JACKQG010008283.1_pt1 | contig 10179 bp, 7 predicted proteins | sample 8237621 | NCBI WGS metagenome assembly JACKQG01 (sample SAMN15677084, study PRJNA649215) | marine metagenome | biome: marine; feature: Black Sea; material: saline water; isolation source: suspended particulate matter (SPM) from the Black Sea western gyre | collected 2013-06-09/2013-06-10 | depth...
GCATTTTTAACGGATCTGGGCATGAAAATTATTGATGCTGCAAATGAGCAGCTTAAAGTGTCCCATCCTGTCAGACCGGATGTCAGAACCATTGATGTGACAGAATTTTATGATTCAAAATATGATAAAGGCAAAGCCTTTGGCAAAGGCATGGTAATTTATGGAGAATCCCATGTAGACCGGTCCCCCTGTGGGACGGGCACTGCAGCGAAAATGACCCTTCTTCATCATTATGGAAAAATCAAAATGAATCAGAAATATATTAATTACAGCCCTCTGGGGACCTCTTTTGATGCGATGATTGTAAAAAAAGAAAAAATTGGATCTATTGACGGGTTTATTGTGCAGATTAAAGGTATGGCCTACTTAACAGGTGTTCATCATTTTATCATTGAAGATGATGACCCTTTTCAAAAAGGATTTATCATCTAATGAAAGTTATCGCAGATATCATTTTACATAATGGCACGATTCAAACCCAGGATGATGATTATCCAATGGCCCGGGCCGTTGCCATATCCGGAAACCGGATTTTAAGTATCGGGTCTGACCGGGATATTTTAGGCCTGGCATCAAAACACACACAGGTGATGGATCTTGGTAACCGGCTTGTGTTACCCGGATTTACAGATACCCATTTTCATTTTTATGAATGGGCATTGAACTATGACAGCATTGATTTTTCAAAGGTCCTCTCTTTTAAAGAAATGGAAGAAATAGTTTCAAAGAAAGCCCTGGCCCTTGGCAGGGGAAACTGGGTATTGGGCCAGGGGTTTAATGAGTCTGACTGGCCGGAAAAGAAAATGCCGGATCGGCATGCTCTTGACAGGATTGCACCCAATAACCCCGTCTGTATCTGGCGGTGTGATCTCCATCTGGCCGTTGCCAATTCTCTTGGCTTAAAGCTTGCCGGCATTGGCCCGACAACCCCTGATCCCAAAGATGGTATGATTGAAAAGGATGAATCAGGTCATCCCACAGGTGTCCTAAGAGAGCTTGCCGGAAACCTGATCCGGAATGTTTTACCGAAACTTTCAAGGAAGGCCGTGCTTGAAAATATGCAGAAGGCCATAGGAGATTCCCATGGACTGGGTCTGACATCAATTCATGATATCCGGCTGATGGGCGGATTAGATGGAGCAGATGCCTTAAAAGCGTGGCAGACTCTTTGGCAGGAAAATAAACTTCATATCCGGTGTCATGTGGCACTCCCCGGTGAAATGACAGACCAGGCCATTGATCTGGGTATTTTTACAGGGTTTGGAGATGATTTACTGCGGATAGGGTATTTAAAGTTTTTTTCCGACGGCGGCATGGGCGCAAGAACCGGCTGGATGACGCAAAAATATCTGGATGCTGAATATGGAATGCCCTTAACCCCCGTGGCGGACATTGAAAAAGCTGCATTAAAAGCAGATCAGGCAGGACTGAGTGTTATGGTGCATGCCGTTGGCGACCGGGCAAATAAAGAAGTCATAGCAATGTTTCAACGCATTGAAAGCAAAGATCAAACCCTTTGCAAAATTCCCCATCGAATAGACCATGTTCAGATGGTTTTGCCGGAAGATCTTGAACGACTTTCAACGTTGAAAAATATGGCAGTCTCTTGTCAGCCCAACAATTTAAGCCTTGATATTTCCATGATTGATACATGTGCAGGGCCCCGGGGAAAATATGCCTATAACCTGAAAAGTATTTTAAAAAATGGTATTCCCTTGATGCTCAGTTCTGATGCGCCTGTGGCAGATCCCAATCCTCTGGCAGGAATTTACTCTGCTGTTACAAGAAAAAGAATGAATCATACCCCAAAAAAGGGGTGGTACATGGATCAGGCACTCAGTGTTGAAGAGGCAGTTAAGGCGTATACGATTACCCCGGCTCTTGTCTCAGGAACAGGTGATCAATTGGGATCCATTTCAAAAGACAAACTTGCGGATTTGATTGTTCTTGATCAGGATATCTTTAAGATTGATCCGGACAGAATAGCAGATACACGAGTGGATTTAACCCTTTTTGACGGAAGAATTGTTTATGAAAGATGATCCATCACATATGACCTTTGCCTATCTACAGACGATTTTTGACCGGTCGGCTGATGGTTTGATGATCTGTGATGCTCAAGGAACAATCCTAAAGCTTAATCGTGCGGCTGAAATCTTAAACGGGGTAAAGGCTTCTGAGGTATTGGGAAAAGATGTTAGAACCCTTGTAAAAGAAGGACAGATTGACAGGTCAGCCACCCAGGAAGTCCTTGAAACAAAACGTCAGGTCAGTGTAATTCAGACGACACCACGGTCAAAATATACATTGCTGGTTACTGGAACCCCGGTTTTTGATGATGATCATAATCTGTCTTTTGTTGTTGTAAATGAACGGGATATTTCTCTTATCGAAAGCATGAGAAAGGAGCTTGCGCTTGCCCGGCAGGAGTCTGAAAAAATAAAGGATGAGTTGACGGAGTTAACCCTGCTTGAACTAAAAGATAATAATATTGTGGCTCAGAGCGATTCGATGAAACAGACACTAAAGCTTGCCTTAAAATTATCTGCTATTAATGCTTCCAATATTCTGATCCAGGGAGAATCCGGGACAGGCAAGGGATTGCTGGCAAAATTCATTCATAAACACAGGGCAGGGAGCAGGAAACCGTTTATTCAGATTAATTGTGCAGCCCTGCCTGAAAATCTTCTAGAGGCCGAATTGTTCGGGTATACAAAGGGAGCATTTACCGGAGCCAGTGAAAAGGGAAGGATTGGATTGTTTGAACTGGCATCCGGGGGGACGCTTTTCCTTGATGAAATCGGGGAAATGTCCATCGGAGTACAGGCCAAGCTGTTGCAGTGTCTGGATGATCATGAAATTATGCCCATTGGTGGCACAGTTCCAAAAAAAATAGACTGCTCGATTATTGCCGCTACAAACCAGGACCTTGACTCCCAGACATTCAATAAGAAGTTCAGACTGGATCTTTTTCATCGGCTTAATACATTTACGCTTTTGATCCCACCATTGAGAAATAGACCCGAGGATATTCTTGAGCTGGTTAGAATTACCCTTAAAAAATACAATAAACAATACAATCGAAGAGCACGTATCGGTTACAAGGCTTTTGAGACACTTCAAATCTATAACTTCCCGGGGAATGTCCGGGAACTCATAAATATCATTAAACAGGCCATTGTTATGTGTGACAGACGGTCTTTAGATGATTATCTGGTAAAAATGTTAAACAAGACCAAACCCTTTGGAACAAAAGAGGAACCAATGAAAGAAGGCAGCACTCTTTCGGATAAAATATGGGTGGTTGAAAATGAAATGTTGATGCAGGCAGCTATGAAATGCCTTACCACCAGGGAGGCAGCCAGATTTTTGGGGATCAGTCAGCCATCTGTGGTCAGAAAATTTAAAAAGCACGGACTTGCTATTACAAAAAAGTAGCAATGATCCGTTTTTGTATCAGGCCTGTGGATAAGCTTTTCTTTTAAGGGTTTGGATAAATACAAGCTTGATTCATTTTTAAATCGTATTATATATTCAATTATTTTAAATAGTTGGCTGAATATAAATGATTTATAAATGAATCAAATTTTATATAACTCTTTCTATTTACATTCCTATTAATAAAAATTTCTTTTATTTTCAGATAGTTATAAAATTATTCGAGACACTGGTACAAAGATTGCTGTAATAGTTCAATGCAGCGAGAATCGTATTAACGCGTAAAGGTTATTAGGATGGTTGAATGAAAAATAAATCGTGGAAGCCCTGGATTTTATTATCCCCCTCTCTGGCCGCTGTCTTTTTCCTTCTGGTGGTCCCTGTCTGTTTTGTGATTGTTTATAGTTTCTGGCTGCGGGCACCAAGCGGTGCGGATATCCCTGCCTTTCAATTTGGTAATTACGCTAAATTTTTTGAAGATTTTTTTTATCCTTCAATTTTATTGACAACCCTCAGGGTGGCGCTTGAAACTGTTTTTTTATGTCTGATCATGGGATATATCCCGGCTTATTTTTTTTACAAAACCGAATCAAAATTAAAGCCATTTTTAATGATTATTGTGATGCTGCCTTTCTGGATAAGCTTTATTATCCGTACATTGAGCTGGATTAATATTCTTGGGGACTCAGGGCTGATAAATCATGTGTTAATGAGAATCGGTGTCATCCAGGAACCGATCGCCATGCTGTATAACGAAGGTGCCGTTATCATGGGGCTGCTGCAATACCTGCTTCCCTTTATGATTTTAAATATTTATGTCAGTCTTGACGGTATTGATAAAAGTCTTGCCGAGGCTGCAAAAAGTCTTGGATGTACTGAATGGCAGGCATTTAAAGAGGTTACCATGCCATTGAGCCTTCCCGGGGTCAGTGCAGGATGCCTGCTTGTTTTTGTTTTGACCTGCGGTACCTATCTGCCCCCAATGATTCTTGGCGGTCCGGGAAATGAAATGATTGCAAATCTTATTTTTAAACGAGTCATCGGTACCCTTGACTGGCCGTTTGGCTCCGCTATCAGTGCTATTTTGCTGATACTGCTGGCTACCATTGTCTATACCTATAACCGGTATATGGGCATCAGCCAGATATTTAAGACATTGAGCAACGAATAATCATGCAGGCTTAGCTTTAGGGACGGATATGAAAAAAATTATTTCAGGGTGGTCATTAATCAAAATTTTTACTTTGCTGGTTTATATCTGGATGTTTGCCCCGATTGTTGCGGTTGTTATCCTGGCTTTTAACCCTCAGCAGTTTGGTTCTTTTCCCATGGAAGGATTCAGTTTTAAATGGTTTGTAAAGCTTTCTCAAAACTCTACCATCCTTGATGCGTTTAAAAACTCTCTGGTCTTAGGCTCTTTTACGGCAATATTTTCAACGGCCATTGGTGTTCCCGCTGCCATGGCCTTTATACGGTATGAGTTTAGGGGCAAAGAGTTTCTCAACACCCTTCTGCTTGCCCCAATAATGATCCCTGAAGTTGTACTTGGCGTTGCCCTGCTGTTATTTATCAGATGGCTGCAGCAGCCAAAGAGTTTTGCCCTGTTGCTGATTGGTCATGTGGTCCTGACACTGCCCTATGTCCTTCTGATTGTCCAGGCCCGGCTGGTTGGCATTAAAAGAGAATATGAGGAAGCAGCTCTTTCGCTCGGTGCCAGCCCGTTTCAAACATTCAGAGAGATAACATTTCCATTGCTGGCACCGGCTGTTTTTGCCGGCATGCTTTTTGCGTTTACTATTTCCTTTGACGATGTAACTGCAACCCTTTTCTGGGCAACGGCCCAGAATCAGACAGTTCCAGTTAAAATATTCGGTATGTTAAGAAATTCAATCAGCCCTGAAATAAATGCATTGGGTGCCGTTATGATTGTTCTGACGGTTTCGACCCCTCTTCTTGCAGGATATATCTCTAGAAAGTTTGCAAAAGGAAGCGGGAAATAAACAAAGGTTTAAGTATCAAGGCGGCACATAATATTATTAGTTTAATTCTAAGGAAAAAGGAGAAAAAAAATGGGAAAAGATTTGAAGAAAAAGTTTGATGATGTTTATGAAAGTTACCAGCAAGGCAACATTTCAAGACGTGATTTTGTAAAATTCGTTGGTGTTTCAGGTGCTGCACTGGGACTTTTGGGCGGACCCTTCGGGCTTGTTCAAAAAGCCTTTGCCGCAAAATCAATTACCGTACACTCCTGGGGCGGTTCAACCTCAGAAGCATTGAGGAAATTTGCATTTGATCCCTTTACCAAAGCCACTGGCGTTAAAGTTATTGATGCAGCGTTTACGGGTATGGCTGCATTTTTAACACAGGTAAAAGCCTCTTATCCACCGGGCGGAGAATTTAATATCGCCCATTTAAGTGCTGTTTATGATTATGCCCGCTATACGGATCTCGGGTTTGGTGTTGAACTTGATGAAAGTAAAATACCCAATCTCAAGAATGTAATGAGCAAAATGACGAACACCCTGAAAGCTATCAGCAAGGGAACTCTTTCTGCCGTGCCTTATGATTTAGGTCAGACCGGTATTGCCTATAATACAGATAAAATATCCAAGGAAAAAGCTGAAAAACTTGGCGCATCTTTATTATATGACAAGAGCCTTGACGGAAAACTGGGATCATGGGGTGGAGATCATATCACTAACATGTGGTATGCAGCACTTCATACGGGACAGGACCCAAACAATATCAAAGACGAGAAAGCAGTCTGGGAAGCTTTGAAAGAACAAAGGGGCATGATTAAAAAATATTGGGCATCTGGTTCTGAGCTGATGAGTCTTCTGGGAAATGGTGACATTTATGCAACGGTTGCCTGGTCAGGCAGGGTAGGATTGCTGCAGAAAGAGGGACATCCAATTGGATATCTTGCACCAAATGGTACATATTCCTGGATGGAATACATGTATGTCCTTAAGGGGACAGACCTTGACGTGGCTCAGCAACTACTCAATTTTATGATTGAACCTGAGGCTGCCAAAGCCGTTGCCATCGGCCAGGGCTATCCGTCAAGTCTTGACCCGACAAAAGTTGACATGCCGGATGAAATCAAAAAATTACCGGCATATGACCCTACAGGCAAGCTGGAAGGGTATAAGTTTGCAGATCCTGCTTATTGGAATGGCCATCAACTTGATTGGGCTGAAAAATGGGATAGGATTATGGCTGGCAAATAAGTTAATCACAAATGTCTTCAGGCCCCGGCTTGTCGGGGCCTGAAGATTAATTTAATGAATAAGTTGGGGGCGTATGGTTTTGAAACAGGAAAAAGACCCTGCATTTGTAAAGTTCAAAGGAATTGAAAAACGGTATGGAAAAGTTGTTGCAGTTAAAAAGATGGATCTTGAAATTCCGGAAGGATCTCTGGTAACACTTTTAGGCCCCTCTGGATGCGGCAAAACAACACTTTTGCGAATGCTTGCAGGCTTGGAGGAACCAACCCATGGTGATATTTTTATCAAGGGTAAACGGATTAATGACACACCCATTCACAAGAGAAATCTGGGTATCATTTTTCAGAACTATGCACTTTTTCCCCATAAAACCATTTTTGATAATGTTGCCTTTGGACTCAAGTACAGAAGTGCATCAAAAGCCATTATGAAAGAAAAAGTTGAAAAAGCCCTGGAAACAGTCCGGCTTCCCGGAGTCGGGGACAGGATGCCATCCCAGTTATCAGGTGGTCAGCAACAGCGTATTGCCCTTGCAAGAGCCATTGTTATTGAACCGGATGTGTTGTTGATGGATGAACCCTTATCAGCTCTTGATGAAAATTTAAGGGAAGATATGAGAAGAGAGATTGACAATCTCCAACAGGCTTTGGGAGTGACCACTATCTTTGTTACCCATGATCAGAGAGAGGCATTGTCCATGTCAGATAAGGTAGTGGTCATGAAAGACGGGTTTATTCAGCAGGAAGGTGATCCTGAAGAGGTTTATAATAATTCGATCAACCATTTTGTCGCAGATTTTCTAGGGCATTCCAATTTTCTCAATGCCATTGTAAAGGAGAAACAAGGCGATTATTTGAGTGTGACCCTGGAAGATAACACGATCTGCCTTGCTGTTCCGGCAGGAACATTTAACAAAGGGGACAAGGTGGAAATGGTAATCCGGGCGCAAAAATTTAACCTTGGTTACAGAGCCGACCATGTCCCGGAACAAGGGGAGAATGTTTTTTTCGGAAAGATAAAGGATCGCAGCTATATGGGGGGAGAAGTCAGTTACTTTGTAGAACTTGAAAACAAGCTTGTGCTGCATGCGATCAACTTTGTCAAACGATCTCCATATCGGCGTGGGGATGAGGTGTTTATGAAAGTTATGCATGAGCATTGCCGGTTACTTAAAGCTTGATGCGCAAAATAAAGATCAGCTAAATCCTAAAATCTGATAAAAATAGAATTAAGATCAATTCAAATGGAGAGGTGCGTTAAAAATAAGGTTAAAAAGACTGATGCTTAAAAATTTTTCAGACCATAAAATAATTCAAAAAAGTTTTGGCTGGATTAAGCAAAATCTTGATCCTTCAAGGAGTTATATTATTCTTGAAAATGATTTAAACAAACAGACAGACTCCATTTTTTTTGAATCCCTTATCACATATCAATACTTGAAAAAGGGAGGCTATGCCTGGAAAAAGGTTTATGATTTCAAGAATTTAAAAGAATACCTGGTCATACAAATTGATCCGGGAAATGAAGATGAAACATTGGGGAAAATTATGGGATATGGGTTTGGTCAAGATATTGTATCCTATTTATACAAAGCAGAGAACTAGTTGTAATGAGTGAAAATGTCCTATAATAAAGATGTTTTTATACAGATTAAAAATGTAAATTTTGTTTAAAGGAATATGGCAATGGAAAGTAAAGATCGTTCAATAAACATAGTGTTCAAACATTCAGGGGAAAAAATTCATGTCGGTCTTGCTGCTTTGACAAGAGCAGCAATTGAATTCCTTGATATCTATGGGACGAAAACGCTTGCAGGCGAACAATTCTGCAAGATCACAAAAGATGGCAACGGGGCACAAAAATTTTCCAGTCTATTGGAAAAAACAGGGTATCCCAATGACCCGGAAGGGTTTTTTACTCAAATTTTTTCAGATATTGTTAAAGGGGAAATGAAAAAGATAAGGGTGAATCAGATCGAGATTCCCCATCTCATGCTCGTGGCAATCCTTGAGCAGGCCCTGCCGGGACATGGATATATTTCCATTAAAGATACGGGTCAGCTAGAGCGAACCACTCATATTGAAGTTCCTGAGAAGGATCGGGCACAACTTCAACAGGTTATTGAAACATATCCGGTCAGGTTGTCACGCCATACCATTCGCCAGATGCTGGTATCAAAGGATGTGGCCTATCAGTATCTGCCATTTATCGAAGAACTGGATACGGGCGGTCATACCAACACCTGGATTGGCCAGTTCCATGACGGTCTCTTGGAACAGATGTACCAGAACCGGGTTATCTTTCTTTTAAACATGGCCTGTCCCGTTTATTGCAGGTTTTGTTTCAGAAAACATAAAGATTCCAGAAATGAAAAGAACCCGACCGTGGCAGGTGTTCAAAAAGCAGTCCAGCATGTAAAGGATTCTCCGGCCATCAAAGAAATTGTTATTACCGGAGGTGATCCCTTCATGAACCGGGCCAATATGGCAGCAACCATAGACGGGCTTATGCAGGTGGATCATGTTCAAACTCTCCGTCTTGCCACACGATCCATTGCTTATTATCCAGACCTTTTCCTTGAAAATGAAGGAGCTTATCTGAAATACCTTAAGCAAAAGAATTTTGAACTTCAGCAGCACGGCAAAAGAATGGAAGTTGCCACCCATTTTATTCACCCGGATGAAGTGTCGCCTGAAAGTCTTGAGATTATATCCGATCTTGTCAGCAATGGCATTGCCGTATATGTCCAGACCCCATTTTTGAAGGACTGCAATGACAAAGGCCCTGAACTGGTAAGACTTTTCAGCCTGTTGCGGGGTGCCGGTGCCGAACTTCATTATATTTATATCCCCTGCAGTCCCATCCATGGGAACAGTATTTACTGGAGTTCCTTGTCCCATGGAATAGATATTGCCAATCACCTTCGAGCTCATCTGTCTGACAGGATTATTCCCAGCATCTGTACGGCAACCCCCATCGGAAAAATTGACTGGTATACCAGTGGATGGGCAGTGGAAAAGGTGAAAGACAATGAGAATTTCATCTGGATCAGAACGCCTTATACACCGGGTTATTTTAAAGCCTTTGCCCCTCTTACCAGTGAGCTTACCAATATAAGGGTTAATGATGAAGGAACCATTGATATCCAGTATATGGCACAAATCGGAGATGAATCTTTTCTTCATGGGCCCAGACCTAAAAGAGTCGTCAAAGAAAAAACAGCTGCTTCAACAAATGATATTGAAACGCTTAAATTTATTTTAGCTAATGAAAGGCAGACAAGTCCATCCATTGTGGATACAGGTTGTGAAAATCTTTTACGGCTTCATGAAACAAGGGTTGAGATTGATGCTCTCGCATCTGAAAGAGAGATCGATTACATCAGATCAGATGACAGGATTACAGATGTCATCATATCCTCGTCAAAGGATGCCATAGAGTCTCTTTTTTACATTAAAAAACTCATTAAAGACTTAAAGGATATTCCCCATGTAAATGCTGTCCGACTTTTCAG
>JACKQG010008285.1_pt1 | contig 10178 bp, 8 predicted proteins | sample 8237621 | NCBI WGS metagenome assembly JACKQG01 (sample SAMN15677084, study PRJNA649215) | marine metagenome | biome: marine; feature: Black Sea; material: saline water; isolation source: suspended particulate matter (SPM) from the Black Sea western gyre | collected 2013-06-09/2013-06-10 | depth...
CCCAAGCGAAGAGGTACAAAAAGAAGCGTTTGCGGCTGATTTTCTCGCAGAGCAAGACGGTGAGTCAGCTATTCATCCCGAACCAGGACTAGTCCATAAGATTGGGGATGAAGAATACACCTGGCAACTTATTCACGCTGATAGTGACATTGTTAATCTCGTTGAAATTTATGGCGAGAAGGAGTTTGTCGTTGCCTACGCTTGGGCGGAGATTGAAGTGCCTGAAACGACCAAGGTCTTGCTCGGCATTGGCAGTGATGACGGAGTGAAAATATGGATAAACGGCGAACTTGTCCATGAAAACTGGATTGGTCGCCCGGTTAATAAAGATGACGATATTGTCGGCGTCACTCTGAGAGAGGGAAAGAACCAACTCCTCCTCAAAGTTCAGAATGGGATACTCGACTGGGGATTTGTATGTCGAGCAGTCGCCCCGGAATCTCTGGCGGAAAAGCTCATCTTGACAGTGGCTACGGGCGATATGGACAAAATTGACATGCTCCTGTCTCATGGGGTTGATGTGAACATAAAGGATAAAATTGGTCTAACCGCACTGCACGCCGCCAAAATACACGGACGCGAAGATGTGGTCAAATTCCTGCTGGAAGAAGGCGCTGACCTAAGTATTGAGATGCCTGCGCCAGAAAAATTGGTAGATTCAATCTTTGAAGAAGCGACCCAGGGCGATTCTCCCGGAGCTGCTGTCCTTGTCGCGAAAGATGGAGAAATCCTCTACCAGAAAGGTTTTGGCTTCGCAAATCTGGAAGAGTCGATTCCTGTTACGCCAGAAACGAAGTTCCGCATCGGCTCTATCACGAAGCAGTTCACCGCGGCTGCGATTCTGAAATTGCAGGAAGATGGCCTGCTCAGCGTGAACGACCCGCTCTCAAAGTTTATCCCGGACTACCCACGCGGGGACGAGGTTACTATTCACCATCTGCTGACACATACGTCGGGAATCCACAGTTACACTTCAATGCCGGAGTTCTACAAGACTGTTATGGAAAAAGCAAATTCTGAGGACTTGATTGAGGTATTCAAGCGCAACGAGTTCGACTTTGCCCCCGGCGAGAAATGGCTTTACAACAACTCTGGGTACTTCCTTCTGGGATACATAGTTGAGATAGTCTCTGGCGAATCTTTCGGGGATTACCTGAAAAACCATCTCTTCGAGCCGCTGGAAATGAAAAATACGGGTGTGCATAGTTGGAATCTCAATCTGGAAAATGAGGCTTCCGGTTACTCATACAAAGATGGCGAATTTCACAAGGCTATGAAATGGGATATGTCTCGAGCCGGTGGTGCAGGCGCGCTCTACTCCACGATAGCTGATCTTTATCGCTGGAACGAAGCAATCTTCAATGGAAAAATCTTGAGCGAATCGAGCCTGAAGGCGGCATTTACCCCGGTTGAGTTGAACGACGGCAGCAAGGCAAATGCTATGGGGGCAGAATACGGCTACGGTTGGATGAGCTTCGAAGTACGAGGTCTGAAGCAAATTGGACATAGTGGCGGATTTGACGGATTTAACGCCTATCTAACGCGTTATCCTAAGCAGAATTTCACTGTTGCTGTCCTGACGAACTGCCTTCCGCCTCGTCCGCCAAATGAAGGCTCTGTGGGATTGATTGCGGCGGCTGGCGCCGGAGCCATCGCACACTTCTATCTGTGGGAGCAGATGGATACAATCAAGAGCTTCGCGGAGGATACAACCGTGACTTCAGATGTCTATGATGACTACGTGGGACGTTATGATTACGGCACTTATGGCGGAATTCTTACAGTGACGAGAGAAGGGGATAAGCTCTTCGCCCAATTGGCTGCGCAACCAAAGATTGAAATATTCCCACGCTCAGAGACCGAGTTCTTCTGGAAAGTGGTTGATGCTCAGATTGCATTCGTCAAGAACGAGGAAGGCGAAGTCGTCCATGCTATTCATCATCAGGGAGGAACGGAAATCAAAGCTCCGAAACTCAAAGAGGAAATTCCAGCAGATATCGATTCGGGCGTCTACGATGCCTATATTGGAGAATACGACTTTGGGAGAGCTGTTCTCACCGTGACCAAAGAAGAAGATCGACTCTTTGCTCAAATGACTGGACAGCCTAAGTTTGAGATATTTCCGCGTTCAGAGACGGAGTTCTTCTGGAAAATTGTGAACGCTCAGATTACTTTTGTGAAGAACGACAAAGGCAAAGTCGATAAAGCGGTCTATCGTCAAGGTGACATCAAAATGGAAGTGTCCAAAATTAAGTAGATAACGAAAACTTATCAATTTCGAATCTGCTGCTAGATATGGAGTCTGACGTTGAATTGAAAAGGGGCGCCACATTTTTTCCCATGTATCAACTTAAGGGATTTTTCATTCAATTCGTGCTCCCAGACGCCTTGAACTCAAGGTTTCGATACACTTCGTTACTCAACCCGGCGGTTCAGGCTAAGAGGCTAAAGTCCACTCGAAGTGGACTAACAGACCAACCGATGGATTCGCATGGACGGAATTACGAGGTTGTGTATCATGTTCGAATTCCTCAACCCTGGCAAGTTAGTGTAGAAAATATAAACGGAGAGGTAAAAATTGCGTCTATAAAAAGTGATGTTTTTGTTGGTCTGATTTAGTTTTGCATCATTCAAACACGACGAAGACTTCAATAACGGGTACTTTAGCCGATGGCAATGGCAACATCACGCTAAGAGTAGTTAATGGCCAAATCGATGTGACAGAATTTTGATAGGTTACTGAAGTGGCTCATATAGGAATTTAGGTGATATAAATAATGATTTCACCTGCTTTCCCATATGAGCCAAACTTCTATCTTACAAGGAGTGCATTATGTCTAAAACACTGAGTTTTACCTTCACAATTTGTACCTGCTTTTTATTTACGCAATGCGTAAACAATCCAATTTTATCTGATTCCAGAGACCCCAGCCAATTAACCCTGGCTGAAAGAGGGTTGGTTGGTTCTGACAACAAGTTCGGATTTAAGCTCTTCAAAGAAATTAGCAGAGAAGAACAGAATGAAAATATTTTTATCTCTCCGTTAAGCGTCGCAATGGCGCTGGGGATGACTTACAATGGAGCTGATGGAAGTACACAAAAAGCAATGCAAGAAACCCTTGAGTTGTCTGGTTTGACGCTTCAAGAGATAAATGAGTCCTATAAAAGCTTAATAGAATTATTAACCAATCTCGACCCTAAAGTAAAATTTCAGATTGCAAATTCAATCTGGTATCGTGAATTATTTCCAGTTGGAAATGAATTCATTGATATAAACAAGACTTATTTTGATGCTGAAGTGAGTGGGTTAGATTTTAGTGCCCCGAACGCTTCGAATATAATCAATGGATGGGTTGATGAAAAAACCAATGGAAAAATCAAGAAAATCGTGGATGACCCTATCAATCCACTGACCATGATGTTTCTCATTAATGCCATATATTTTAAGGGCATCTGGACTTACGAGTTTGATGAAAGCCATACGAAAGATGATATGTTTACATTGCCCGATGGTTCTAAAAAGCCGTGCCAAATGATGACGCAAGAAGGTGAATTTCAATATTTCGAGAATGACGACTTTCAAGCTATTGATTTACCTTATGGTGATGGTGATTTCAGAATGACTATTTTCCTTCCGAGTATAGAGAAGGATGTCAACTCTCTGATTGGAGAACTTAATCAGGAGAATTGGAATCGGTGGATAAGTAGCTTTCACAAACAGGAACTGACTTTGCAACTTCCCAAATTCACGCTCGAATACGAAGTAAAATTGAACGACGTTTTAGGAGCATTAGGGATGGAAATAGCTTTTAATCCCAGTTTGGCTGACTTCACCAAAATGTATAAAAAAGAGGAAGTTGGAGCAAATTTATATATCAGCAATGTAAAGCATAAAACATTTGTAAAAGTAAATGAAGAAGGTACTGAAGCTGCGGCAGTTACTTCCGTAGAGATGACTCTTACATCTGTCCCGATCAAAATCTTAATGCGAATCGATCGACCGTTTATATTTGCCATTCGAGAAAGTCGCTCCGGAACGATACTTTTTATTGGAAAGAACATAGAGCCAACTTTGGGATAGAAAAACAAGTTAGAAACCGAGTTTTGGGCAAAAACTCGGTTTCTAAGATTTACGGAGAATAAAATGATTAGAAGATTTTGCCTTACGGCGATGTTCATCATCGCTGGAATGATTTGGTTCAATTCATATACTTCAGCCTGTTTCAATCCAACCGATTTTTTTGCGGCGGAAGTTGTGCTGAACAAAACAGGCATCACAGATGATATAGAGATATTCAAAAATGCCGAGAATATGAGAATCGATGACGGAATTGTAGTTTACCTCTCACACTACAACGCTGATGTTGCAGTCGTGGTAAGTAAGATTGATGACCCTGTGATTGGATTGAGTGTGCGGCTGCAGATTCCAACGAAAACCGTAGAGGTTGACGGTCAAACTGACTTAGCTCCCGCTGTGGATATTGACAAGGATGAATTTGATTTTCAAACTGCGATGAAGGTCGAGTTGGAATGGCTGCGGAAAAATATGATAATTGCTGGAATAACGGATGCTGATATCAAAATGATAGCCGCAAAAGCAAAAGCAGGCAAATCAGGCTGGAATTCCAGAATTGTCTACGAAGAGGGCAATTGGTTAATTTACTCCGACACGAACAATTCACTTTTAATCAGGGCTCTTGGTTGTGGTGGATTTAGTATTGATAGTGTACCCAAAAATCAGATAGTTCTTCCAAATAGTGCTGCTGTGAATAAAAAGAGAAAACTTTCGGTAACATGGGGAATATTAAAAATTTTGTGAGAATTAGACAATATTAGACAGATATGAGTGGCAAAAACGAATTCCCAGTCCGCAGCCAAGCCATCCTCTGTCCATATCCGCGGAACGATAGTTGGATGTGGCTGTATCGCCTCCATGAACGCATCATCAAACCCCACGGCCTACTCAGAGGCATTATACATGGATATTTCTGGCTGAACCGCGTTGAGCAGATAGGAAACGGCAAGGTATACAAGGAGGTTTTAATGTCTAAGTTTTCAAAAACAAAATCGCTCATCCTTTTCCAGATATTATTCATCTTTGGAAGTTCAGTTTTTGTGTTCGCGGGTGAACTCAAAGGCATTGTGGTAGAAAAGAGTACCGGGAATTCACTTAGCGGCGCAACTGTGGTTGTCGTCGGTAGATCGATTCAGACAGCCACGGGTAATGACGGACGATTTTCGATTTCAGATATTCCCCCGGGTGAATACACTATCAACGCGTCAATGACAGGTTATGAAACGACGCTACTTGAAAAAGTAACGATCAGGGAGGAAGGCTCGACTGAAGTGACGATTGAACTGGACAAAGCTCCTATCGCCTTAGAGGAGATAATTGTCACACCAGGACGTTTCACCCTGATGCGAAAAGAACCGACTGTCCAGCAGACGCTCAAACGGGATGACCTGCGCAGCGTTCCCCAACTCGGTGAGGATATTTACCGAGCTGTTGCCCGGCTTCCGGGGCTTGCGACGGATGACTATTCGGCGCAATTCACCATTCGAGGCGGCGAGAACGACGAAGTCCTGGTGTTGCTTAACGGGATAGAGTTGTATGAACCGTTCCACTTGAAGGATATCAGCGGCGGCATCATAAGCATCATCGACGTCGAAACCATCGGCGGAATTGATATAATGACAGGGGCGTTTCCGGCGGCGTATGGCAATCGGTTAAGCGGCGTTTTCGATATGAAATCCGCCAAACCCTCATTCACCGACAGGCGGCGAACCTCGCTGGCGCTCAGTCTTATGAATGCCCGTTTCCTCTCAGAGGGATACTTCAACAACCAAAGAGGACACTGGCTCTTTGCCGCCCGACGAGGTTATCTCGACTTGCTTCTTGGGATAATTGGCGAAGGTGATGACACGGCGGAGTTATCGCCCGTCTACTATGATATCTCTGGCAAGCTGGCGTATGAAGTGAACGAGAAACACGAGGTTTCCGCGTCCGTTCTCTGGGCCGATGACGACCTGGATATCGCTGAGGACCTGGACTATGCTGAAGGTCAGGATACTTTCAATAGTGGCTACGGTAACGGTTACGCCTGGTTGACATGGCAGGCGAACTTCCACTCGAAAGCGTTTGCACATACGGTGCTCTCAGTTGGTCGCGTCACAACAGACCGCAGTGCAATAGACCTATCAAACGGGGATGGCAGTTTGGTTTTTGATGTCTCAGAAAAACGTGCCTTCAACATCCTCGGGCTCAAGCAGGATTGGACGGCGGAGTTATCTGAGAGACATCTGTTGATGGCAGGATTTGATGCAAAGCGCCTGGAAGCCGACTACAATTATTTCAACAAGGATCTGAAAAAGCGTTTCACAACTGCTGATGGTCAGGTAATTCGGGAATATGATTCGACGACCTCTGATCGGGAGCTGTCCGGGAATCGGTTCGGTGTCTATCTCAGCAACCGGGTGCGGCTTTTTGCTCCGCTGACGGCGGAGATTGGGGTTCGCTATGACCATTTTTCGTGGACGGATGACAATAACGTAAGCCCGCGTTTGAATATCGCATATTCCCTTTGGGGCCGGACAGTCCTTCGAGGAGGTTGGGGGCAGTTTTATCAGTCCCAGGGCATTCACGAACTCAACGTCCAGGATGGTGATGAAACATTCTATCCAGCGGAACTGGCGGAACATCGCGCCATCAGTGTGGAACATGTTTTCGAAAATGACCTTAATCTTCGGGTCGAAGTATACCAGAAGGTGCTTTCGGATATTCACCCGCACTACCAGAACCTGGGCGGAAATATAGAGGCGGTACCAGAGGTGGAATATGACCGTGTCCGTCTTGAGCCAGAGCACGGCGAATCAAAAGGGCTCGAGATTTTTATCAAGCGCGATACAGGTGATAAGTTGAGTTGGTGGGCGAGCTACGCTTACGCGATTGCCGAGGCTGAGATTGAGGGTCAAAAAGTGCCGAGAAACTTCGACCAGCGACATACGGTCTATCTCGACCTCAACTATCGACCGAATCCGAAATGGCGGGTCAACGTCGCATGGCAATTCCACACCGGATGGCCCTACACGGCGAGGAACTGGGAGCTAGTTGAAAGGCCAGATGGTAGTGTTGGTTACAGTTCGTCTTTCAGGCTTGTCAATGCTGAACGGTTCTCACCCTATCATCGTCTTGATGTTCGTGTTCATCGGTACCTCAACATCAGGAATGGTCGCCTGTCAATTTTTGCGGAAGTGCGGAATCTTTATAATCGATTCAACATCCGAAGGTACAGACACTACATTAAAACGCACGAAGATGGTGAACAGGAGGTCATCGAAGAGCCGCAAAATTGGCTGCCGATTGTGCCGTCTATTGGGCTGAGTTGGGAATTTTAGGTTAGTACTTTGCCATTACCTGACCAAGTTGCCGCGTCCTTTGAGCGGGCTCTTGAATAGAACGGTCATCTATCCGTGGAAATACCACCTTATTATCAATATACTTTTCAATACAATTCTGTTTAACTAAAAAAGGGATGACTTTGTACAAGTCATCCCTTTTTGCCAAGCTTTTATTTTATGCAGCCATAGCTACAGCTCCCCGGAATATTCTCCTTCTCTTACCGCAATAGCAATATTCTCAATAGCTCTTCGTTTAGCGCGTTCCATCGTATCAATAACCACGCCATGCTTTGCATTCTTATCAGCTTTGATAATCAAAGTTTCAATCTTAGTTTCATTTATTGCTAACATTTCTTCCAGGTCATCAAGTGTTGGCATAATCCTATCGTCCATTGAAAATTGCCCCTGCGCGGAAATATATAAATTCAATTTCTTTCTGGGAAAATCTTGTCTCACTTGAGAATCTGGAAGATCTATACTAAAGGGGGGATTTATTCTCATTACCGTCGCTACCATGAAGAAAATCAGCAAAAGGAACACACAATCAATCAACGGTGCCATTGGTAGGTCGGGAGCTTCTCTCTTTTTTCGTTTAAACATCATGATAATACCCTCCGTTTCATCCACCAGTTTTAGCAACCATGGCAAAGCCAATTTTATCTACACCAGCACGCTTAGCTAAGTCCATTATTAGAACAATCTGTTCATGGATAACATTTCTTTCAGACTGAATAACCAACATGGCTTTAGCTTCGTCCGAGGCTGCTTGGAATTTAAAAATCAAATCCGGCATATCAACAATTTCATCATTAAGAACCATCGTCCCGTATTTTTCTGAGCCTTCAGGATTACCGATTCGCATAATCAACCCTTTAGGCTTCTCGGTAGATGGTCTTCCCGGTGGCGGTAGTTTTACTCGAATACCTGGTAAAGGAGCAAATGTTGTCGAAACCATAAAGAATATCAGTAAAAGAAACACACAATCAATTAACGGCGCCATATTCATCTTTGGCTGTTCTATTTGACGGCTGCCGCGCATTGCACTTTCTCTTCGCATCTTACTCACCTCCAGAATATTAGTCTTGAGTTTCACTTTTTGTCTTGAACACTATTTGGATTTGGTGTTCAAGACGAAACTTCCAAATAATATTCGTTTCGATTTTCATTTCCAAATAGAAATCGAAACAAAAGAACTCAAGACAAAATCTATGGAAACAGAGAAGATATTTTAGGAGAATAAATAACATTTTTATTCTCCTAAAATATCAAAAAGATTCTAGGCTTATGCTCCACTGCCACTTGCACGGCCCATTAACAGAGAGTTTATCATTTCGTTGGAGACCTGCTCAATCTCTACCACGTAACTATTGACACGGGCATCAAACAAACCGTAAGCAACCAAACATGGGATTGCTATCGTTAATCCAGCGGCTGTTGTCAATAATGCTTCAGAAATACCGCCGGCTAATTGCTGCGGGTCACCTGTACCTTCAAGAGCGATAGTGGTAAATGCCCTAATCATACCTGTAACAGTACCAAGCAGACCAAGGAGGGGTGAGACCATACCGATCGTTCCGATGATGGGTAGATTCCTTTCAAGTTGCGGAATCTCCAAAAGCCCCGCTTCCTGAATAGACTCTTGAATTTCCTCTTTGGTAACTCCTCTTTCTTCTATCATCGCTTGGCTGTATCTAAGCAAACCAGATTTTAGAACATTTGCCAATGGTCCACCGGCTTCCTCACATGTTGAGACAGCTTCCATAATATTGTCATTTCGAAGTGATTCCGTTATCCGAGCCATAAATTGCTCTGTGCCTATCCTTGAACGTGCTTTTACAAGAGCAAAGGCGCGTTCGATAATATAAGTTAGCATCAGAATGGAGCAAAGTAGCAACGGCCAGCCAACTATACCCATCTTTTGGAAATAGGTGATGGGTGTATCCTTTTTCCGCATCTTAATTTCAACGACGGTGTCATTGCCAGATACGACAGTCCCAGGAATTTCCGTTCTATCCGCATATCCTGATTTATCTGCAGACAGAACATACTGACCAGGTCTCAGATTTGTAATTTCATACTCACCAGTTGTTGCGTCTGATGTAGCTTCACCTCTGTTGTCAACGCCAGAGCCAACATAAGATATTGTAACACCACCAACAGGATTTCGGTTGGGACTTGTATCAACGATACTGCCTCTGATTATACCGGTATTACCAGGAGCTAGTGTTGCCGGAGCCGTTGTTGTTTCTTCTGCTTCCTCCTCTTGAGCAAAAGCAAGAATAGGTAGCATCAATAAGCTCGCTATAATAATCGCTAAGCCGATGTTTCTTATCATTATTTCTTTCCTCCTAATTTTTTCTCAAGAATATTAGTCTTGAGTTTCAAGACAAACGTTGAATAAAATAAATGGGTAACATCTTTCGTGTGGTTTTTATAAACACCCGAATTGATAAAAAGTTTCGCTACTAAAGAATTTTTGTAACGGGTTTAGCGAAGGAGTAAAGGGGTAAAAGGGTTAAGGGGTTACCATTTTACTCCTTCACCCTTTTACCATTTTGCCTTCTTGCCAATGATTTTTGGGAAAAATTAGAATCCCATCATAGCTTTAACAAAAGTCGTATTACTGGTCAGATGTGCAAGAACATCTGTACGACGTCGGAACCCGGCGAGGATAACGATGTTAAAACCGAGCCATTCACCGCGGTTAATCACCTGGACTTCAAAAATCCTGGTGCGTTGGTCTGGCCTATACAAGATGGATGTATCTTCATCTTTCGGGA
>JACKQG010008286.1_pt1 | contig 10177 bp, 7 predicted proteins | sample 8237621 | NCBI WGS metagenome assembly JACKQG01 (sample SAMN15677084, study PRJNA649215) | marine metagenome | biome: marine; feature: Black Sea; material: saline water; isolation source: suspended particulate matter (SPM) from the Black Sea western gyre | collected 2013-06-09/2013-06-10 | depth...
AACTGGACTATCTCAGTTTTGATCTCCCTCCAGGCGCCGCGGATCTGCATCGAACTCTTGCTCAAGTGCTGCCCGTCTGCGGCGCGGTCATTGTCACGACTCCCCAGAATGTCGCTCTGAGCGATGTGGCAAAAGCTGTAACCATGTTCAGAAAAGTCAATATCCCGCTTCTCGGTCTCATCGAGAACATGAGTTATTACCTGCTGCCGGACGGCACAAAGGACTATATTTTCGGTAAGGGCGGAGGAGAAAAATTCGCGAAGGCCCAGGGAATAACCCTGCTCGGCAGCATTCCGATCGGCGGTATGGTCCGGGAGGGAGGTGACAGCGGAAAACCTTTCGTCGTGGAATTTCCGGAAAGTGAGGCCACAGAGTCCATCAACAGGGCGGCAAGCGAAGTCGCCAGGCAGATTTCCATTCGCAACGCGACAGCCTCTAACTCCAACTGTTGTTCCCACCACACTGAAGAGTGAATGCTGTGGACTGTGGAGTACCCGACAAAAAATCCCGGTTTGTAACACCGGGATTTCTGTTTCAAGCCTTCTACAATCTCCTCAGACCGCCTCGACCCTCGCTATTTCAGGAACAGCTTTTTTGATCGCCTGTTCAACACCGGCACGAAGTGTCAGTGTGCTCATCGGACATGATCCGCAAGCCCCAAGCAGCTTGACATCGACAAGCATATCTTTGGTGATGCCGACAAGCTGGCAATCACCGCCGTCAGCCTGAAGATAGGGTCGAACCTCTTCAAGAGCTTTGATAACGCGGTCATACAGCGGATCGGTATCTGGCAGATAATCTTTGGTGGTATTCATATTCCTGGTTGTTATGGGTACAAAAAAATCCACACGGGGATAATCCCGCATGACCTAATATCAAATCTCACGAACAAAAAACAAAATGGTTTTCTGTTTTAGTCAAGGTTTCTCAACAAGAGTTCAAGCGCGTCGTGATTGTCAACAAGCACCTCACGGGCCTTACTTCCATCAGCAGCGCCCACGATACCGCAGCTTTCCAGCTGGTCCATAATCCGTGCAGCCCTGCTGAATCCCAGCTTGAGGCGGCGCTGAAGCAAGGAAACACTGCCCTGCTGGTGCATGACAACGAGATGCGCGGCATCTTCAAACATGCTGTCCCTTCCGTCTGTGTCCTGAGCGATACCGTTCTGATAAGCGCCTCCTTTTTCTCTGACATCAGGCTGGGGAAGGTGATAGAAGTTTTTCAATCCGGTCTGACTACCGATAAACGAAGTGATCGATTCAACCTCGGTAGCAGAAATGTAGGGGCACTGGATGCGTTCTGATTTAGGTTGTGATGCCGACTGATAGAGCATATCGCCGTTACCAAGCAACTGCTCGGCACCCGAACCATCAAGAATGGTGCGTGAATCCACCTTGCTGGCAACCTGAAAAGCGATCCTTGCGGGGAAATTCGCCTTGATAATCCCGGTAATGACGTCAACGGAAGGACGTTGTGTCGCCACGATAAGATGGATACCTACCGCTCTGGCGAGCTGGGCGATACGGGTTATCGGCTCCTCGACATCCTTTCCGGCGGTAATCATGAGGTCTGCAAGTTCATCGACAACCACAACCAGATAGGGCAGCGCTTCATCGGGAAGCTTACGGGTTAAATCGGCAATATTGCGCACTCCGGCTTTTTCAAGCAGTTCGTAACGCATTTCCATCTCTTTGACGACTGATCGCAGCGCGTAAATCGCCTTTACCGGATCGGTTATAATCTGCTCGTCAAGTCCATGAAACTTGACGAGAAAATGATTTTTAAGATTCTGATAATGCAACAGTTCAACCCGTTTCGGATCAATCAGGACAAATTTGACCTTGTCGGGGCTGCACGCGTAGAGAAGACTGGTCAGCATGACATTGATCCCAACCGACTTTCCCGCACCCGTTGCTCCGGCAATCAGGAGATGCGGCATACTTGAGAGGTCATCGAGATAGACCTCGTTCGCAATGGTTTTACCGAGCACAACCGGAAGCGCCATTCGATTGTTTTTGAATTTTTCAACCTGCAGAACAGAGCGCATCCACACGGTCCTGGGCTTGCCATGAGGAATTTCGACTCCCACCGCGTTTTTTCCGGGAATTGGCGCGATAATACGGATTCCCCTGGCCGCCATGGCCATCGCAAGATCGTTTTCCAGCGCGGTCACCCGGCTCACCTTGACGTCAGGGGCCAGTTCAAGCTCAAAAAGCGTTACCCTCGGCCCGACTGTCGCGGATATTCGCACCACCTCGATCTTGTAGATACCGAGTTTTTCAAGCAATCGCTTCTTGCTCTCCTCAAGAAGCGTCTCGTCAATATAGTCCTCCTCCCGGGCGTACCGGAGAATATCAACAGAGGGAAAACGATAGACTACCCGGTCTTTAGTTTTCACCTTGAGCTTTCGTTTGTCGAGGTCTGCCTCTTTTTCATGCACGCCCTCACGAATGGAAATCTGCGGTTCCTGTGTATCCGGTTCTTCGGCTGTCACCTCCTCAGCAGATACAACAGGCTGACGCGTCATCTCTTCCGGGACGGAATACTGCTGAGGCTCCTCCTCTTCAGGGACTTCACTATCAGCAGGGTCTTCAGAAAGCGGCACGGCGGGCTTGCGTGTAACAAGTCCTGCAAACAAAGTTTTTGCAGCGGCGCCTGCAAAACGCAGTTTCTCAAGGGGATTTTCAACAAAAACCCTGAGCGCGAAAAGAGATGCGGCCAGACCAAGAACGGCGAGCAGAATCCATGCCCCGGTATAGCCGATGACGGTGGAAAGAAACGCCGCGAGCATCCGTCCGACTGCTCCAGCCATGATATCGCCGAAAGGCGCTGTCGTCAAACCAAACATGGTGGCAATATCGAGAGCGATAAGAATGGCATAGAGCGTGAAAATCAATGGCAGCTTGAGACTTCTCCCAAACAACAACGACCAGCCCCAGTACATCGCCGCAAATCCAGGTATGACCGACACATATCCAAGAAATGATCGAATAAACAGTTCGGAAAGTCGCGCGCCGAAAATGCCGAAAGGGTTGTGCAGTCCGGCAGCAGCCTCCATGGCATTACGTCCGAAAAACTCGTACCATTGCAACGGCTCAAGAACAGCCGCGTCATCAACATGATAGAACAACAGTGCCCCTATATAAAAAAAGGCCACAATACCCAGCGCCACACCCGCTATCTCTTTCTTTATCGTATCCCTGTTCATTACCCTCTCTTGTTCTGCATATCGGTGTTGTTCGTGCTAAGTGCTAAGTGCTAAGTGCTAAGTGCTAAGTGCTAAGTGCTAAGTGCTAAGGTGAAGATAGTTGAAGCAGTGACGAGTGACGAGAAAAACACAAAATAGCTGGATAGCTAAATGGCATTAGCACCCCACTATCCATTACCCATTCTTCGCCCGTCATTAGACATTAGTCCTTATTCATTTCGAGCCATCCCCGTCTTCCATTCGTCAATAGTAATTAGTCATTAGACATTCCTTCTCCCCATCTTCCATTATTCAATAGTCAATTGCCATGAGTCATGTCTCCTCCCCTACTCCCCCTTGAACAGCGGGCCGTCACTTTTTGCGGCGGGATATGAGCCGGTGAATTTCATGTAGGCATTTTTTGTCGCGACACGCCCTCTGGATGTTCTTGCGATAAACCCGGTCTGGATAAGATACGGTTCATACACCTCCTCGATCGTCTCCTGCTCTTCCCCGACGGAAACCGCGAGAGAGGAAATACCGACTGGACCACCGTTAAATTTTTCGATGAGGGTCAGCATGATTTTCTTATCCATATCGTCAAGACCGTCATCATCGATCTCAAGCGCATCGAGTGTTTTTCTGGCGAGCTCCGCAGTGATGGTTGCTGCATTTGCAACCTGGGTAAAGTCACGAGCTCGTTTCAGCAGACGGTTTGCAATCCGGGGCGTACCTCGTGAACGCCTTGCGATTTCTACTGCAGCGTTGCCATCAATGTCAACGCCGAGGATTGTCGCAGTTCTTACGATGATGCGTTCAAGAACTTCCGGGGAATAATAATCAAGTCGATTTGATATGCCGAAACGAGCGCGCAGAGGAGATGTCAGCATTCCTGCCCGGGTTGTCGCACCGACAAGCGTGAAGGGCTCCAGCTTCAGTTGAACCGCTCGTGCTGAAGGACCACTCTCCAGCAGAATATCGATGCGGAAATCCTCCATGGCTGAATAGAGATACTCCTCGACAGCAGGAGTCAGTCTGTGGATCTCATCGATAAACAGCACGTCTCCCTTGTTGAGACTTGTCAGAATTCCTGCAAGGTTTCCGGGTTTGTCGAGCAGAGGGCCGGACGAGATTTTTATCCCTCCTCCCAGCTCAGACGCGATAATATGAGCAAGAGTAGTCTTGCCCAGGCCCGGTGGCCCTGAAAACAGAACATGGTCAAGCGCTTCGCCCCTCTGCCTTGCTGCGGTAATAAACACCCGCATATTGTCGGTCAGACGTTTCTGGCCGGAAAAATCATCGAGCAAAAGAGGCCGGATCTGCTCCTCGAATTTCTCCTCAGCAGGACTTGTCGGGACATTCATCAGTTCTTCACGCACGGCATAAGAGAAATATGGTTCATAAAAACGACTTACAACTTGATTCGCGGATCAACAACACCATACAGAACATCAGCGACAAGGTTGCCGAGAATTATCAGCGTGCCGGATATAAATGTGTTGGCAATAATCAATGGATAATCACGTGCAAAAATAGCCTCAACGGTAACCCGGCCCATTCCGGGAAATGCAAAAATGACTTCAATAAACAAGGCTCCGCTGAATATGAATGGCAACGACCCTCCAATCAGCGTAATAACAGGCAACAGAGCGTTGCGAAGAGCGTGACGAACGATCACTACTTTTTCAGGAAGCCCTTTTGACCTTGCTGTACGTATATAGTCCTGCCGGATCACTTCGAGCATGCTTCCCCGGACATAACGGGCTATGCCGGCAGCACCGTTGATGCTTAACACCGTCACAGGCAATACAAGGTGCCAGAGCCTGTCCAGCATGAACCGGAACGGCCCATATGCTTCGGCACCTACTTCGTTCAATCCCGATGCAGGGAAAATCTGTAACTTCAAGGCAAACGCGATAATCATCATCAGAGCGAACCAGAACTCCGGCATGGAATAGAAAAACAGCGCCCCTACCGTCAGAAATCTGTCGAGAGAACTGTTCTGTTTCACTGCAGAAATCACGCCGATGAATATTCCCAGGATGAAGTTTGCAACAAGCGTCAAAAGAGCGATGGTCATGGTAATCGGCAGAGCTTGCGCAATCACGTCGAATACCGGTTGCTGAGCCCTGCTGAAGCTTCTGCCGAAATCTCCCTGAAGCACACTTCCCAGCCACTTGATGTATTGAATGAATATCGGATCATTCAACCCGTATTGCTCACGAATCTGATCGGCAACCTTCGGACTGATACCCGGCTGAATAAACAGAGCAGCAGGATCACCCGGGGCCAGCCGGATAATAAAAAAGGTCAACGTAAGAACACCGAATACCAATGGTATTGCAACCAGCAAACGGCGTAGTATATAAACAAGCATTCAGTGAATAGCTAAAATTGTTGATCTGTTGATTCGTTGAGTTGTTGCATCGTTTACTAACGTTTATCGTCTAATCATCTTTCCCGATTACGATTTCCCCCCCCGCTCACCTACCTTCTGATTCATCTCAACTAATGATTTTTCAACTACTCATTAGTAGTAACTATTCAATAGTCATTTCGCTTTCCGGTATTTTCCTTGCCGACTGCCAACGGAGAACCGCCCACTGATTCCGCTTCACCCTCTGGACCACGCTCGAAAAGCCTGGGTTCCGTTTTTTTCAACAATTCAACAGTTCAACAAATAAACATCTCTTCCCTACTCCGCAACACCAGCTGACGGGGAAAGGATCCAGTCGTCAATGTTGTAGAAGGTACTGAGGATATTCAGCTCCTCACCTTCGATCCTGCGGTTAAATCCCTGCGTTTCCTTAATCCAGTATAAAAATGTCGTCGGCTGATCGCGGTGCAGAATTTCCTGATACTCAATCCAGTACGGTCTTGCATCCAGTGGATTCATTTGACCTTTTGCCAGTTCGCAAAGGGTATCGATTCTCGAATTCTGATAACCGGTAAAATTAAAACGGCTTTTTTCAAGATCTGAACCCCATCCGTCAAGAGGATCTATTTCCAGCCCTATCGACCATCCTGCCATCCATGCTTCAATTTTACGAAGCCGCAGGTTTTCAAAAAACACATTTGATTCCTGAACATCCAGTTGACAGTCAATTCCAATCTCCCTGAGATTCTGTTGAATAATAACACTGGCGAAATTCCTGCGGGCGTTGCCTGCATTGGTATACAGCACAAAGCTGAACTTTCTGCCATTTTTCTCTCGAATACCATCCGGGCCTGGAAACCATCCCTCTTCTTCAAGAATCCTGACCGCCTCTGACGGATCATAGGGGTAGGGTGTAACAGAATCATTGTATGCCCATTTGAGCGAAGGAGATATATCGGTGCTGGCTACCTCACCGTACTCTCCGAGATAACCGTCGAGAATTGATTGCCGGTCAATAGCAAGCGTCAGTGCCCGGCGAACATTCTTTGAACCGAACAGAGGATGCGGCCTGATAGTACCGTCACGCTCATAAGACACCTGGTCGATATTCGACCATCCGATATAGTCATAGACACGCAGTCCGACTGACTTGATCTCCACACCGGCTCTGGCGCGCTCAAGGCCGGCAAAGTCTTCCGGTTTTATGTTTTCCACAACATCGACAGCTCCAGTCTGTAGCTGCGCCAGACGTACCGTGTAGTCAGGCACTATCCTGAACATGATACGCGCGATATCACCAGGTTTAGGCAGCGTACACGAAGGATTTGAAGCAAGAACAATCTGCTGCTGTTTCAGCCACTCCTGAAGAACATAAGGACCTGCGCCCAGCGGTTTCTGATTGAGGGGAGAATGCCGGAACTCTTCGAGTGCCACATGTTCCCATTTGTGTTTCGGAAGTGGCGTCAGAGAGGTATGAAACAGCGCAAGCTGTTCAGGAACCGCTTTATAGAAGTTGAACACGAGTGTTGTGTCATCAGGTGCTTCAATTGCCTTCTCGAAATCAATTTCACCTGTATCAGCTCCCACAAGCTCAGCAAGATACTGTTGCCGGGGGCTAGCGATAAGAGGATTGCCATAGAGCTCATAGGTGAATTTAAAATCATGCGCTGTAATTGGTGTGCCGTCATTCCATTTCGCGTCGTTTCTGAGTATATAGGTGATGGAACGGTAATCGTCTCCCATTTTCCATGTTTTTGCCAACGCTCCGCCCGGCTTTTTCCTGATGGATTCCCCTGTCGATTCCCTCAACTTTTTTTCAAGAGCGACAAAATTCAAGAGGCCTGACGTCGTGTCGAACTCGCTTTCAAGAAGACCCGGATAGAGAAGACCGTAGACATTGCTGGATGTTACCGAAGCGCCGATCACAGGATTGAGATAGTTGGCGTCACCAAGCATGGCGATCACCAGCGTTGAATCACCTGCTGATCCGCCGGATGAAAAGCGGTCAGATGAACAGCCTGAAAGCGTCACGACTATCAGCATACAAACAATCAGCACGCTGTTGATGCCGATATGATCATGTAAAAAAACACCAGACAGTCCGGACTTTTCAGGACACGCCGGAGCAGTTGAGGATTCAGACAAACAGCCGGTAAAGCAAGGCTGCGTGGCCTGCTGTTTGTCTGGCTCTCCTTTACTATTCATAGTCTTTGGTTAAATAGTTGCTGCCGAATCTTGTCGTCATCATTGCCTCGTCGTCAATGCTTGTTTTAATCCTTTCCTCAAGAGCCTCTGCCGCCACGTATCCTGAATATTGCTTTAACAGATAGTTCAGAGCAACAACTTCAATGATAACCGTAATATTTTTACCAGGATTGATCGGCAGCTGGATAAGCGGTACCTCTACCCCGAGAATTTTTGTTGTTTTGGTATCAAGGCCCAGACGCTCGTAATCCATATCCTCGTTCCACTCCATCAGCTCAACCACCACCTGAACAACCTTTTTTTCCCTGATCGCCCGTATGCCGAACGCTGCCTTGACATCAACCACGCCAAGACCGCGAATCTCCATAAAATGGCCGATAACATGATTCCCGGAGGCAATCAGTGTTTTTTCACCTTTCCGGTTAATGACCACGGCATCGTCTGCAACCAGCCGATGCCCTCTTTCTACAAGGTCGAGAGCAACTTCCGACTTACCGAGACCGCTTTTACCGACAAGCATCACTCCTACCCCGTAAACATCAACCATGGATCCGTGATACTGCTGATACACCGAAAATCTGTCAACCAGAAAATCAGTGATCAGAAAAATGGTTCTGGTCGAAGAGTTTCTCGTAATAAAAGCAGGAATACCCGCCTCTGTGGCCATATCGAGAAGAGCCGGATCAAGCTTGTTATTACTGGTGATGATAATACAGGGCACTTTATACTTTACTATGTTCTCAAAAGCCATCTTCCTTGTCTTGTCGTCAAGATGATTTAGAAAACGCATCTCCGTGTTTCCAAGGATCTGAACTCTTTTGTAGGTAAACAGATTGGTAAAACCGGCTAAAGCAAGGCCGGGGCGATGAAGGTCCCTGTCAGTGATTCGCCGTTTCTGCTCATCAACCTCATTGAGACGGCGCAGTTTTATATCGAGATCGTTATTGATGTTGTCAAAAAAATATGCGACAGTCATCGATTGCTTCTTCAGACCTTTCTGATCAAATTTCATAGTAGTAAAACGCTAAGAGGTGTGTTCAAAGTAGAACAGGGCCGGAGTTCCGGCCCTGTCACACGTCACATTACCTGTGATCAAGCAGTTTCTCCTTATGCTTCCTCAACTGCCTGCCCATTGCGTCCACACAACTGTCAATTGCCTGCTCATACGTTGAAGCCCCTTCCTTGGCAACGAGAGTATTCTGTGGAATATGCACCGTTAATTCAGCAATCTTGTTTTTCTCATAATCGTTTTTCTGATGATCAAGAATCACATGGGTATTGACAATACCCGAAAATATCTTGCCTAATGCCTGGACGGCATCACGGGCATACTGTTCTATGTCACGATGATTATTGGTATGTCGTATGGTAACCTGTACGTTTACCGCTTCACTAACTTCAGCCTTTGTCATGGGCAAACTCCTTATTTAATGAGTATGAAAAAAAGAAAAGAACATTCGAGAAGTTCTGGTTCCGTCGATGCTCATGCCCTGGGATGAGCTTTATCATAGACTTCCCTGACCCTACCGAAAGTGACATGTGTGTATATTTCCGTCGTGGTCAGATTGGCGTGACCCAGCATCTCGCTCACACTTTTCAGATCGGCACCGTTATTGAGCATATGTGTTGCAAAACTATGACGCAGAGCATGCGGATTTTTATATTTAAGTTCCGTGACGGCGGACAGATATTTCTTGGTAAGCCGTTGAACAAGAACCGGATAAATACCAATACCTTTTTTTGTTACAAAGACATATGCAGCAGCTGAAACCTCTCCTTTTTTCATTCTAAAGAAGTTTCGTTTGACTTCAAAATAATTTTTCAGTGCCTCAACCGCATATGATCCAAGGGGCAGAACGCGCTGCTTATTCCCCTTGCCGTTTATTTTCATGAAACCCTGCTCGATATTGACCTGTTCACGCTCAAGATGAACGACCTCCGATATACGCAGTCCACACCCATAGAGCAGCTCAAGAATAGCCCTGTCACGCGAATACGTAAACTCGTCTTCATACCGGGTATTTTTGCTCGATCCGGAAAGGTGCTGTGGAGCGGCAAGAATGTGGTCAAAAAGAGTTTCCGTCTGTTCTTCGTTCAGAAAACCCGGCACGGTTTTGCTGAAACGTGGTGTGACAACCTGAGCGGGAACGGAGACTTTTATGCGGCCGGTTTCAAGGAGATAGTTGTAGAAACTTTTTACCGATGCCAGCTTCCTGGCAATAGACTTAGGCTGCAAGCCTTTCTTGAGAAGAAAACCCAGAAAAAGCCGCATATCGATACGTGTGACCAACCCGGGATCAGCCGCCTTTTCTCCTCCATGCTGAAGAGAAAGAAACTCATAAAACTGGGTAATGTCCTTACTATACGCCTTACAGGTATGTTCTGAATATTTTCTTTGAGCTCTCATA
>JACKQG010008287.1_pt1 | contig 10176 bp, 14 predicted proteins | sample 8237621 | NCBI WGS metagenome assembly JACKQG01 (sample SAMN15677084, study PRJNA649215) | marine metagenome | biome: marine; feature: Black Sea; material: saline water; isolation source: suspended particulate matter (SPM) from the Black Sea western gyre | collected 2013-06-09/2013-06-10 | depth...
CGCAGAGACGCGGAGGCGCAAAGGAAACCATGAATGCTCTGCGGCTCTGCGCCTTTGCGGCTCTGCGTTTCAAGGAGACCCCATGCACGAGAACGAGATCAGCAAGATCATCCTGAACGCCGCCATCGAAGTCCACCGCACCCTGGGCGGACCGGGCCTGCTGGAGAGCGTCTACGAAGAAGCCCTGGCCTGGGAACTGGAACAGCAGGGCCTGTCCGTGGAGCGCTAAAAGGCAGTCCCCGTCGTATACAAAGGTCAGACCCTGGCCGTGCCCCTGCGGCTCGACCTGCTGGTCGGCGGCAAGGTCATCGTCGAGTGCAAAGCGACTACCGACTATAACCGCATCTTTGAAGTCCAGACGCTGACCTATCTGCGGCTGACCGGCCTCAAGTTGGGGCTGGTCATCAATTTCGGTGAGAGGCTGGTTAAGAATGGCTTTCACCGCGTGGTCAACAACCTGTAAAAGCAGAGATACAGAGATGCAAAGATACAAAGGGTTTTCTCTGCGCCTCTGCGCCTCTGCGCCTTTGCGTTGGGAGAGCCCGTGACCCGGGATGAGATCATCGCCTGCCTCAAACGCGTCCGCAAGTCCATCCACCTCTGGACGCGGGAAGGCGGGCGGCAGGGGTACCTTACCTTTGTCAGCCGGTTTATCTCGTAGCAGGGTTGAAAGACATGAGCCGCAAGTAATGAGGAAACTCCATGAAACTACCGACACCCCGGCGACGACGCTTGACCACTGAGCCAGAAGAAGAGGTACAGGAAATCCCGGTGGCCGAAGAAACCGCCATTGATATCACCGCGCCGCGCGAGTGCATCTACCAACGGTTTGAGGACCAGCCCGGCCCCTGCCCGCGCTGCGGCGGCGCTCTGCAGCAGAGCACCCAGACGTACCTGGTCGTCACCAGGCGGGGCAAGAAGATCACCGATCCCTTCATCATGGGCTCTGATTTCGGCTGGTTCTGCACCCGCTGCCCCACCGTGGTCATCAATCCAGACCAGGTGAGCGAGATGCTCCAGCATAGGCTGCCCCACTGGGACATCGGCAGCGAGTTCGCTGTGGCGGGCATCGTTGATCTGGACGCCATCCCCGAGGAAAAACGCCATCTGCCGTTGGACGGCGACGACAACCCCATCCCGTTAGTGGAGTTCACCAACGTCTCCCGCCAGGCAGCGCCTGACCGACCCCCTCGGAAGCCCAAAACCACGCGCCGCAAGCACGCGGCTCCGGCGCCGAAGAAGTCGAAGAAGCCCCGACGCAAAAAGCGGCGTCGCTGACGCCGCCTTAAGATTCGACCGCAGACTGCGCCGATTTCACCGTTTTTCGCATCTGCGCAATCTGTGAGATCTGCGGTTGAGTTGCAAGTGCACCCTTACGGGGTCTCGCCCCGCTGCTTGTAGTGCACTTCTGGCAGTTCCCGCAGCCGCGCCGCGGCCGCCTCGGCGGGGATGTCCCGCTGCGGCTCGGCCAGCATCTCGTAGCCGACCATGAACTTGCGCACCGCGGCCGAGCGCAGCAGCGGCGGGTAAGTGTGGGCATGGAGGTGCCAGGCCGGGTAGTCCCGTCCGTCGGTCGGCTGCTGGTGGAAGCCCATGGAGTAGGGGAAGGATATCTCGAACAGGTTGTCGTAGCGGGTGGTCAGCCGCTGGATGATCTCCGCCAGCCCGTCCCGCTCAACGTCGCTTAGTTCCAGGAGCGACGGCACGTGGCGGCGGCTGAGCAGCATCGTCTCGAAGGGCCAGACGGCCCAGAAGGGCACCAGGGCCACGAAGTGATCGTTCTGGCAGACGATGCGCTCCCGCTGCATTTCCTCCAGCGCCAGGACATCGCACAGCAGACAGCGTCCCCGTTCCTGCCAGTAGTCCATCTGCGCCGCCAACTCCTCGGCCGGCTCGTGGGGCAGGCTCTCGTTGGCCCACACCTGGCCATGCGGGTGCGGGTTACTGGCCCCCATCATGGCCCCCTTGTTCTCGAACACCTGCACGTGATTGATCTGCGGCCGCCTGCCCAGCTCCTCGGTCTGCTCCGCCCACACGTCCACCACCTTGCGGATGTCGGCCAGGGCCATCTCCGGCAGCGTCAGGTCGTGGCGCGGCGAGAAGCAGATGACGCGGCAGAGGCCCCGCTCGCTGCGCGCCACCAATAGCCCTCGCTCGTTCACCTCACCCGCGGGCGTGTCCAGCAGCAAGGCAGAGAAGTCGTTGTCGAAGACGAAGGTTTCCGTGTAGAGCGGGTTGCGCACGCCGCCGGCGCGTGCGTTGCCCGGGCAGAGGTAACACTGCGGATCGTAGCGCGGTCGTTCCTCCGGCGGCGGCTTCTCCACCTGCCCCAGCCAGGGCCGCTGGGTGCGGTGCGGCGAGACCAGAATCCACTCCCGGGTCAGCGGGTTGTAGCGGCGGTGCGAGTGGTCGGTCAGATCAAAGATTCCTGCCATCATCCTTACCCTGAACGAATTGGAGATTTCAGTTCTTTCATGCTATAATGCTATAATGCATTTGTTGATGTTTCTGCCTCTCGCCTGAGCGTGGTGAAGGAGCCAACGATGAGCACACAAGCTACTGCCATCTATGAACGAGGTGTTTTGCGCCTCTTGACACCAATTGCCCTGCCTGAGCGGGCGCGTGTTCGAATCCAGATTCTGGAAGATCAGCACGCCGAGGACGATCTGCGCCGGGCCGAGGCGGTGTTAATCGCCACGGGACTTGTAAGACAACTGAAGCCGCCACCTGACCTCAAGACCGTGTCCAAAGCTCGTAGGGTCGAACTGGCTCGGCTGTATGCAAATGGGGGACCTCTGTCTGAGGTCGTCATTGCCGAGCGTGATGGCCGATGATGCCCTACTACCTTGATACCAGCGCGCTCATCAAACACTACGTCGCCGAACCGGGCAGCCAGTGGGTTGAAGCCGTCGTCTTCGAACCGGATGACGCTCTGCTGTTGACATCCCGAGTAACGATGGTGGAGGTATGGAGCGCATTGGCCCGCCGCAGACGCGAGATTTCCATCTCATCTCAGGATCACGCCGATGCCCTGGCTGCCTTTCGTGAGGATTGCCTGACCCGTTATCACTTCGTCGAATTCGAGATGCCTGTCGTTGAGCTTGCCGGACAGTTGCTGGATCGCCACCCGTTGCGAGCCTACGATGCGGTGCAACTTGCCTCTGCGCTCATCGTCAGCCAGACATTGTCTGAGGCAGGCTTCCCAGCCCTCACCTTCCTCTCCGCCGACGACCGTCTCCTCGCCATTGCCCGTGCCGAGGAGTTGCTCACTGATAACCCCAACCTGCCCCCCTGACTATCGCGGCGCACCCAAACCACTCAGCTATTGCCCTGCAACACCACCTGCGCTGCCGCCACGCCCACGCCTGGCTCGAACTCATAACCGCAGCCGCCCAGCCCCGTCTCCAGCGCACCGACCGTGGCCAGCAGGTCGCCCGGCTTGGTCGCCCCCATGTGCCCGATGCGGAAGTAGAGCGTCTTGATCTCCGGATGCAGCCCGCCGGCCAGGATGGCCCCCGCCGCCTTCACCTTGGGCAGCAGATCCGGCCCCGTGATCCCCTCAGGATAGTAGGGCGCGGTCAGCGTGGCTGCGGCGTGAGCGGGATCGGTGGGCACCTGGCCCAGGCCCAGGGCAGCGATGGCCGCCTGGCACGCCGCGCCCAGCGTGCGGTGGCGGACGAAACGAGGCTCCATCCCCTCGGCCAGGATCTGGCCCAGGCTGACGTTGAGCGCGCAGATCAGGTTGACGGGCGGCGTGCCGAAGTAGCAGGGGCGCCGCGCCTCGTAGGCTTCCATGATCGGCAGCCACTGGCTCCAGTCGGCGTAGTAGTTGCCCACCGGCGTCTGGCGAGCGCGCCAAACGTCCATGGCCCGCGGCCCGGCCACCAGCAAGGCCAGCCCCGGCGGCACACCGATGGCCTTCTGCGAAGCGGTCAACGCCAGGTCAATGCCCCACGCTTCCTGGCGCAACTCCTCGCCGGCCACCGAGCAGACGCCATCGAGCACGGTCAGGACGCCATACTCTTGTCCCAGCGCGCCCAGCGGCTGCGGGTGCACGCGCACGCCCGTCGAAGTGTCCACGTGGGTCATGGTCATCAGCTTGTAGCCGCCACCGCGCAGCGCGGCCTCGACCTCCTCCAGATCAACGGTACCCCCCAGCGGGGCGCGCAGCACCGTGACCTCGGCGCCGTAGCGGGCCAGCAACTCGGCGTAGCGCTCGCCGAAGTAGCCGCTGCTGAGCACCAGCGCCCGGTCGCCCGGCTCGACGAGGTTGGCCCCGGCCATGTCCATGGCCAGCGTGCCCGACCCGGCCACCACGAAGGGCTGGCCCGCAGGGCACAGCCACACCTCCCGCATGCGCTCCAGCGCCTGGCCGAAGGCCTCGATGAAGTCGGGTGCCACGTGGCTGGTCGTGGGTGCGCCCAGCGCCTGCAGCACCGCCGGCTCGAACTCGATGGGGCCGGGGATCATCAGCAATGTGCGGTCTTTCATGGTTGTCGTTCTCCTTGCTCTCGCGAACTGTTGGCTAAGGGCGTAAAACGTGAAACGTAAACTCACGCATCACGTTTTACGCTTTACGTTTTACGTATTACTCACGCATCACGCTTCACGCTCTGGCAGCACGCTGCCTTCAATGAGAATCGCCCGCAACTTCTCCCTCAACTCACCCGCCAGCGGCAACAGCGGCTCGCGCACCGGCCCGCCATAGAGACCCAGCATGTCCATGGCCGCCTTCAGCGCCGGCACGCCCCAGCCACTGGTGACGGCGGTGTTCACGGGGATCATGCGCACCTGCAGCTCGCGGGCCTGCTCCCATTGGCCGTCCAGGAAGTGCTGGCGGAGGGCCAGGCACTTGTCGGGGGCGATGTTGGCCAGCGCCAGGATGCCGCCCACGGCGCCGACGGACAGGCCCGGCAGCAGGAAACTCGCCGAGCCGGCCAGCACCTGGAAGTCGGGGCCGGCCAGCCGCCGGATGTCGCCCATCTTGACCACGTTGCCGCCCGATTCCTTGATGCCGATGACGTGGGGATGCTCGGCCATGGCCGCCACCGTCGCCGCGCTGAGGTCAATCCCCGTGCAGGCGGGCATGTTGTAGATGATGATGGGGATGGGCGACGCCTCGGCCACGGCGTGGAAGTGGTGGATCAGCACCTCCGGCGTCATGCGGCCCGTGTAGTACGAGGGCGTGATGATCAACGCGGCGTCGGCGCCGACGTCGGCAGCCTTCTTCGTCAGCTCGATGGTCATGCAGGTAGCTTCGTAGCCGGTGCCGGCGATCAGCAACCTGTCGGCAGGAATGGCGGCGCGGGCCGTCTCCAGCACCTGCAGCTTCTCCTCTTCCGTCAGGAAGACGTACTCGCCGTTGGTACCCAGCACCACGTAGCCGCGCAAGCCGAACTGATTCCAGCGGGCCAGGTTGTCGGCCAGAGCAGCGGGCGCAAAGCGGCCCTGGGCATCGAAGGGCGTCGGTATCGGCGGATAGATGCCATCCAGCCGCAGGGGTTGTGGGTTCATGTGATCCTCCTCGCTCGTGATATGACCTGGTCGTAGAAGGCCAGGTTCTCCGTCAGCATCTCGCGGATGGGCAGCCCGTAAGGGCACTTTTCCTCGCATTCGCCGCACTGGACGCACTGCCTGACGGTCTCCGCCGCCGTGGCCGCCCAGCCTGTCATAGACACCTCCGGCGGAAAACGCTTCCAGAAGCTGTGCAGATTCATGACCACGACAATGTGCACACCCTCTGGGCAGGGCTGGCAGTACCCGCAACGGCGGCAGAAACGGGTACCCACTTCAGCGCGGATGCGCTCCATCTCCCGCCGTTCCCGTGGCGTCAGTTCCCACGGGCCATTGACGATGCCCACGATCTCTTCGATTTCCTCGATCCTCTCGATGCCCGGATCGGGCACGACGGTGTCGAATTGGAGCAGGTACTTGATCGCCAGATTCGCATCATCCAGAAGACCGCCGGCGAAGGGCTTCATGGCGATGAAGCCGAGGTCGTGCTTGCGGGCCAGAGGCAGCAGCTCGGCGGCGGCCTCGTTGGTGATGAAGTTGAACGGGAATTGGATCGTCTCGAACAGCCCTGAAGGCACGGCCTTCAGGGCCACGTCCATGGAGTGGCTGGTGATGCCAATGTGCCTGATCTTGTCCGCTCGCAAGGCTTCCTGCGCCGCCTCCATGGCCCCATCAGGCCCCAGCACCCGTTCGTACGCTTCGAAGCTGCTGACGTTGTGGAACTGCCAGAGGTCAATGGTGTCCGTGTGCAAGCGGCGCAGGCTCAGCTCCAGATGTTCCTGGGCGGTGGCCTTATCGCGTGCCGTGGTCTTGGTGGCGATGACCACCTGCTCCCGGCGGCCGGCGATGGCCTTGCCGATACGCTCCTCGCTGGTGGTGTAGCCATTGGCCGTGTCCAGAAAGGTGACGCCCAGGTCGAGACAGCGCTGAACCACCCCGACAGCCTCAGCTTCACGCAGCCGTTGGATCGGGATGCCGCCGAATCCTACCCTGGAGACCTGCATTTCCGTCTGGCCCAATCGTGTGCTTTTCATTGCTCTCCTGCCACTGAATTTGCTCTCTCGCCAGTCTGTGCTATAATCTCGGCCAGCGTATCACCACAACGCACAGCGATTGTAAAGGAGAAGCGCACATGTTGCCAAACTGGGGTTGGGGCGAATGGCTGATCGTCCTGGCGATCGTCCTCATCATCTTCGGTGTGGGCCGGCTGCCCGAGGTCGGCGGCGCACTGGGCAAGGCCATCCGAGAGTTCCGCAGCGAGAGCAGTAGTTCCGCCGAGGAAAAAGGCGACGAGGATCAGGAAAAGGACGCCGGCTAACCCGCGCCTGGCGTGACAGAATAGCGCGGAAAGGGCAAGACTATGGATCTCTTTGGCATTGGGCCAATGGAACTGCTGGTCGTGCTGGTCCTGGCGCTCATCGTCCTGGGGCCACGCCAGTTGCCGGATGCGGCGCGCAAGCTGGCCAAACTCACGCGCGACCTGCGCCGCATGTGGACAGAGGTCAGCACCGACTTCGCCCGTGAAATGAACGTGGAAGAGGCCCTGGGCGACATTCGCTCCGTGACCGACACGGTAAAGACCATACGCCGCCCTCCATCGCCTGCCAGGCTCTTGCTGGACAAAACCACAACCAGCGATACCCCAGTAACACCGCAACCCACCGCCGCACAGGAGGGTAGCAACGCCAGTGACACCTGAAGGTCCTGCCATGACCCTCATGGATCATCTTGTGGAGCTCCGAGACCGCTTGATCAAGGCGGGGCTGGCGTTGTTGGTGGGCATGCTCGTCAGCACCGTTTTCGCTAAGCGGGTTCTGGGCTTCCTGATCGCCCTGGCGGGAGAGAATCTGCCCCAGGCCTACTCGCCCACCGCGCCCATGGTCATGTTCTTCAAAGTGGCCCTCGTCTGCGGCGCGGCGTTGGCCATGCCGGTCATCGTCTACCAACTCCTGCGCTTCATCACCCCTGGCCTCACCAAGCAGGAGCGCCGTTACCTACTTTTCGTTCTGCCGGGCATCGTCCTCTGCTTCGTGGGCGGGGTTGCCTTTGCCTACTTCGTCCTGTTGCCCCCAGCCATTCGCTTCTTACAAGGCTTCCTATCGGACATCATCGAGCCCAAGTGGGTCATCGAAAAGTATATCTCCCTGATCACCTCGTTGATTTTCTGGACAGGAGTGACCTTCCAGACACCCCTGGTCATGGCCTTCCTGGCCCGGCTGGGCATCGTCACTCCGCAGATGCTCATCCGCTCCTGGCGCTACGCCCTGGTGCTCATTGCCGTCGTCGCTGCCGCCATCACTCCCACCGTTGACCCCTTGAACATGGGTTTGGTGATGGCTCCTCTGGTGGTGCTATACGGGATCGGCATCCTCCTGGCCCGCCTGGCCTATCGCCAACGCGCAGCACCGGCCGAAGCGGAAGCACAGCAGTAGCTCCGGCGCTTCCGTCCCCCCCCTCTCCCTTTCCCACCCTGCAAACTGACCGCGCCCTGCCCGGCGGTGCCGCGCGTCACAGGAAGAGAAATGGGGCATCAGGCGATGCCCCACGGCTGCAGGCTGCGTACAGGGACCCTCTCGGTGGTCTGCACTGGCTGCCTAGCCCTTGAGAGACCCGGCCATGAGGCCGCGCATGAAGTAGCGGCCCAGGAAGATGTACACCAGCAGGGTGGGCAGCGCCGTCAGCAGCGCCCCGGCCATCTGCACGTTCCACTCCACGATGTAGCTGCCCGCCAGATTGTTCAGGCCGACGGTCACAGGCTGGGCGGCGGGATTGCTGGTGATGGTGGCGGCGAACAGGAAGTCGTTCCAGATGGAGGTGAACTGCCAGATCATCACCACCACGAAGCCGGGCACAGATAGGGGAAACAACACGTAGCGGTAAATGCTGAAGATGTTGGCGCCGTCGATGCGCGAAGCCTCCACCAACTCGGTGGGGATGTTGGCGTAGTAGTTGCGGAAGATCAGGGTGGTGATGGGGATCCCGTAGATCACATGGGTCAGGATCAGGCCCGCAATGGTGCCGTAGAGCCTGACGCCCAGGAACCTGCTCAGCAACTGCAAGGATTGCACCAGGGGGATGAGGATGCTCTGGTAGGGGATGAACATGCCGAACAGGAGCAGGGGGAAGAGGATCTCCGACCCTCGGAACTTCCATTTGGCCAGGATGTAGCCATTGATCGAACCCCACATGGCAGACAGGATGGTGGCCGGAAGGGTAAGGTATACACTGTTCAGGAAGTTGACATTGAGGCCGCGGAAGCCTTCCAGCTCGCTGCCGAACCAGGCTTTGGCGTAGGATTCGAAGTGCAGTCCCTTGGGCAGGGACCACATGGTCCGCAGACTTACTTCCTCAAAGCTTTTCATGCCGGTAACGAGCAGCACATACACAGGTACGAGGAAGGCAATGGCGAAAGCGGTCAGGACAATGTATAGCAGCACCCGCTGCCAGGTCAACGGCTGTCTTGCGGATCTGGCCAGGTCACGCGTTGAGGTGGTCATAGTTCTGCCTCCGAGCGGGTGCTCCACGTCAGATAGGGCACGATCAATACGGCCACCATGATGAGCAGGATGATGGCGATGGCTGCACCGCGGGCGAAGTGATTGCCGCGGAAGGTGGTATCCCACATGAAATAGGCCGGCACGTCGGTGGCAAAGCCGATGCCCGGCCCGGTCATGGCCACGATCAGGTCATAGATCTTGAGCGAGATGTGTCCCAGGACAATCACGGCGCTGAGGGTGACCGGGCGCAAGAGGGGGATGATGATGCCGCGGAGGATCTGCCACTCCGAGGCGCCATCGACGCGTGCGGCTTCGCGCAGTTCGTCGGGGATGCCCCGCAGCCCGGCCAGGAACATGGCCATGGTGTAGCCCGACATCTGCCAGGAGGCGGCGATGGCCACGGCAATGATGCCGATCTTGGGGTCGGTGTACCATCCCGTCTTGAGGAAGGGCAGACCCAGGTTGTCGAACAGCAGGTTGATTCCGGTGCTGCCCAACTCCTCGCTGCCCGGGTTGAGCAACCAGCGCCAGACCACGCCGGTAACGATGAAAGAAATGGACATGGGAAAGAGGTAGATGCCGCGAAAGATCCCTTCCCCCTTGATGCGCTGATCCAACAGGAAGGCCAGCACGAAGCCGATGAGGAGGCAGGCGACCAGGAACACCAGTGTGAATACGACGGTGTTGCGCAGGTCAATGCGAAAGCGCTGGTTGGCGAACAACTTCTGATAGTTGCTCAGCCCGACAAAGGTGAAATCGGGCAGGAGTTTGTCCCACTTGGTCAGCGAGGCGTAGGCGGTCCAGGCGATGAAGCCGTACACGAAGATGGCGGTAGCCACCACCGCTGGCGAGATCAATAGGATCGAGACAACCCGCTCCCAATTGAAACGTCGCATAGCTCTCTCCATCCAAGTAGCGGGGCTGGAAGCCCCGCGCTAAGAGAGCAAAGCCCCTGCGGGGCTAGGAATCAGCAGCCCGAAGGGCTTTGCCCTTTCAGCCCGACGGCTTCAGCCTCGGGCTTCCTTCGGCAACACAGGTACCACTGGCCTTGAATTCCTTGCAGTGTTTTGCCTACAGCCTACTAGAGGAACGAGGCAGCCCGATGCTCTGGGCTGCCTCGTCGGTTGGTGCTGCTTACTGGCAGATGCCAGCGTCCACACAGGCC
>JACKQG010005253.1_pt1 | contig 10174 bp, 7 predicted proteins | sample 8237621 | NCBI WGS metagenome assembly JACKQG01 (sample SAMN15677084, study PRJNA649215) | marine metagenome | biome: marine; feature: Black Sea; material: saline water; isolation source: suspended particulate matter (SPM) from the Black Sea western gyre | collected 2013-06-09/2013-06-10 | depth...
TATTCAATATTTCTGAAACCTTATCCCTGTAATCTCGACTTTGATTGTCAGCGGGCGTCACCTCGATTTCAGACGCAGAAGATGCCCCCAGCCCCAATTCCACGGCACGCGCAATTTGCTCCTGTTCGAAAATCTTTGTTTTCATAATCTGATCGTTGCTGCCCAGAAATTTTATAACGGCCAGACCGACGGCATCAATTGCTACCCGATCCGTTGAGGCAAGAAAAACATTCCCCTTTACCCGCTTTCCCTCCGCCGGTCCCCCGTCAACAAATACGTTGATGCCATCCAATACGATGAGTTCAGGTTTGAAGGGCGCGTTTATCTCGGCAATCAATCTGCGCTGGTGTGGAGACGAGTGGAGTTCACTCATATAGTTATAGCCGTGGCGCGTGGTAGGAACCACCCCCACATGCAGTTTCAGCGACATGGTAAAAACGCCGCCGTATTGGTGGGTTTTAAGACAGCCGGTGGAAATCAGATATTCACTCTCCAATATGGGTCTGGCCACCCGGAATCCGTCCTGCCAGTGGGAGCTGCTGGAATCGACTTTAACCCAGTCTTTTTCAGTCAGCATATCAAAATCAATGATTCTGACATCCAGCTTTTCCATGAGCGGGATGACACCTTTCTTATCCATGACCTCCCGGGTGGGGGGAAAGCTGCGTTCACCAAGGCTCACGGTTTTGGCACCCATTTTCCAGGTTTCTTCGACCAGGGCTACCAGGGTATCATTGTGGGTGGATCCCGGAGCATGATCGGCCGTGTTGAAATTGGGCTTGATCAGCACATCCTTGTTCTTAACCGGGTTGATATCCACTGCCTGGATGGAAGAAGCGACTGCTGATTTACGGTCCTCTGTGCTTAACAGTGCAACCTTACTTTTATTAGAACTATTCATCGCACAACCTCCTCGTAAATAATAAAGTTACTCCCGCTGCACCGGAATATTTTACAGAATCCCTCCGGGAAACCCACAGAACCCACAATGGAATTTATGGATGGTCACTATAAAGACGCGTCCTTTGAATCTTCAACGGGATTATGCTGACAAATCCGATGACCATGCAGATAAACATGACAATAAAGACATTATAATAAGCCGCCAATGGATAAGCGGGTCCTGATCTCCCCACTACGTCCATGAGAAAACCGGTGAAGGGTTGAAACACGGCCGTACTCAAAAAGGCCGCAGGATTCATGAGTCCTAAAGCCGTTCCCGTGAGCCAGGGAGGGAAGAGTTCTTTTGTGATGGTCATATAAAGCGAAAGTGAACCTCCCCCGCAGGAGCCCATGATCAGGAACAGGGGGCCTAAAATAAGAGAGCCGGGTTTTCCCCCTCTGAGAAGAAAAACCGTCGAGCAGGCCAGGCTGAGACCAAGGGAGCAAAGAAGGATGCCCTTACGTCCGAGAGAAACTCTATCGGATAGAAACCCGAAGGCAGGTGCTCCGATGACAAAACCGAGGGGCAGCATCATAAGCAATCCACCGGCCTGAATCCGGCTGTAGCCGTAGACATCCATCAGATAGGGTACTGCCCACAGGCCCTGAAATGTAAGTCCCGGGCCTCCAAAGAAAAATGTAGATATGGTTATCATCCAGAAGCCAGGCTTGCTGAGGATGATCCGAAAGCGTGTGTGGGGCTTAACGGTTTCAGGGAGATCATCTTCGGCCGGCGATGACGGATTAGGCCCTTCTTCGATTCTTTTCCATCCCTTGTCTTCAGGGTTGTCGCGCAGAATACTCCAGGATATGACTGCCAGCAGAAGGGTGAAAGCTCCTATGGCAAAGGATGACATGCGCCATCCCAAAAGTAGGACCAGATAGGTCAGGGGGAGCGAGGCCGCCAGATTTCCCGCGTTTCCGGCGGCTAAGAAGATTCCTGCAGCACCTGCGAACTCCCTTTGCCGATACCATTTGGACAGGATTTTCATACCGGGAACAAAGATACCGCCCACACCCAGACCGATGAGGGCCCTTCCCACGGTTGCCATCGTCATGTTACAAGCGCCTCCGAAAATTACGGTTCCAATGCAGGCAATGAGCGTAAATATGGTGATCACCCGTCTCGGTCCCAAGGTGTCGGAGAGGACCCCCACCGGTGGCTGAACCGCGGCATAAAGATAAAAATATGAGGAAGACATCAATCCCAGGGCGGTTGCGCCGGCACCAAATTCAAGGACAAGATCCAGGGCAATGACCGTCGGCGAGATGCGGTGAAGACAAGCCAGGAAGTAAATAGCCCCTATGACCCAGAACATGAGCCAGCGATATTTGAGCGGATCTTTTGTGACGGCCCACCACCTATCCGATTTCACTCTCAAATCCTCTTGCTGGTTGTTCAATGGACGCACGTTTCAGTAAATCCATTCAAAGGCATTTAAAATCCTGACGATTCAGAAAGGACATTTATTGACGCTATCAAGTTAAAAAAATCCCGATGACGTTAGATTTCAGAAGTCATCGGGATTGCTTATGCTTATATGGGTACAATGACCGCAGCTCCCTGCCGGGCGAGCAGATCATTTAACCGCAGCCTCATACAGCGGCATTAACCGAGCGAACAATTCAGCGATGTCGTCAGCGATGTCTTTTCCGCGTGCTACAACATCGTTCTTTTCAACCCTTCTGGCAATTTCCATGGAGACACCGCCCGTTGCAGGCAAGAGATCAATGAAACCCGCCAGTATATCCATTTTTTGGGACTTTTCCCCTCCGTCAATTTTCCACCCGTCCTCAAAGGGTAGCAGCGTGCCGGACGCGGATCGCATACGATCGCAAACCGCCAGGTTGTGAGTAGCGGCAAGTTCTTGGAGCATGTGATCGTTCTCATGCTGCATCAACCAGGCGGCAAGAGCGTCCCAGTCCTTTGAGGCCCCGCTACTGCCGTCCGGTCGGCTGGCGCAGAATCCATAGACCAGCGACAAAGGATCAAGTCTTACAAAAAATCGGGCCTGATCTCCGCTCCCGTTCCGGGTGTGGTGTTCCTTGTCGGATACGTGCATTTCGGGCTTTTGGGCATAGGCCCAGGAACTAAAATCGAATCTCGTTTTGGGCAGGTTTCTGATAACCGCCCGCCCCAGCTGGTTACGTCCCCGCCAGTTTGTTTGGGCAGCGCTGTTTTTGAAATCACCGGGTTGAAACCCTTCAAATACTTTGGGCGTCTTAGACCCAGTCCGTTTACCGGCACGGCTTTGAGCAGCTTCGGCTTGCGCTTCACTTTCGGCCTTTTCCCGTTGGCGGCGCGTTTGAATGCGACGCTGCAGGTCGATTTCGGTCCGGATCTCTTCGCCATGTTCCCACCGGATCAACATTTCGTCGTTGTCGATGGAAATAACGGTGAAAACACCTTTTTCATTTTCGTATTGTTCATCAACGGAAAATTCAAATTCGGTAATCGGGCCCATAATACCCCCTGTCTACGCAAAAGATTTGTCTGTTTATGATTGACGGCACCGTCATCCCGCCTTCGGTTGGATGGCGTTGCACGCCATCCTTCGTTTCGGCGATGTTCTTCTATGACAGTCCCATGCCTTAGGATCTTTTAGGCCCCCAAGTTGCGCTTAGAATTCATTTCCTCGGGACGGGTCCCGGGCGGCAGCGCCTTGGACCTGGCGCTTTTTCCGAAGCCGCAGCAATTCGGACTTCTTAAAACACCATCAGGATTCACAATACGAAAAGTGCTTTGCTCAAGATTCAGAGCGACGGCAGGATTCACAATGTGGGGTTCGCAGGGAGGCGATGGAGCTTCAGAAGAACTATCAATCCTTACAATAATTCAGGGGGGAAAAGTCATTGTCAGAAAAATACCGGCACTCGCCTGCCTGCTTGCAAGCCATTTTATTTTATCTTTCATTATAATCATTATTTTATTTTTTGCTCCTATTATTTTTTGGGCCTCCGTGAAAGGCTTTTGTGCTTCATGCGGGCCAAAAGGTCTTTTTCAATGGCACGGAGACCTACAGCAAAATGGGTCAAGAGTAGCCTTGACCCAGTAAAGGCATTTATTTTCCTGCTCTTTGTACGGTTTGCTTGAAATCCTTTACTGGTGAGGATTTTCCTGTTATTCTTTTTTCGCTTATAAACGAAAGACTGAGTGAAGGTCATGAACCCAATGATTTCCACTTTATGAGATATGTGAGGTGTCTGGATACTGGTGTTGAATGTATGGGGTACAGAGAAGTCATGCTCAAAGTTCAGGCCGTCCCAAGAAAAGGGAGATAATAGATCAAAATGACAAACTCAATCGATACCTGTCATTTTCAGGATCTGGCAGGAAAAGATCCGGAAGATGTCTGCAGACGTGCCTTATGCAGCTATGACAGCAATAAAGGTTGTTATACTTTGTCCGTATGGGGGGAAGATTATAATATATATCGTGGCGAGTCTAAGATAATACGTATTCGGGATGGCAATTCCGATATCAATACATTTTTGGGTCTTTTCATCCTTTATTATCTCTTGACATCAAAGGCGATACCCATAAGCAAAGAATGGATATCGGAAAAAGACATACCCGGAGGTGTAGCCTTTTTTCGCGGTCCACACGCAGTACCCACCCATTTAATCGTAAAATCATATGGAAATAATATTGCCGGATTCTCTAAGAGATGCGAGCAGCTTGATGGCATTACACTACAAATGGCGGATCAAGCATATTCTTTTAGAATAGCACCCCGCATTCCTGTTGGAGTTCTACTATGGGAAGGAGATGATGAATTTCCGGCTGAATCTAAGATATTATTCGATAGAACCATTGTTGAACATCTGGCCCTTGATATCATTTTCGCTCTAACTGTTGAAATATGCACAAGAGTAGGGGTGGTAGCTGACTGACCACTTAAATTTTCCCATATTTGCTTTCTATTTCCCGAAGGGACATACGGGAAAGCGGCACTCATCACAATCGAGGCAGAGACCGCCGTGTGCCATTGCTGCAAAATCTTTTCTCGTGATCTTTTCTCCTGCCAATACCTTAGGCAAAACCAGGTCAAGGATGGTGGCCCTGTGGAAAAGGACGCAGGCAGGCAGACCCAGAACAGGGATATCCCCGAAACGTCCATACAAAAACATGGCGCCGGGAAGGACAGGTGTGCCATAGACCACGTCTTCGGCTCCGGCTTCTGCTATGGCCACGCGGGTTATGTCGTCCGGATCAACACTCATGCCCCCGGCCACTATGACCAGTTCCGCTCCCTTTTCAAGCAGATCTTTGATTTCCCCTATGATCACTGTCTTATCATCGGGTGAAAATAAAGTCCCTATGATTTCGCAGCCGAATGACTGGAGTTTTTTTCTGACGATAGGTGCGAATTTATCATCAATGAGCCCGCTGTAGACCTCATTCCCGGTGATAATTAGCCCTGATTTGGGCTGTGACAGGGGTTTGATCGAAAAAATCCCACCTGCTTTTTCAGCGACCCCCACGGCTTTAACAAGGGTCTTTTCATCAATAATCAAAGGGATGGCCCTTGCCGCGGCTATGATATCCCCCTTTTCCACTATACTATTGGTGTGTCTGGACGAGCAGCAAATATCTGGAACAAGGTTGATCGCCATAAGGGATTCTACGTCCACCTTCAGAAGGCCGCTGTGGGCTGCTCTAAGGGAGATCTTCCCTTCCGAGGGATTGGGTTCAAAAATAACGCCGGATCCTGTTAATGCAGCACAGAGCCTGATCGCAGCGTCGTCTTCGTGTACCTCTCCGGCCTCAAGATGTAATACAAACAGATGCTCCTTCCCCACTCTCCTTAAGTGTGGCAGGTCCTCTTCTGATATAATGTGTCCTTTCTTAAATGCCGCTCCCTTAAACTGTCCCGGTCTGATTTCCGTGATATCATGAGATAGAATGGTTCCCACGGCCTGATCGATGGGAATGGGGGTTGCGGAAGACTTGAATTTGTTCGCCATAAGAATGTACCCTCTGGAATTAATAAACGTTCACAGGTTCAGGATAAAAAATGCAAAAAAAATACTCTACATTGAAATATCTTGTCAAGAAGAGGATGTTTTGTATACAATAAATTTGCTGGTCTCGTAAAAAATCTCCAAGGCCGTCACTCCTGCGAATGCGGGAATGTCCCGCGGCGGGATTGGTTTCCCAGGATTCTAATTCAACACCGGTTCTACTTTGTTGTTGCCGTTACCAGATTTCCTTTTGCCTTGACAAGATTTGGAGCCCTTGATAATAGTTACTTTATAGCTAAATTATAGCCATATTGAGCGTCGATTTTGAACTAAAGTTCTCTGATTTCTGTCTTGCCCAAGACTTAGAAAATATCGCATTGTTTTCTTGACCTGAGACACCGGATCCGAAATCGTGGCTGGACCACATCTTGGCGTGGTTCATGCCCTAATTGCAGGAGGTCAACCTATGGATATCATAACCAAAATTATCGACATTGTTGGCAAAGAAAACGTCTTTGATGACCGTGTTGAATGTGTGAGCTATTCTCGCGACCTTTCCGTTCATGAAGGGATCCCGGACGTGGTGGTCTTTGCTTATACAACGGAGCAGATTTCCGGGATTATGCGATTAGCCAATCAGGAAAAAGTCCCTGTGACGGTCCAGGGTTCAGGGACGGCTACGACCGGGGCATCTCTCCCCGTTGAGGGGGGGATATTGTTAGATGTTCACAGAATGAACAAAATCTTAGAGATTGATAAAGACAACTTTTACGCAAGGGTAGAGCCGGGTGTTATTTGCAACCAGCTTAATGCCGAATTAGGCAAGCAGAATCTTATGTTTCCCCCGAATCCCGGCAGTGAGGCCATCGCCACCATTGGCGGTATGATGTCCACCAACGCAAGCGGCCACCGGGCCGTCAAGTACGGCACGGCAAGGGATTATGTGAAGGCGCTTAAGGTAGTCCTGGCGGACGGGACGATCATTGAAACCGGTTTCAAGACTCCTAAATCTGCCTTCGGATATGATCTGAACCGTGTCTTTGCCAGTTCTGAGGGGACTCTCGGGGTTATTGCCGAGATTACGGTCAAGATCCAGGTTTGTCCGGAAAGTAACGCCCTTGCCCTGGCGATCTTTAACGATCTTTTCGCGGCTGGGGCCGCGGTCACCGATATAATAGGGTCCGGTATCCAGCTTACCGCTTGCGAAATCATGGATAAATACAGTCTGAAAGTTGTGGAAAAGGCCATTGAAAGGGATATCACCGGGATAGAGGCCATGCTGATCATTGAATCTGATGGTGCAAAAGAGACAGTCGTCAAGGATATGGGGAAAATCGGCGACATATGCAAAAAACATGGGGTAAAGGAATTCACATGGTCTGATGACTCGGCCAGGGCAGCCGAAATTATGGAGGCACGGGGGAAATTAGTGCCGACACTCTCAAGGATCAAGCCGGGCAACAGATTGGTTTCCATATCAGAGGATCTGGGGATTCCTCCCACCAAGATCCCGGAAGTGATCAAAAGGGCACAGGAGATATCGGAAAAATACGATCTTCTTCTCACCACATTCGGGCATATCGGAGACGGTAATGTCCATACTACCATGGTCACCGATATGAGGAGTAAGGCGGAGTGGGAAAGGGTTAGACCGGCTGCTGATGAACTCGCTGAACTTGCCCTTGAGATGGGGGGAACCATAACGGCCGAGCACGGCACCGGTCTTGCCAGAAATCCCTACATGGAAAAACAATTAGGTCCGGCTCTGGACGTCATGCGGTCCATAAAGAAAGCCCTTGATCCCAACAATATCCTTAACCCCGGCAAAATGGGGCTCGAAAAGAAAAAATATGACATCTACGACTATTTTGCCTATCAGCCTCTCATTGACCATCCGGAAGGGGTCAATTCCTTCGGTGAAGAGACAGATAATGAACTCCTGGCATGTATCTATTGCGGATTTTGCCGCCTCGGATGTCCCACCTTCAGCGTTACCCACAGGGAATCGAGAAACGCGCGGGGAAGGAGTGTCTTAGCCTTCAATTTGCTGAACGGAACCATAGAACCATCAAGCGAGTTAGCAGAAGCCATGTATAGTTGCACCACCTGCCAGGCGTGTACCTATTTTTGTCCGGCCCGGGTGAAGGTAGATGAAATCGTGGAAGGGGTCCGCGAAAAATTATACAGGGAAGGGTATGCTCCTGAGCCGGTGCTTGCCGTGCGAGACAATATCACCAAAACCGGGAATGTGTATGCCAGCGCCAGAGAAGAGAGGATCGATATCTATCCTCCAGCCCTTAAAGAAAAGGCCGTAAATGCCCAGCTCAAAACCGAGGCGGAAACCCTGCTTTTCATGGGATGTGTGCCGAGCTACCTGGACATGAAGATGGTCCCAAGTCTGATAAAACCCTTAGATGCAGCGGACGTGGATTATACGACACTTTCCGTTGAAGAAAGCTGTTGCGGTTTTCCCCTGTTTCTCATGGGAGCAGAGGACGAATTCAAGGCCGGTGCCGAGAAACTTATTGAAAGGATTAAAACCACTGGCGCTAATGAACTCGTAACCCCCTGCGCCGGGTGCTATAAAACCTTTACCAAGATCTATCCGGAAGTAGGTGATTTGGGTCTCCAGGTTTATCATTCGGTGCACTACTTAGAAAAGCTGATTAATGAGGGCCGAATCAAACTGAAAGGAGACCTGGGGAAAAAGGTGACGTACCATGATCCATGCGATCTTGGCAGGGCATTCAAGATTTTTGATGAACCCCGCAATATCCTGCAAAAGATCCCGGGTCTGGAGTATGTGGAGATGGGCCGCAACCGGCTCCAGGCACGCTGCTGTGGGGGTGGCGGGGGTGTGCAGGCCAACAACCCGGAGCTGGCAATCGAAATGGCGGCAGAGAGAGTAAGGGACGCCTTAGCCGTGGGAGCCGAAATCATTGTTTCCGGTTGTGCCGCCTGTAAAGACAATCTGAAAAAGGGGGCAAACGCCATACCGAAAAAGGAGAGGGGTAAGATAAAGGTTATGGATATTACGGAGATGGTGGCGAAACAGATTGATGGTTGAGACGGGTTGCGAGTTGCTGGATACTCGATACTGGCGGGGCTGAAAACTGAAAACTGAGAACTGAAAACTTGACACTGGAAACTTGATACTTGTTGTAGCGAAGCGGAAATCCCGTTTTAAGCGGGGAAACTGGGAGCCCCCGGGTTTTTCAATCGACAATCAACAATCATCAATCCTTAAGATGGGGAAAGAGATGTCAGAGGAAAAGAAGACGACAAGAAGAGGGATTGCGGCAGCCAAGCCCTTGAAAAAGCTTATGGCTGACTATTTTTATGAAATGGATGATGCGGCAAAAACGGGTTCCCGGAAGATTGCCTGGTGTACCAGCGTGGGGCCTGCCGAACTTCTAAGGGGTATGGGTTTTCTGGTCTATTATCCTGAAAATCACGGGGCCATGTTAGGGGCCACCCGAATGGCAACAGATCTGATCCCATACGCCAATGCCATGGGATATTCGCCCGATATCTGTTCCTACCTAACCTGTGATGTGGGTTCTTATCTCCAGAAAAAGACACCTCTGACCATGGCCTATAACATCGAGTCGGTCCCCAGACCCGACGTTCTCGTTTTCAATACCAACCAGTGCAGAGACGTGCAGGACTGGTTCGCCTGGTATTCACGGGAACTCAACGTGCCGCTCGTGGGAGTACACACCCATCGAGATATCGGCGATATCGGCGAGCCCCAGATAAAAGATATTGCCTCTCAGATAGAAGATCTGGTGCCCGAACTGGAAAAAGTGACCGGTGAGAAATTCGACATGGATCGTTTCAAGGAGGCATTGGGGCATTCAAGGCGTACCTCCGAACTCTGGAAGGCCTGTCTTGAGGCGTCCGCGGCGATCCCTTCTCCATGGACCTTTTTTGATGCAACCATTCATATGGCCCCGGCGGTGGTTTCACGGGGCACTAAGGCGGCCAATGATTATTACGAACTGCTCCTGCCCGAACTCGAGCAAAGGATCAAGGATGGCGTGGCAGCGGTAGAGGGGGAAAAGCATCGCCTTTACTGGGAGGGTATGCCCATATGGGGCAAGTTGAGGGACCTGTCAGAGCAGTTTTTTTCATTAAAGAGTTGTGTCGTGGCCTCTACCTACTGCAATAGCTGGATATTCGACCAGCTTGACCCGGATGAACCCTTTGAAAGCATGGCAAGGGCCTATACAGAGCTTTTTATTGTCCGGGACGAGCCCTATAAAGA
>JACKQG010008288.1_pt1 | contig 10174 bp, 5 predicted proteins | sample 8237621 | NCBI WGS metagenome assembly JACKQG01 (sample SAMN15677084, study PRJNA649215) | marine metagenome | biome: marine; feature: Black Sea; material: saline water; isolation source: suspended particulate matter (SPM) from the Black Sea western gyre | collected 2013-06-09/2013-06-10 | depth...
AGTATGTCCCCTGCTGTTCCTCTCACCCTGAATTTTTTGCCATCTCCTTTTAGGTTCAATTCTATGGTTCTTTTGCCTAACCCGTAGTTATCATGTCTACACTTTGAAGCCGACTGGAGTCCAACTTCCACCGGCGTATTTATCAATATAGCAATGAGGTAGACTTTACCATACTTGTCAACTTCGAGAGTCTCTTGGAAATATTGATAACCGGATTTTTTGTCAACCTTTTTGCGCAAAGTTGTCCATTTGACAGGGTCATATATTGCGTATCGTTTTATCACTTTTTCCGGCAATGCGTTTCCTTCGCGTTGAAATTCCCTAGGTATCTCATCAGGTTTGACAATTCTCGGCTCATCTTCGCAGAACAAATTGACTTTCGGTAGTGTTAGACCTGATACCAAATTCGTCGCTGACGTTAAGATATAAAAGATAATCCAGATTGTTTGCTTGGCTATCATGGTGTTTCCTCTAAAGAAATCCAGGTAGGATATAGGCATGACGACAAATGGTTCGGTGACGAAGGGCAAAAATGGTAAAGGGTAAAGTGGTTAAAAGAACGATAAGGGAGAGCGAGGCTCCTGCCGAGCTTCCTTTCTAGGTTCGGCAGGAGCCTCACCCTCCCAACAATTAGGCCTTAAATTGATGCGTATTCCCTTTTACCATCTTACCCCTATACCATTTTTCTCTCTTATGCAGCCAACGCCAAAGCGGTTGAAGGTAATAGCGCCAATTCTAGCGCTTCATCTACACGCTCAATGAAATGAAACTGCAAGTTTTTCTTGACTTCGAGCGGAAGTTCAGTCAAATCTTTTTCATTCTGTTTCGGCAAGATTATTGTTTTGATACCAGCCCTACTAGCAGCAAGGACTTTCTCTTTAATTCCTCCGACGGGAAGTACTTTACCGCGCAGAGATATTTCACCAGTCATCGCCAATTCACTTCTAACCGGTCTGCTTGTTGCCAATGAAGCGAGAACTGTCACCATTGTAACGCCGGCGGATGGCCCATCTTTGGGCACGGCTCCTAAGGGAACGTGAATATGAACTTTACTTTGGTCGAAGAAACTTTTATCTATGTTCAGTTTATCAGTATGTGCACGGACATAACTCAAAGCAGCTTTAGCAGATTCCTGCATAACGTCGCCCAATTGTCCTGTCAGCGTTATTCGTTTTTTATTATTGCCTGGCATCCTGGTCGCTTCGATGAACAAAATATCCCCACCGGTCGGAGTCCAGGCGATGCCCATAGCAATACCGGGCTGAAACAATTGTTCCGCGACTTCTGAGAAGTATTTAATTGGGCCCAAATGTTCAGAAACGTCATCATCAGTGATGACAGTTTTTTCCACCTGGTTTACGCCAGTAGATTCGTCCGCCTTTCCTTCAGCAACAGTTTTGGCAACTTTGCGACAGATAGTAGCCAATTCGCGTTCCAGATTTCGCACTCCTGCTTCACGTGTGTAGCTATGGATGATAGAGTTTATCGCTTTATCTGTTATTTCCAAATGTTCTGGTTTCAAACCATGAGCGTCCAACTGTCTCGGAACGAGAAACTGCTTCGCTATGTTCAGCTTTTCAAATTCGGTGTAACCGCCAATTGAAATAATTTCCATTCTATCTTGTAATGGCATAGGAACCGTATCTAAAATGTTTGCTGTTGTGATGAACAATACTTTCGATAAGTCAAAGGCTACATCAAGATAATGGTCTCGAAACGTGTCATTCTGCTCCGGGTCGAGAACTTCTAACAAAGCTGAAGCCGGGTCGCCGCGAAAATCCGTCCCAAGTTTATCCACTTCGTCGAGCATAAACACGGGGTTGTCTACACCAACTTTCCGCAGATTTTGAATTATTCTTCCAGGAATTGAACCAATGTAAGTTCGACGATGCCCTCGGATTTCCGCTTCATCGCGGATACCTCCCAGAGAAATCCTGGCGAATTTCCGGCCCATTGCTTTGGCAATGGATTTGCCTAATGAAGTTTTACCAACTCCAGGCGGACCGACGAAGCAGAGAATCGGCCCTTTCATATCAGCTTTTAGTTTCCTGACAGCAAGGAATTCTAAAATTCTATCTTTTACCTTGGTCAATCCGTAATGATCTTCATCCAAAATCTGTTTAGCTTTAACTATATTGAGATTGTCTTCTGTACTTTTTTTCCATGGTAGTTCGACCAGCCAATCCAAATAAGTTCTAGCAACAGTGTATTCTGGAGAGGCAGTCGGTATTTTTTTTAGGCGATTTAATTCCCGTTCAGCTTCTTTTTTCGCTTCTGTCGTCAAGGAAGTTTTTTCAAGCCGCGATTCGAGTTCCTCAATCTCCGTGGTATATTCATCAAATTCTCCCAGTTCCTTCTGTATAGCGTCCAGTTGTTTGCGCAAATAGAATCCTCTTTGCGCCTTATCCATTTCTCCGATTGCATCTTTTTGAATTTTATTGGACAGTTCTAAGACTTCCAGTTGTTGATTGAGCACTCGCATGAGCAATTTCATTCGATTATTTAGGTCAAAAGTCTCCAAAATAGATTGCTTCTCTGAGAGAGATATCTCCAGGTTAGATGCTACTAGATCAGTAAGTTTTGATGGATTCTCAATCTCTTGAACTATTAGTCCTAATTCATCAGGTAGATTATCATCTAAAGATACTATTTTAGTGAATATCTCTTTAATATTACGATTAAATGCCTCAATTGTCAGGTTAAGGGTATTTTCTTCAGGTATAATTTTTATTTTCCCCAAAAGATAGGGGTCTGTTTGAATATAATCTACAATCTGAGTTCGAGAAAGTCCTTGAGCAAATATTTGTATACTATCGTTCAAACGTATAATTTTTAGAATCGATGCCGCCGTTCCTACAGAATACAGGTCATCGGGGCTGGTATGTTCAGTTTCTGGATGTTTCTGGGACACAAGAGCCAGTATTCGATTGCTATTCATCACATCATCTACCAATTCTATAGACTTAGGAGTTTCTACTATCAACGGCACAATCATGTGTGGATAGATGACAGTATTTTTTATTGGTAATATTCCTAGCTCAGAGGGAATTTGGGTCAATAGTTCATCGAGAGTATAGTTCGTAATAATATTCGTCATATTAAAATATATTCCTTATTTCATTTAATGTTATTGTTTTCTTGACAAATGAGAATAGGGATGTTATCATCTGATTAAACTCAGTTCAAGTTTGCTCTTTGACAAGATATAGGGTTTCAATATACAAACCCATATTGAGTAAAACCTTGTGGGTGGTTACATAAAATACGCACATCAATATATTCCCTTTTATGTTCTGACATTCAGTTTTATTCCTCCTTGTGTTACCGTGCGCGAAACGTGATGTGTAATGCGTGAATAATACGACTTTTTCAGTTCCCAAACACGTCAACAGTGTTGCGTATTGCGTGGTGCATAACGGAACACGGAACATGTTTCACGTTTACAGCAATTCCTCCAAATACTCAATTCGCCTTGGATGCCTGAGTTTTCTCAAAGCATCACCTTCTATCTGTCTCACTCGTTCACGACTAATCCCCAATTTTTTACCTATCTCAGACAGAGTATATTCAATACCATCGAAAAGCCCATATCGCCATTTTATCACGTCTGCTTCTCTAGTATCAAGTGTGTTTAAAATACGTTCTATTCCATTCCTTTGCGCTTCATTCAACAATTCTTCTTCGGGTGAAGGGTTAACCTCATCGGGTAACAAATCAGCGACGGTAGCATCACTGATGGTCTCGTTGAGAGGCGTATCCAGAGATATAGTGCTTTTAGCGCTTTGTAAAATCTCCATTAGTCTCATTTCAGACAAGCGTATTTGATGAACCATCTCAATTTTTTCGGAGATTTCTTTCAATTCCGGTTCCCTTCCTAACTGTTTGTATAATTCCGATGAGACTTGATTGATAAGTTTTCGTGTTTCACCTACGTAACAAGGAATGCGGATTGTTTGACTTTGTTGGTCAATAGCTCGTTTAATAGCTTGCATAACCCACCAGGTAGCATAAGTACTGAATCTATACCCTCTTTCGAGGTCAAATTTATCAACAGCGCGCATCAATCCGATACTTCCCTCCTGCATTAAATCAGAAAATGAAAGAGGCGAGTTTTGAAAATTATGCTGTTTAGCGATACTTGCGACAAGAAGCAAATTCGATTCAACGAGCTTTTGTTTGGCATCAAACATCAATTTGGCAGCTTCCCGAATCTCTTGGAATGATTCACGAAGTTGTTTTAACTCTGATTGCTGATAGGTCGGAATTGAAATATCAGAGGATAAATTCTTATTAATTTGAGCAATCTCTTCTGACACGTTATCGATGAGTTTTTGGATGCCGACGGTACTTAGATAAATGCTCTCGCGACTTTGTCTGGGACCGCGGCGTTTATACATGAGCCTCTGAACAGCAGTTTCATGTTTTTGCTGGATTTTTCCCGGTAATTGTTTATAAGCTGATTTAATTCGCTCTTTTGCTTTATGAAATTTTCGAAATAAATCTGCTTCCTTCTCCGGTGTGAGTAAAGGAGTTTTAGCTATCCGCTGTAAGTATATAAAAGCTTCATCTGTATAATTGTTAATCATTGTTTTTTCATCACTTTTTGAAGTTTTCAAATCTTCCTCTGATACTTCATTATCTTCGATTATCCAAGATGGCTCTTCAGGTGCTGAACAACTCGTCCCAGCGGTTGCTGCCAAATCAATTTGTATTTTCCGTGAGTGTGACATTGCTCATTCACCCCCAATTGCTCAAACAGGACAGACTTAACAAGTTTTAAAGTTAGCAAAAATCATGCCGATTCAGAAAATGACTGCATTGGTTAATTGTCGAAATTATTCGGATTATTTGTAGGTGGTTTACGCAGTAAACCACTGAGCGAAACGAAGACACCCGTATAACATTTGAGTTCACTGAATTTCTTGACAATATGACATTGTTATTATATACAGTAGAAAGCTATGTCGATTTAACATTAGCCATGAGACGATCAAATTTCCATAGGTACATCCATTTTTAATTGCGCTGTGCAGAGTTTGCGGTATAATCCATTTTCGGCAATAAGTTGCCGGTGAGAACCAGATTCTACAATTTTACTTTTGTTTAAGACGAAAATTTGGTCTGCATGGATTACAGTAGAAAGCCGATGAGCAATGACGAATGTTGTTCGGCCTTTCAGCAAATTGTTAAGCGATGTTTGGATTAACGCTTCTGATTCGCTATCTAGATCGGAAGTTGCTTCGTCTAACAACAAGATTTTAGGGGATTTCAAAATAGCTCTAGCGATGGTAATTCGCTGTTGTTGACCTCCTGAAAGGCGAACGCCGCGTTCCCCAATTTGGGTTTTATAACCTTGTGTCAGTTGCATGATGAAATCGTGTGCATTAGCTTTTTGGGCAGCTTGGACGACTTCTTCGTCCGTAGCATCAGGTCTGCCATAAAGGATATTTTCTAAAACTGTTCCGCTGAAGAGTATTATATCTTGAGGCACGATGGCTATTTGCTTTCTCAAAGAACCTAACGTAACTTTTGAGAGTGGATAACCGTCGATGAAAACTTCGCCTTCGGTGACTTCATAATATCGCAATAACAGTTTGAACAAAGTGGTCTTCCCAACTCCGCTATGTCCCACAAGCGCGACGGTTTCACCTTGTCTCACCTTAAAATTTATATCTCGCAATACTAATTCATTCTCATATGAGTTCGTAAACGAAGCCTTTTGTTTCGCGGAGATATCGTAACCGAATGAAACATTCCGAAATTCAACGTCGCCTTTGATTTCAGACAACTCAATGCTGCCTTCGAACTCAGAAGACTCTTGCGAAAAATCAAGGATATGGAATATGCGCTCAACGGAAGCCAGGGTTTGTTGCAGAGTACTATTGAAATTACCGAGCGTCTTGATAGGTTTGAAAATTCTTCCTACCATTGCAACATAGCCTAAAAACCAACCTGTTGTCAATTCTCCATTGATGACCAACCAACAACTTAATCCGAAAACGCAAGCGATGCCTATTGTACTGATTAGGTCGATGAGCGGCGTCAGCAACCCCGTCAAACGTACACGCTTCATGATAACCCGATATTGCTGTTGATTCTCGTCGGCGAATTGTCGTATTTCTTGTTCTTCTGCTGTGAAGCTTTTTATAATCTGAATGCCAAAAATCGTTTCTTGCAAACGAGATGAAATATCCGCCATTTTACTTTGTACTTCTGCACTATTTTTCCGAATCCTACCGCCGAATCTGTTTATCAAATAGCCTAAGGGAGGGAAAACCAAAATCGCTAATAGCGTTAATTTCCAACTGACAATCAACATTACCGTGAGAAAAATGACCAATATGATAGCATCTCGTAGCATATTCGTGGTAGACCCAATACAATTTTGGAAAGTTCTCACATCATCAATAACACGCGCCATCAGGTCTCCTGTTAATTGTCGGTTCAACAAACCCAGCGGGGCGAGAATAATCCTGTTATACATCTGCTTACGAAACAGAATAGCCAACTTATAGCCCACGCGGGACATAAGATATGTATTTCCGTAAAAAAATCCTCCTTTTATAAAAACCAGTGTAAAAATGCCGGCAACGACCATGAATACTAATCGCAAAGCATCGCTCTTATTTCTGATGATATATTCTAACCCTTCGAAGTAACCTTTAACCCGAAAATAATGGACAGTTATGGGATTCTCTGACATTTTGTCTGTGCTTCGCAGTTCGTTACTTCGGAACTCACTTTGCTTCAGAACATTAACAGTATCCACCAAAGCATCCACTGTATCCGCCAAAATATTCACATAAGCCATTTCGCACGAAGCGATAATGACAGCACAGATAAGTGCTAAAAGAATTGAACCGGTATAGGGGGTAATATATTTTAACAATCGTATGTAAAGTGACATAATGCAATGTGTGGCATTACGTTTCGTGTTTTTCAATATTGAGAAATGGTGAAAGAGTTTCTATCAGTTCGTTGATATTGGGTATTCTGAAAAACTCGCTCAATCTGCGCTTTTTGGGATTTTTCGGTAGTAGGATGAAATCGTTATGGGTCTTAGAAACTTCCTGAAGAACCGTGCGATAAGCTAAACTGGTCGCATAGCCAACTCTCAGGTCGTAGTGATGGCTGTATTTTTCCAAATATTCCCTGATTCGTTGAGTGCAGAGGAGTGTCTGTTTATAATCTTGAGGCACAAGGCGAAATTCATATTTTGAGACTGGTTCTTCGGTTTCAAATTCTTCTGGCACAGGCCCATACAATCCAGATAGAGTTACTTTATGAATTAAGTTGACCTTCGCGCCGAAAGCCTTCAACAATCGGTCCATTAAAATTCTATGTGTTCTAGATCGAGAATAGGGTTTATCAGCAGAACACGGGATAATCAGTAAGATTTGTTTGTCCTGTGGTGGACGGTAATCTTCAGGGATATGAAAGGAGTCGGGAGTATACGATAATCGGATGGTCGGCTCGTCTTTCAAAAATGTCAATTGCTTATCATGAGTGGGGTCATAAGTTGTACGGCGTTCTCGAACAAAAATAGTTCGCCGGATTCTGGTTTTCAAAATGTCATCCTTCGTCGCTAACCATTCCAATGCTTTACCTATTTCAGGGTTTGATTCAGCATACTGGACAAGCGCTTCCATCAATTCGCCCGCCTTGATAGCCTCTGACATGGTGTTGAGGGTTTTGTAGTCCATCTCTAAGTTATGCAAAGCGATATCCGCATAGAATTCACTTTTGTATCTTCCAGATGAGAGAATTCTATAACTGCCGTTTTCCGCCAAGCCTCTCTGCATTTCAAATAGGTCTACATTTTGACAGATTCTGCAATCGCATTCTATGCTGTCCATCTCAAAGATAGGCTGAAGGCGGTTTGTGTTAGGATTGAAATAATTTAAACCTCGAGCGGTTTGAATGTATGAACTGCTATCGAAACTATCGACACCCAGATAAATCAGCAATGGGATAATATTTCCCGACACGCCAAATACATGGATGGGCGTTTTTGCCCGATATTCCTCTGAAATACCATCCTGTGCACCCAAAATCAATTCCACAATTTGCTCGTACTTTTTGGTGCCACGCAGAGGCACGATTGAGCCAATAGCAAGCCCAAAAGGATATTCAGACAAACCATTCTGGCTCATCATTCGAAAGACATCTTCGACATACTTCTGCATATCGTTTCTGTTTTGTCCATGACAACAAACGTAAAAGTAGGGTGTTTTAGCCGAAGTAGCGGATACTTCGGCAAGATAGAGAGCAGCCTGCAGCGCGTTTTCAAGGCTTTTTTGCATCCGCTCCAGGGCTTCCGTCCTATCTAAATTGTTCGGCAGTGGATAATCCAGCGAAGCGACCAAATCCCCGCCTAAATCCAGTTGCAAATCCACAATATCTTTCGCTTGATTTTCATCGTTTCTAATGCCGTAAGACGACAAATCTAAATTTATGTTGAATAACAACTTGAATCCCCCAGAATCCAAAAAGAGCGGCGCTTTGTAGTCAAGTTCAACCTCACGATATCGTTCTCGTAATGGCTTCTCACGCCAATAAAGCAGGTGCTTAGACTCAAGGTTAAAATCCAGAAAATGCAATACTTGAGATAACGACGGAATGTTATTCGCCATTAAATTCCGCAAAACATATTTCCATATCCCACCTCCGCGCGGTGAAACACCTGTCATCAAACATACGACGGGATATAGCGTTGGCGTGGATATCGCAGGTAAGGGCTTTCCATCTCTCACCATAATCAATTTTCCAACCCGACCACGTCCAGAGTTGTGTTGGACTTTGAAGCCTGGTTGGATTTTATCTGCCATAATTTTTCCTTTCAAAACGAACACTTTGTCAAATAGTTTCAATAAGTCAATATGAGGGCCAATCAAGATGTTGTTCCTATCTTTTATGCCCAGAAGAATTCTTGACAGCGTATCATCTTATGTTAAACTCGTCAAGAGAAAAAATAATTGACAAGAATCAGAAGTTCAAGTATTATTAAAAAACCCGCTCCGGGAATCGGAACGGGTTTCTGGCGAACTAAGGAGGATTTTGAATATGGAATTTCGAAAAGTGATAAGAAATGGAATAGAATACAGGTTTGATCCGCTAACAAATGAACAATGCAGAATAAACCCGCAACGAGCCAAAAGAGTGAAGCAAGTTGAAAATCCCGACAGAGTCGGGGCGGAAAGCCGAATTGAACTGGAAGAGATTATCAAAAAATCAGAGGATGGATGCGTATTTTGCCCACAGCTTATCGCAGAGAAAACCCCTGAGTTTCCACCAGATATTTCTCCAGAAGGACGCATCAAAAAAGGAGAAACTATCATATTCCCAAATCTAAATCCATTCAGTGAGAACCACGCTGTTGGCATCATAACGACAGAGCATTTTTTACCTCTCAATGAATTTTCTGAAAAACAACTTACGGATAACCTCGTTGCCAGTACAAATTATATTCGTCGCGTTTACGGAAATAACAAAGACGCTAAGTTTCCCAGTTATATTTGGAATTATATGCCTCCGTCTGCGGGAAGCATCATCCACCCACACGTCCAACTCATGATAGAAAGGGAACCATTGCCGCAGCAAAAATTGCTAATGGACAAAAGTTGGGAATATTTTCAGCAGAACAAAAACAATTATTGGACTGATTTAATTGAAGCCGAGAGAGAACTAGGCGGTGGTTTACGAAGTAAACAACTGAGCGAAGTGAGCAGATTCATTTTTGAAAATGATTCTCTCGCTTTGATAACTAGTTTCGCCCCGCGCGGCTTTAATGAAATTCAGTTTATCTTCCCTCAAATTAGCTCGTTTACAGATATGACAGACACGCATATTGCTGATTTTGTCCGATGTCTGATGACAGTTCTGTGTGGATACCAGGAAATGGGGATTGGTTCCTTTAATCTTGTGACATATTCTGGCCCAATATGCAAGCCATTAAATTACTATTGCTTCAATATAAAGTTAATCTCTCGCCCATTCCCACGTTTTGTTTATACAAATGATACAGGCGCATTTGAACGACTATACAATGTTTGGGTTGTTGACACTTTGCCTGAACAGCTTGCTGAAAAAATACGAAGTAAGGTAAAATAGAACGAGGCTGCCAGCCCGTTCATTAACCAGTAAGTGGTAGAACAAGCTGGCAGCATGTTCTACT
>JACKQG010008290.1_pt1 | contig 10172 bp, 9 predicted proteins | sample 8237621 | NCBI WGS metagenome assembly JACKQG01 (sample SAMN15677084, study PRJNA649215) | marine metagenome | biome: marine; feature: Black Sea; material: saline water; isolation source: suspended particulate matter (SPM) from the Black Sea western gyre | collected 2013-06-09/2013-06-10 | depth...
GTTGTATTGTATATCCTGAAAAGTCTCCCATTTGTACAAAACAATGTACTGGTAAGTCAACAATTTTTTTTGCATATTCTTCACTTCTTCCACCAGTTGTTAATACTACAGTTTCATTTCCTGCTGCAATCGCAACATCCAAATTTTGTCTAATTGATGCTGCATACGATGCTGTTGAAAATGGAATTACAATTCCACTAGTTCCTAAAATTGAAATCCCATCTCTGATACCTAATCTAGGATTGTCAGTTTTTGGAGCTAATTCTTTTCCTTTTGGAACTGAAATCACAACTTTAATTCCTTTTTTTTCAAGAATTTCTTTTCCAATAGATCTTAAGTTCTCATTAATCATTTTTTTAGGTACGGGATTAATTGCAGGTTTTCCTATTTCTAAACCTAAACCTTGTTTTGTAACTATCCCAACACCATCGGCTCCATCAATATCAATTTCATTTATTTTTTCTGTAAATGATAATTCAACAATAATCTCCGCACCATGAGTTACATCTGGATCGTCTCCACCATTTTTTATAACAGAACATTTTGCTTTATCTTTTTTAAATTCACAAGAGTGTATTGGAATTTGAATAAAAGATCTTCTAGGTAATATAATGCTAACATTTTGAATTTTTTCTTGATTAATAATTGATAGTAGTGCCGTTTTTGCAGCCGCAGTTGCACAACTTCCAGTAGTATACCCTGTTTTTAATTTAATTTTTTCTTCTACCATGATGTATTATTTAATTCATTTTCTAGTATTAACTCTTATTTCATTATTTTTAAAATTCTCTGAATAGATTTAAAATTAAAAGTAAATTGAGATAGTTATGGTTAAAGGTATCAAAGTTGTTGTTACTGGGGCAAATGGATTTGTTGCAAAAAATCTTAGGAAATATTTATCTGAAAATAATGTTGATTTAATTTCAATTTCACGAAGTGATTTTAAAGAATATAATAATGAACTTAAAATAATTTCAAAAAATTATGATGAAAAAATTATTCTCAATAAAATTAAAAATTATGATGTATTAATTCATCTTGTAGGGATTGGAAAGCAGTCTGTAGATATTGATTATGAAATGATAAATGTTGAATTTACAAAATATATTGTAAATTTAGCTAAAAAAGCAAAAATTAAAAAAATTATCTATAATAGTGGTCTTGGTGTTTCTAGTAAAACTTCAGTAGGATACTTCATTTCTAAATATAAAGCAGAAAAAATTATTATGAATTCTGGTTTAAACTACACTATTTTTAGACCGTCCTATATTGTTGGAAAAGATGATTTATTTACAAAATTTTTAAAAAAACAGATTAAACTCAAAATAATTGAAATTCCAGGGTCTGGAAATTATTCTATCCAGCCAATTTCTATTAATGATGTGGTGAAAGTTTTTCTTCAATCCCTTGATGAAATTAAATTTAAAAATAACATAATTGATCTTGTTGGTCCTGACTATCTTACATTTGAACAATATGTGAAACTTTTTTCTAAAGATACTAAGACAAAAATAAAAAAAATCAATTTAGAAAATGCGTATTATGATGCTATAACTAATTCCAAATCTAATTTTGGAGTGGATGATTTGAATATTTTAATTGGGGATTTCAAAGGAAATTATAATAAATTACAAAAAATATCTCAAATGAAATTTGAATCTGTTATAGAATTATTGAAGTCCGGCGGATTGCTTTAATATTTCTGCTTTATCTGTTTTTTCCCAAGTGAATTCTGGTTCATTTCTTCCAAAATGACCGTATGCTGCTGTTTTTTTATAAATTGGTCTTTTCAAATCTAATTGTGAAATTATGCCTGATGGTTTCATATCAAAATTCTTTCTAACTAATTCTTCTATTTGATTTTCTGGAATTTTGTTTGTTCCAAAAGTATTAACATAAAGTGACACTGGTTCAGCCACACCTATTGCATATGCAACTTGAACTTCACATCTATCCGCAAATTTAGCTGCAACAAGGTTCTTTGCAATATATCTACACATGTAACATGCTGATCTATCTACTTTGGATGGATCTTTTCCTGAAAAAGCTCCGCCTCCATGTCTTCCAAATCCGCCATAAGTATCCACAATTATTTTTCTTCCAGTTAAACCTGCATCGCCGTGAGGTCCTCCAATCACAAATATTCCTGTAGGGTTAATGTGAATTTTAATTTCATCATTCCAAAGATTTCCTAAAACTGGTTTGATTACCTTATCAATAATTTGATTTGAAATTTCTTCTTGAGAAATTTCAGGTGCATGCTGTGTTGATATTACAACTGTTTCAATTTTTGTTGGTTTATTGTTTTCATATTTTACTGAAACTTGTGATTTACCGTCTGGTCTTACCCATGATAATGTTTTATTTCGTCTAACTTCAGATAGTTTTTGAATTAGTTTATGAGCCAACAAGATTGGCATAGGCATTAATTCTTCAGTTTCATTTGTTGCATAGCCAAACATTAATCCTTGATCTCCTGCACCTTGTTCTTTTCCTTCAGTTGCTGTTACTCCTTGACTGATGTCAGGACTTTGTGAGTGTAATCTTAAATCAACTTTACAAGTATCGCCGTCAAACATCAATTCTTTGTCGTTATATCCAATATCCCTAATGGTTTTTCTAACTAATTCTTCTTGGGCTTTTTTATCAAAAATTGCTTTAGATGTAACTTCACCAGATACTACAACAAAATCTGTTGTTACCATTGTTTCTACTGCTACTCTTGAATCTGGATCTTGCTTTAGATATTCGTCTAAAAATGCATCTGAAATATTATCACATATTTTATCTGGATGACCTTCTGTTACTGACTCTGATGTAAATAGAAAATTATTAGTCATAAAAGCACTTTTAATTTAATTAAAGTTCATTTTCTAATTTGATAAATAATACATTATTTCCTCTGACGATTACTCTGCCATAGTGTGCAATGGTTTTGCCAGCATGGATTTCTTCTGCATCTGTCATTATCAAATTCATGTAGGAATCAACATTATCCATTTTACCTTTGTATTCAACCTCGTTTTTTAATCTAACCAAAACTTTTTTCTTTGTACTTTTTTGGAGTACTGCTAATGGTCTTTTTGCGCTGTTTGTTTGGGACACTAATTATTCACTTATTTTCAAAAATTCTTCTCTAGCATAAAAGCCTTGTCACACTTGCTAAAATTATAATTCTTTAAATTTTTTCTCGTATTTCTATAAATTGTATACATGATTAAAACTGGTTTAATAAAAATAGACAATTTTTTATCTGGAGGTATTCCCAATGGTCTAATTATAGATATTTTTGGTGGAAGTGGAACTGGAAAAACTCAGTTACTATTACAATTATCAATAAATTCAATTAAAAATGGTGGAAATGTTTTGTATTTGGATACCACCGGTGGATTTAGACCTGAAAGAATATTAGAAATCCAAAAAAAATCTAATATCAATTTTAATTTACTTGATAAGATTACGGTATCACGAGTTACAAATACATCTGAACAAATTAATTTAATTAAAAATCTCCATGCAAATAATTTTTCTTTAATTGTAATTGATAATATTACTGATTTATTTTCTTATGAATATAAAAATAATGAATCTATATTCAAAAAAAATTCTTTATTTATGAAATACATGCACGAATTATCATTTTATGCTATTACTAACAAAATTCCTATTGTAATTACTAATATGATTAGAAATATGGGTGACAAGGAAGTTGAAAACATGGCAACTGCAATTGATCTTTTTACGCATGTTAAAATTCATCTTTTCAAAAATTCATCAATGTTTAATGGTCAAATTTATTCGCCTTTCAATAAAGAGTCTTTTTCTTATACAATTACAGAATTAGGCCTATCTGATGAAATCCTTTAATTTTTCTTTTTAATTTTTGAATGTGCTGTTAGGAATAATTCTATTCTACCCTCTCCAAAATTATTTGATTTTGCATTTAATCCTGTAATTGAAATAATTTCTCCTAATTCACATTTATCAATTAATTTTGCTTGAATTCTCCATCCTTTTATCCAAATTTGACCCGTATCATCTTCAACAAACATTTCTGAAAGTGCAATTGATTCACCTGATTTAGTTTGTACCTCACGTCTTTCAGGAGCTTTCAATACTATGGATTCAATACAATATGTTCCATCAACTTTTACATCACTAATTTTTGTTCGAATTTTAGCCAATGATGGGATAGTCTCATCATTATCTAATTTTCTTACAAATGAATTTTCATCTAATGTAATTGAATTACCGTAAACTTTTGATGGCATGCATTCAATTACATCTCCTTCGATACAGTCACTCGTTGAATTTGAAAAATCACTAATATTGTAAACATTTTTTTTATTATCTGCGCCTATAATCATATTTTTTCCAGCCTCAGTTACTACAATTGATAAAATTCTAGCGATAATTGGTTCTGCCTCTTTTCCACCTTCAATTTCAATCATTGTTGATTCATTACCATGAATTTCTAATTCTTGATTTCCTTGATTACTTGATTTGACTCTGACACCTAATAGTTTCACATTAGCTGATTGTGAAATCATATTTGGAATTAATGATTCATCTTTGCCCCAAAGAACTACTCTCATTGCAGTGTTGTCTTTCCCTTTTAGTCTCATTCTAAGTGCTGTTCCAGGCTGACCCCTTGAATTTGTAAATTGCATTCCACTAACTATTCCATCAATCATTCCTGATACTACGAGATCTTTTTGTCCTTCTTGTAATTCACTGATATCTTTTGTAATTTTATCAATAAGTGGAATCTGACTCTCAGTATCTATTGTTTCAATATTTGAACCAGAACCAATATTGATAGTTGCTGAACCATCTAAATCTGATTTTACATAAGCTTGTGTAATTTTTATTAAATCACCTGGTTTAAGATTTTCAATACCTGGTAGATTTGCTTTTTCATCCCATAACTTTACACTTGCTGTAGAATCAGAATCATATACGGTCATTGTTCTTAGATTAAATATAGAACCATCTTTTCTTGAAAATTGCTTTGTAGGTGAAATGTTTAAGACTCTAGTTTCTAATGAAATATCTTTTGCTCCTGCATATAGATCCTTTAAGTTAATTTCAGTTTTTGATGATTCTGTTAAAGTAACTCCATAATCTGATGCAATTAGAAATAATGCGCCTTGATCGGTTAGATATCCTGCACCAATTTTTTCCTTTTTTTCTGCAATTTTTTGTTCAATAATTTCTCTAGTTAATTCTGTTTTTTGTTCAAGTAATTTATCAATAAGATTTTGTGATTCTGACATTTAGTTTTCATAAACATATTGTGTTAATAAAAATTTCATTAATTTTAATAACAATGTAGAACTATTTTCATGATAAAATTTTAAAAATGATCTTTTTCAAATTTTCTTGACTATTTTTCACAAATAAATCTAAATGATTGATTAATTATGATATTTTATCTCATTACCTAAATTAATAGGAAGATCGCAGTTTGATTATGTCCTGTATTGATGTCAATCATTTATCAAAATCATATGGTTCGGTAAATGCTGTAAATGATCTTATTTTATCTGTTAAAAGAGGGCAAGTTTTTGGATTTTTAGGACCTAATGGTGCTGGAAAATCAACTACAATCAAACTTCTTACTACTCTAATTAGACCTTCATCAGGCTCACTTTCTATCTTGGGAATAGATGCCATTTTACATCCATTAAAAATTCGTGATAAAATTGGTGTTGTATTGCAACAACCCAGTTATGAGCCTACACTGTCGGTAGAAAAATCTCTTGATAAATATGGGATGATGTGGGATATTCCAAAAACTGAACGTAATAAAAGGATGGAACAACTTTTGACAGATTTTGATTTAGTTGAAATTCGTAAGAAAAGAAATGAGGATCTTTCTATAGGTCAACGCAGACGAGTACAAGTTGCACGTGAATTTATGCATGATATGGAACTATTGTTTTTAGATGAACCGACTGTGGGATTAGATCCAGAAGCTCGAAGAAAATTATTAGATTATTTAAAAAATAAAGTTAAAAGTGGATTAACAATTTTTTATACAACTCATATTTTATCTGAAGCTGAATATCTTTGTGATGAAATAGCTATTATTAATAAAGGAAAAATTCTTACTGTCGATTCACCTGATGCTTTGAAAAATAGATTTGGAAAAGAAAAAACAATTAAAATCCATTTATTAAAAAAACAATCTGATATTTCTTCTCTATTAGTTGATATTCCCGATTACAAAATTGATTTCAATACTGGTACTACAATCATAATTCATTCCGAGCAATCAGAATTAGTATTACTTAGAGTATTGAAAATACTTAATGAAAATAATATTGAAATTGAAGATTTATCTGCAGTACCGACAAATCTTGAAGAAATATTTTTAAAAATGATGAAGGAAAATGCACCCAATAATTAGACTTGTCAATAGAAATCTCACGATTTCACTCAATCCTGGATTTTTAATCTGGCAAATTATTTTTCCCCTAATCTATATTTTTGTAGCAGGTTTTGCATATGGTCCATTAATCAATCAAGTTCCATTTGCTGGTAAGGAACTAGATTATCCTGCTTTCTTAGCATCTGGTATGATTGGATTCAATATTATGAATAGTACTCTGATTTCTGGTATTTTGATTTGGAATGATAGAAGACATGGAATGTTTGAACAAATTATGTCTGGACCATTTACCAGAAGTCATTATATTCTTAGTAATATTTGCACTATAGCCATAATTGGACTTGTTAGTGCTTCATTGATTGCAATTGTCGGATATCCTGTAATTTTTCAGTCAGCAGAGTTTTCATTAGTCACAATTCCTATCATTATTTTTGGCGCAATTACGGGGTCTGTATTATTTGGTTCACTAGCTTCAATCATTTCTACTAGATTACGATCAAGTGAAGGGTTTAATGTTATAATTAACACCGTTTTCCTTTTCTTTGCTTTTGTCAGTTCTGCATTTTATCCAGCTGACACTGCACCTGAACCACTGCGTACGGCATTTTATCTTAATCCTTTAACGTATCTTGTTGATATAATTCGAGCAGGTATTTTTGGAACTGTTACAGAATTTGTAATTCTTGAAATGGTTATTCTTGCAGTTCTTGCAACTACTCTTTTTATTATTGCATCAAAATTATTGACAAGATTAGATTTTTAAAAATTAGAGTTATTTTCTAAATTTTTCATACACTTCATTAATTTTTTTAATGATATCTAAATTTTCATACTCTACTAAATCTAAATTTGGTATTACGCAATGCCCTCCAATAATACCTGGAAACATTTTTGGTCTATTTCCTAAATTTTCATGAATTTCATCTGCAAATTTCCACATTTCCTCAAAATCAACATTTTCTTTTTCACAAATCATTTTGGTAATTTGTGCATAGTTAATTAACCACCCATAGTATGTTGTATCTACTAATATTTTTGCAAGTTCAGCTGTTTTAGTTGTTGACATCCAATCTATTTTTTCAAATCTATTTTCTACATCTCTTTTTATTTTTGAATCTATATCTGTACCGTCAAACGAAATAAATTTTGTATATTTTTTAATATCATTTAGAAATCTTTTATGCACTCCACGAACCGGTGAGAATAAAATTGGTATTGATACTTTTTCTTGTATTATTTTTGTGGTTCCTGGTTTTACAGTTGAATGGATTATGACTACTTCTACATTTTCTATTTTATTAATCCAGTTAACTACAATATCTGTAAACCCTGTTAATTCTCCTGGTAGACATACGTGAAGATATTCTGGATTTTTAATAACTTCATTTTCAGAATATTTTTTACATTTTGAATTATCTAGATCAATTCCAACACAATCAAATTTTCTACCTACCAGTAAATCAAATAATGTTTGACCCACTTCGCCCATTCCTAAGATTACATCTGTCATTATGGCTAGTCTGAGTTATCTTGAGTATATTATCTTCATGCCCATTCATTATTAATTTTTAAATAAAGTAGCCCGGCCCAGACTCGAACTGGGGTCAAAGGCTTCAAAGGCCTCTATGCTTGACCGCTACACTACCGGGCTGCTAAATCGAAAATTGCTATTCCCTTAATGAACTTTTTAATTTAATTTTAAGAGTTAAATTAATTTAGAATTAATTTTTGATAATTTGAATTAGTCTCTCTATCGGATCTTCCATTTGCTTAACAATTTTTTCTGCTCTTTTTTGGCTTTGATTGTTATTTAATTCAAAAATTTTCTTAATATGGTTTGAAATTTTTGATGGATTTGTTTCTCTTTTTACCAAATATTTTTTTACTAAGAATTTTTCTACTATATTTGGAACTGCATTATATGATATTGTAGGAACTCCCATTAAAGCAGATTCAGCTGTCATGGTTCCTCCAGATCCTATAAAAATATCTGTATTCTTTAATAGATATTTTCCATCAAATGACATTTTAATAATTTTTACTTTATTTCCAATTACTTTTTGTAAATTTAAAATTTGTTCTGTATATCTTCCTAATACTATGATATTTTCATCTTTGTAATCATTTGCAATTTTTTGAATTATTGGAATAATTTTACTTGATTTTGATGTATATGCTGCTTCTTCTTCTTCTACTCTAATCAAAATATTTTTTTTATTATTATTTTTAAATGGGGATACTATTTTTTCATTAATTTCTCTTTTCATCGTAACTACTGCATCAATTGCTTTGTATTGTACAATATTTTTTTCATTAATTCCATACTTGGAAAATTCTTTTTTTGGTATAATATGTGGAATTAGTACTTTTTGAATTAGTGGTAATGTTAATCGCATTACTGCATTAGCGTGAGGGGAATCACAAAACATTATGTGCTTGATTCCTAATCCAAATGATATTCTTGCTGCCTCTGGTGATCCAAAACTAATTACTAAATCAGGTTTAAATTTCTCAATTTTTTTTGATAGTTTGTTAATTCTTTCAATACTGGCTTCAAGTTTAGTTTTTTTATCACCACCTCCATGTTTTCCAACAAAGATAAGGTCAAAATGACGTATTTTTGATAATTTTGAAACTTCATCATATTCTCTTGAAGTACACAAAAGATCATGCTTCACTCCTAATCTTTCAACTATTGGTTCGGAAAACAATAATTGTTTTGGTGTTAGAATATCAATCCATATTTTCAAGTATTTTTGATAATCACTGTACTTCAATAAGTTTTTCTTAGTCCGTTATCCTCTCTAATTGGATGGCGGGAGCAAAAGTTGTTGTTTATGGACTTAGTACTGAAGGATATGCTCTTGCATCTCAAATGGCAATTAAGGGCGCTGATGTTTACATAATAGATGAATCCACTCCATCTGCTATATCGCTTAAAGCTGAAATTGCTAAAACTTATCCAAATGTTTCTTCATTAAAAGAGGATGAACCCCTATTAGCTATGGAGCCAATTGATGTAGCCGTTTCTAAAGCTCAATATCTTTTCTTTACTCCCAGAATTAGGAAAACAGGTCAAGATGTTAAAACAGAAATTCATTCTAAATTCAAAGATGCAATTACGTCATTAAAAAAAAATAGCTCTGTAATTTTTACACTGCCAACTGGATTTGGTGGTAATAATGAAAATATTTCGTTATTGGAACATGTAACTGGACTTCAAGCTGGTAAAAATATATCCTATTTTTATTATCCGCTAGAAGATCTAAATCAACAACCAAAAATTATCGGTTCATTTAATGGTAAGGAAGATTTAGTTCTTTCTGATTTACTTGCTACAAATAAAAAAGACAAAAAATTTGTAGGTATTTCTTCATCAGAACATTTTCATGCTATTGATATTTTATCTAGATTTTCTGGTCTGTGTAGTATTTTGGAAGTTTGTAAGTATGCACAAGATGAGATTACAAAAAATGATCTTTCTTCAAGTAATTTTCAAGAAATATTTTTAGATAATATGATTAATGGATTATTTGATCTAAAATCTTTAGGTTCATCATTTGAGGGTTCAAATTCACTAATGTATTTGATTAATGGAAGTGTAAAAGGCATTGATGGTTACATGAAAAGATTAATTGATGAAATTCGTGGAACATTAAAGAAAAATGATTTAAAAGCGAGCAGAACAAAAATTGCATTATCTTGGACCATTGATCAACATGCAATGCGTGGAGATAAAATTGAAATGCTTCAAAATTTGACTACACGATTACGTGAT
>JACKQG010008291.1_pt1 | contig 10172 bp, 7 predicted proteins | sample 8237621 | NCBI WGS metagenome assembly JACKQG01 (sample SAMN15677084, study PRJNA649215) | marine metagenome | biome: marine; feature: Black Sea; material: saline water; isolation source: suspended particulate matter (SPM) from the Black Sea western gyre | collected 2013-06-09/2013-06-10 | depth...
AAATTGCTGAGATTGTCGGAGGTGAGGTTAAAGGGGATGTTCACAAACGAATTCTTGACGTAGCCCCTTTTGACGAAGCCCACAGTGATGCAATAACGTTGGCCGCAAACCCAAAATTTTTAAAACGGATCGATACAACCGATGCAGGGGCGGTTATTGTGCCCCCTGATTTTCAGGCGTCTATGCAAAACCTGGTGCTGGTGGAAAATCCTCAGGTCGCTTTTGCTAAAATTATTAAAATTTTTCATCCACCTTTAAAACCGCAACCGGGCATAAGTTCAAAGGCTCATATCGGAGAGGAATTTACATGCGGCCAAGATGTTTCCGTTGCGCCTTTTGCAGCAATTGGCAACAATGTTACCGTAGGGCAGCGTGTTACTATTTCTTCCAACGTTTTTATCGGAGACAATGTTGTCATTGGGGATGATGTGAAGATACATCCCAACGTAGCGATTTTAGAAGGCTGCATAGTAGGGAACAGGGTTATTATTCATGCCGGGACGGTTGTCGGCAGTGATGGTTTTGGTTTTGCTCCTGACGGGGAAACGTATTACAAGATTCCCCACATCGGCCATGTTCAAATAGATGATGATGTTGAAATCGGTGCACTCAACGCTATCGACAGGGGTACATTCGGCAAAACCTGGATTCAAAAAGGCGTTAAGACCGACAACCTGGTTCATGTCGCGCACAATGTTACTGTAGGTGAAAATTCGATCCTGATAGCACAAGTCGGAATTTCAGGCAGTGTTACCATTGGGAAACACGCCGTACTTGCAGGGCAGGCCGGCGTTGCCGGACACCTTAACATCGGGGATAATGCAATCATCGGCCCGCAGGCCGGCGTTGCCAAGTCGGTGCCGAGTGGCGAAATTGTTTCAGGATCGGCGGCGATGCCTCATCGCATATGGCTGAAGCTGCAACGGATACTGCCCACGTTGCCTGAACTTAAAAAGAGACTGGCAGAAGTCGAAAAAAAATTGAGGAAATATGAAGATAACTTATGATATTCAGAAAATCATGGAATTGTTGCCTCATCGCTATCCTTTTATTATGATTGATCGCATCATTGAACTTGTGCTCGGTGAAAAGGTTGTGGCTTTGAAAAACGTAACTATTAACGAGCCTTTTTTTCAAGGCCATTTCCCGGGAGAGCCCATTATGCCCGGAGTATTGATTATCGAAGCCATGGGCCAAGCCGGGGCTATACTGGCTGCTGAATCCATGGATCTGGAAAAGAAGGGGTCCCTGATTTTTTTTATGGGGATGGATAAGGTCAAGTTTAGGAAACCTGTTGTTCCCGGTGACCAGCTTATCTTTGAGATTAAATTTCTGAAACAGCGATCTCAAGCTTTTAAGATGTCCGGCATCGCCAGCGTTGATGATAAACGTGTGGCCGAAGCGGAGCTGATGGCTACTTTTGGAGAAAAAACATGATACATGCCACGGCAATTGTCGATTCGGGAGCGCAAGTCGACTCCAATGTAGTCATCGGTCCGTATTCAGTTATCGGCGACAATGTTGTTATCGGGTCAGGAACGGTTGTTGGACCCCATGTCGTTGTCGATCCGTATACGAGCATTGGACCGGACTGTCGAATCTTTCAGTATGCCGCCGTCGGAACTGTTCCCCAGGATTTGAAATTTGGAGGCGAAAAGTCGTTTGTCAAGATCGGCGCTAAAACGACTGTGCGCGAATTTGTTACTATCCACCGGGGAACAGCAGAAGGCGGCGGAATTACCGAAGTCGGTGAAGAGAATCTGTTGATGGCCTACTCACATGTTGCCCATGACTGTATTACCGGCCGGGGAGTAATTCTTTCCAATAATACAACCTTGGGCGGGCATATTATTATTGGTGATTATGCTGTTATCGGTGGCCTTGTGGCCATTCATCAGTTTGTGCGGATCGGAGATTATGCTTTTGTGGGCGGAAAATCTGCGGTGGTCAAAGATATTCCGCCCTATGTGATAGCATCAGGCGACAGGGCCAGTCTGCACGGTTTAAATAATGTTGGCTTAAAACGCAAAGGGTTTCCCCAAGAAACTTTATTGCAACTAAAAAAAGCATACAGAATCATTTTTCGTATCGGCTTAACCCTAAATGAGGCCATCGAGAGAGTACGCGCTGAGGTCGATCAGATACCCGAGGTAAAAAACCTTATAGAATTCATAAAATCTTCTCAGCGCGGGATTACCAGGTGATCAACTCGTAAAAAGTCACAAAAACGACCTTTTTACGATAGTATTTTGTATTTGGTGTTTAGTGTTTGGTTATTTAACAAGATGGTATGTCAGCATATATTTAAAACAAAACACTAAATACTAAACACCAAACACTTGATGAATTTGACTTTTTACGAATTCATCATTTGTAATGTTCTAAGGAGGTTTATGAAAAGACTCCGCGTTGGTGTTGTCGGTGTCGGCTATCTTGGTAGATTTCATGCTGAAAAGTATGCAAGTATGGATGCGGTAGACCTTGTTGGCGTCGCCGATACCAACATGTCACAAGCTGCGAGTATCGCCGGCAAGTACCGTACCACAGCACATTCAACCTATCAGGACCTTTTTGGGAAAGTGGATGCTGTCAGCATCGTTGTTCCGACTCCATCCCATTTTGCGGTCGCCATGGATTTTTTGGAGAATGATGTTGATGTCCTCATCGAAAAGCCCATGACAACCACACTGGAAGAGGCTGATGAGCTGATTCGGTTTGCAGATTCAAAAGGTCTGATCATTCAAGTGGGGCACCTTGAACGATTTAATCCTGCAGTTATTGCTCTGCAGGATATCGTTCAGCAGCCGATGTTCATCGAATCGCACCGCTTGAGTATCTACAAGGATCGCGGTACCGACGTCAGCGTAGTCCTTGACCTTATGATTCATGATATCGATATTATTTTGAACTTCGTCAGATCCGAAATCAGCGAAATCCGTGCGGCGGGAATTTCTGTTATCGCTGAAAACGTTGATATTGCAAATGCACGTCTTGAATTTCAAAGCGGATGTGTTGCCAATGTTACCGCCAGTCGCATTTCGACCAAAAATGAACGTAAAATTAGACTGTTCCAAAAAGATGCCTATGTGTCAGTTGATTTTACGAGCCAGGAAATTACCGTTATCCAGCAGAATAGTAAAAAAGATGACGGCTTGATTCCGGGCATGGAAATTAAGCAGCTTTGTTTTACAAAGGGTGACGCCCTGGAAGATGAAATAAAATCTTTTGTACAATCGGTCGCAAACCGTAAAGTACCACAGGTTACGGGACAGATGGGACGTGATGCCCTAAAAATAGCTTTAAATATTATGGAGCAAATCAAAAATTCTGCCGGCCGACTGTCCGACTTTAGAAAATGATTAATTCGCATTCCGAAAAAAAGTGTGTAATGATAATTGCAGGTGAAACTTCCGGCGACCATCACGGGGCCAAACTGGTAAATGCCATGCAAAAAAAAAACAATGCGCTCTTTTTCTGCGGCATCGGCGGACAGTCTCTCAAAAATGAGGGTGTCAGGATTTTAGTTGATGCTTCCGAACTTGCCGTTGTGGGGATTACGGAGGTTTTATACAAAATAACCAGTATATTAAAAGGACTGTCGGTTGCCAAAAAAGCCCTTAAAACAATGCATCCCGACCTGCTCATCTTGATCGATTTTCCAGATTTTAACCTTAATGTCGCTGCGACTGCCAAGAAGCTCGAAATACCCGTGCTTTATTATATCACCCCCCAGGTTTGGGCCTGGAGGTCGGGCCGTGTTAAAAAAATAGGAAAATTAGTGAATCATGTGGCGGTTATTTTGCCGTTTGAGGCAGATTTTTTTAAAAGGCATCAGATCCCTGTGACATTTGTCGGCCATCCTTTACTCGACAATGACCATTCTTCCCCTGCCGCTGCCTTGGAAAGGCCGTCCGAGCCTAATCCTACCGTCGGCTTACTCCCCGGCTCCCGTGACCGGGAGATTGCCAGGCATCTGCCGGTGATGCTGGGTGCTGCACGGATATTGGCAGAACGGATCAAGAATATAAAATTTGTGATTTCACTTGCTCCTTCTGTGGAAAAACAATACGTGGAAGCGCTCATTGCAAAACACAAAGCTTTAATTAACTTTGAGATGGTTGAAGGCGGGGTGGATGAAGTTTTCGAAAAATGCAGACTGGTCGTTGCCGCTTCGGGTACGGTTACCCTGGAATCTGCAATTTCCGGCACACCGATGGTAATCATCTACAAGCTGTCCCCGATTAGCTACTGGTTGGGCCGGATTTTGATCCGTGTAAAACATATCGGCCTTGTTAACCTTATAGCAGGTAAAAGGATTGTTCCTGAACTGCTGCAGGGGGAAGCCTCTCCCAGTAAGATAGCAGATACAGTTTTTGAGATGTTAAATGACGTTCCCGGTTTGGAGCGTTTGAGAAATGAGCTTTTGAGCACAAGAGATGCGCTGGGTGAGCCGGGAGCGTCGGAGCGTGTTGCTGATATAGCCCTGAATATGCTTTGACCAAGCTATTACATAACCCGTACAAGCGTCGAGCACGGGGACAGGCTGGAAAAGAAAAAAAATACCACGAAAGCACGAAATGACGAAAACACGAAAAAAGATATTAATAAAATTTCGTGATTGACTTTAATTGTTTGTCACAAAATACTCAAAATTCACAATTAAGAAACTAAAAAATCCGGGTCATCTATACGTTTTAAAGAAATGGCGATTTTAAAAAAAATATCAAAACCGGTCTTAAGAGATAGACACAAACGGATCCTGGCTCTGATCAAGGAAAACAGGTTCCGTCTATTTTTGGCAATGGTATGTATGCTGGTCATGGCTGCGGCAACCTCGGCCACTGCTTTTTTGGTAAAACCGGTACTGGATGATATTTTTTTTAATAAGAACACCATGATGCTGAAGATAATTCCGCTGGCCGTTATTCTGATATACTTGCTCCGTGGTCTGGCAACGTACGGGCAGGACTATTTGATGAATTATGTGGGTGAAAGCATTATCAGGCGTTTACGCGATGACCTCTATAGCCATATACAGGACCTGCCGGTCGCCTTTTTTCACAAAGAAAAGACCGGTGTACTAATGTCGCGTGTAACCGGCGATGTCGGTATTGTCAAAACCATGGTTTCGACTGCGGTTACAGGCTCATTAAAAGATTGCTTTACGATAGTGGGCTTAAGCATCGTTATCTTTTACCGGGACTGGAAAATGGCCCTGTTTGCTTTTATCATTTTACCCCTGGCTTTCTACCCAATTGTAGAGTTCGGTCGACGGGTGCGGCGAATTAGTACCGGTTGGCAGGAAGCCATTGGCGACTTAAATTCTTTTCTGCATGAGACATTTGCAGGCAACAAGATCGTCAAGGCTTTTGGAATGGAGCACTATGAAAAGGAGCGTTTTTACGAAAGGACACTCGGGCTTTTTAAACTGGAGATGAAAGCCGTTGTCGCGCGGTCATTGTCTTCACCCATCATGGAGTTTTTGGGCGGAGTCGGCATTGCTTTTATTATATGGTACGGGGGATCTAAGGTGCTTGCGGGCACTTCTACCGCCGGAACTTTTTTCTCTTTTATGGCTGCAGTTCTAATGCTGTATGATCCGATAAAGAAGTTAAGCGGTCTCAATAACGCGGTTCAGCAAGGGCTTGCTGCCGTCGACAGAGTTTTTGACGTCATGGAGACAAAGTCAGAAATCAAAGAGCCCCAAAACCCTGTAGTACTTAAACGCGGACCACACAGAGTAACTTTCGAAAACGTATTTTTTAAATATGAAGAGGATAGAATATTAAAAGACATCAATCTGGATGTGCAGGCCGGCGAGATTTTAGCGCTGGTCGGTATGAGCGGTGGGGGAAAAACCTCTCTGGTCAATCTGTTACCCAGGTTCTATGATGTCACTGAAGGGGCGATTTTGATTGATGGTGACGATATTCGCAAGGCATCGATATCTTCGCTGCGGGATCAGATGGCAATCGTTACCCAGGAACCTATACTTTTTAACGATTCCGTGCGCAACAATATCGCCTATGGCAACTACAGAGCTTCGGATGAAGAAATCCGAAGAGCTGCAAAGGCCGCCTATGCTTATGATTTCATTCAAAGCTTTCCCGGCAAGTTTGAAACCAATGTCGGAGAACTGGGCGCGCGCCTTTCCGGAGGAGAAAAACAGAGGATCTGTATCGCCCGGGCACTTTTGAAGGATGCTCCCATTTTGATTCTTGACGAGGCCACTTCTTCTCTTGATGCGGAATCGGAGATGCTGGTTCAAAAGGCCCTTGAGAATCTCATGCAGGGACGTACTACTTTTGTGATTGCCCACCGACTTTCAACCATCGATTATGCCGACAGAATCATCGTTATCGTAAACGGCCGGATGGTGGAAGAGGGTACACAGGAGGAACTGATTGCACGGCAAGGGGAATTTTTCAAACTCTACCAAATGCAGTCCAGCAACAATCAGGACAATATGAATCAGCCTGAAGGTATCCGGAACAATCCGGGTTAACTCGTGCAAAAATCGCTAAATCGACTGACAAACACCCGCCTGTTATGAAAATCAACTCAATTGTAAATCGATATTTTTTTACAGAGATGATTCCACCCTTTACCCTCAATATAGTGTTTTTCACATTTGTATTCCTGATGGCAAAAATACTCGATATTACCAAAATGATTGTAAATTACAAGATCAGCATATCCTCGGTTTTTTTACTGCTGCTCTATTCCATACCTCATTTCCTTGAGTTTGTGATACCTCTGTCCATTATGATGAGCATACTTCTGACGTTTCTTCGATTGTCCGCCGATAATGAGATCGTCGCCTTAAAAGCCGGCGGGTTCAGTATTTACAGGCTGCTTCCACCGGCGATGCTCTTTTGCTTATTGGGATTTTTACTTACCGGGTTTATGTCTATTTACGGGGTGCCGTGGGGAAGGTTGTCGTTTAAAGACCTGACACTTGAAGTCGTTTCATCTAATGCCAAGATTGGACTCAAAGAAAGGACTTTTAATGATAGTTTTAAGGATGTTATGCTGTATATGAGTAAAATCGATTTAAAAAATAAAATTCTTATCAATGTCTTTATTGAGGATAAAAGAAATAAAAACATTGTTAGCACCGTGGTCGCCCCGCGGGGAAATATATTTAATCAACCTGATAGTCCGTCTTTTCATTTGCGATTGTATGACGGAAGTATCAATCAGGTAGATATCAAGAACCAGGCGACTCATTCTATCAAATTTGACACCTATGACATTAACCTCGATTTAGAGAGGACAATTTCTGCGGCAAAGGGACGATCCAAAGACGAAAAAGAGATGAATCTTGTTGAACTGCGTCAGCACATACAAACCTTTTCAAAAAAAGATGTCCGATATTTTACTGCACTGACAGAATTTCACAAGAAATTTTCAATCGCCTTTGCATGTTTTGCCCTTGGGATTCTGGCCGTTCCTTTGGGAATACAGTCGCAGTTAGCTAAAAGATCATTTGGATTGGGTCTGGGTCTTTTTTTCTTTTTGCTTTATTACTTGATGTTGTCGGCCGGGTGGGTTTTTGGTGAAACCGGGGTCTATCCTCCGGTGATAGGTATGTGGCTTCCTAATGTTGTTATGGGTGGGTTGGGTCTGTTTCTGTTAGACAGAACGGCCAAAGAGCGTCCGGTGAATATCAGATATTTACCGGCATTGCTTAAACGAGTAATTAGGAAATCATGTCGATAATATATAAATACCTGACGATACAGATTTTTAAATACTTTGGGATGATGCTGGCAATGGTTGTCGGCATATATGTTGCCGTCGATTTTTTTGAAAGAATCGATGATTTCATGGAAGCTAAGCTGCCGCTTTCGAAAGCTTTAACCTTTTTTTTCTTAAAGACGCCTTTTATTATCACCCAGATTCTTCCGGTCTGTATCCTGCTTGCAGTTCTGGTTGCCTTTGGTCTTATGGCCAGGAACAATGAAATCGTTGCTTTAAAAAGCAGCGGCGTTAGCATCTTTTACTTGTTAAAACCGGTTATTGCGATCGGATTTATTCTCAGTATTCTTCTTTTTTTCTTTTCCGAAGTGATCGTTCCCATCACCATGGGAAAAGCCAACCAGATATGGCTCAGGGATGTTAGAAAGGAATTAGCTGTAATTTCAAAGGAAAAAAACATTTGGATTAAGGGTAACCGTTCGATCACACATATAGCATATTTCAATCCGAAAATTATAACCGTCTATGGAATCACCCTTTATCAATTTGATGAGAAGTTCAGACTTATAAGAAGAGTCGATGCTGAAAAAGGTATTTTCAAACAAGGCCCATGGCTGCTTGATCATGTTATGGAGCAAAATCTTAATAAAGAAGATGGTAGCTACAAAATATCATTTCACGAAAGGCTGAGCGAGACGTTTGATTTTGCGCCTGACAATTTAAGTCAGGTGATTATTAAGTCGGAAGAGATGAGTTTCAAGGGACTTCTTGAATATATCAAAAAGGTTGAATTGGAAGGATACAATGCAGCCGTCTACCGGGTAGACCTTTACGCCAAAGTAGCTTTTCCGATGGTTTGCATCATCATGTGTATGTTGGGTGCAGGTATAGCTGTTAGAGGCAGTGTTACAAAAGGCTTGCCGGTGAGCATCGCATATGGGGTCGGCATAACATTTCTTTACTGGATATTCTACAGTTTATGTATTTCGCTTGGTTATGGAGAAATGCTGCCTCCTTTTTTTGCCGCCTGGACGGCAAATTTTATTTTTTTATGTGTTGGAACTTTGACATTGTTAAATGCAGACTAAAAGCGTGTTAATTTCCTATGTATGAAATTTGTGTATTTTGTGGCAGTTTTTTTTGGCCACTAAGACACCAAGGCACAAAGAAAGAGTAATAAATATATCCTTTGTGCCTTTGTGGCAAATATTTTTCGATTCCGGTTTACTCGGGTTGGTGGCTGTAGTAAAATGCAACGCATGATTGTTCTGTATAATATCTTGTTTTTAATTGTGATCATTCTGGGATTTCCTCTGATACTTCCGATTGTTCTTATATCAGACAAGCGGCGGAAGACTGTGCTTCAAAGACTGGGAATGCAAAAAGTAGTTAAAGCCACCAGGCTAAACAGAAGCTGCTGCCTGGATAAAAAGCCCATATGGGTTCATGCCTTATCGGTGGGAGAAGTTCTTTCGGCTGAGCCTCTGGTCGCGGGAATAAGCAATCATTTCAAAAACAGAAAAGTTTTTATTTCTGTTTCCACTAAAACTGGATTTGAGATTGCCAATAAACGTTTTAAAGACACGGCGGATGCCGTCTTTTTTTATCCTTATGATTTGGCCCTGTCCGTTAAACACATGGCTGGAAAAATAGATCCGGCCTTTGTTGTTATCGTTGAGTCGGATATTTGGCCAAACTTTTTATATGAAATGAAAAAGCGCAATGTCCCCGTAGTGCTTGTCAACGCGAGACTGTCCCAAAGGTCTTTTAGGGGATATAAACGCCTGGCGGTTTTTTCTAAACCAGTATTTTTGTCTTTTGCAGGCATTTGTACGCAGTCCACGGAGGATGCCGAACGCTTCAGAGCCCTTGGTATTCCGTCAGGCAGGATAAAGGTTACCGGAAACATTAAATTTGAGCAGACCGGTCAACCCCTGCCGGCACCGGAAATTAAAAAATTAAGGCGATCGATTCACATACAGCCGTCACAAAGAGTTATAGTGGCCGGCAGCACTCATAAAGGAGAAGAAGCCATACTTTCCGAAGTATTTACGAAGGTGAAAAAAGAATTTAGCGAGCTTCTTTTGATAGTTGCCCCCAGAGATCCGGAGCGTGCCGGATCTGTTCAGCGAATTTTTGAATCCGCCGGATTTTACACTGTTCTTATGAAAGATCCCAACAAGGTAAAGCCGGATAGCATATTCGATGTAATTGTGGTCGATGCCCTGGGGGTTTTAAAAAAACTGTATGCTCTGGCTGACGTAGCATTTGTGGGTGGAAGCCTTGTCGCTTGCGGCGGGCACAATCCGCTTGAACCGGCCGTATTTTGCAAACCGATTATATTCGGATATGATATGAGCGATTTTGCTGAAATTTCGAATATGCTGGTGGCAGCAGGAGGAGCTTTCCGTGTGCAAGACGCTGAAAGCCTGTATAAAACAGTTTCCAAGCTCTTAAGAGATCAACAAAAA
>JACKQG010008292.1_pt1 | contig 10171 bp, 8 predicted proteins | sample 8237621 | NCBI WGS metagenome assembly JACKQG01 (sample SAMN15677084, study PRJNA649215) | marine metagenome | biome: marine; feature: Black Sea; material: saline water; isolation source: suspended particulate matter (SPM) from the Black Sea western gyre | collected 2013-06-09/2013-06-10 | depth...
CAGCCAACCATCCCAGACCTCCTCCAGGCAGCAATTAAGCAGCGGTGTATTCCAGTAGAGTTCCAGATTGGCGCCATCCACGGTTAGTTCAATAAAGCTGGTGTCTTCCCGGCTGGGGACACAACCAGAATTAATACTGCTCAGTAAGGCGATACTATCCAAGGTAAATGTTGTTGAACCCCAGTAGGTCTGGTAAATTGAGTCGGTTCCAAATATTTCAACCGTGTAGGTACCGGGGTTCAGACCGGCAATACTCACCGATAGATCAAACAAGCATTCACAATAACAATATTCCCCGGTATCCACTTCCGTGACGGTGATAATCGAATCATCCACCTGCACATTCATATCGAACAGTGAGCAGCAGTTGCGGTTAGTACCGGTATGCCAAATGGTAACGGTATCGCTTTCGATGGTTACAAAAATATTCTCCTGCGGGTAAACCGCAGACAGTAGAATAATTAAAATGAAAATAGCTGCTTGTTTCATTTCAGCCCCCTTTCGGCTCAAGTTACCGGAAATTTGATTTGATAGCAATAACTATTTTATTCCATGTTTTCAGCCAGCGCCACCACTAAGTCACGTTCAGTTAACACGGTATCGTCTTCCAGGTCCACCGCGACGGCATTTAAACGATCAGCAACCAGACCAAGATGTTCCACGGCGGTGGAAACATCGCCATTGATATATAAGCCGACTGCATATTTCATGCCCCTGACCATTTCAATCAGAGCTACCAGTTTTTGAGCACCAATCTGGTCATAGGCAATTTCCGAATTACCCATGATCAGTCCGGCCGCTTCCACAACCACGGTTTCATTAATCGGGGAACCACTTTCCGCTTCGACGTAGGATAAACTCAGTTCGGCAATTCTCCCAGTCACATCCGAACCGGTCGAAACAAATTCCAGTCCGATAGCACCTTTGCTGCGGCTCAGAAAAAGAGTGGCCGCCTGCAGACTGAATTCACCATCCGCATCTCCCGGTAGACCATAAACCGCCGACAGGTAATAATCATTACCAGACTGGACCTGCAGTCGGAAGTCATAGGCCACTGGTGTAATCAGAAACTCAAAATCCTCGTTTATCAATTCTTCGATAGCATCCGTATCCCGGAGATAAACATAATTACCACCCCGGATTTCCGAAATCGAAGTAGCCAGATCGATCCCAAAGTCTAACCCGACCCCGAATGCAGTAATGCCAATCCCCTGATCCGCGTAGGTTTGAGCCAGAGTTAAAAAATCATTTTCAGCGATATTGCCTGTATTAGGTAGGGCGTCGGTGAAGAGTAAAACACGCTGGTCCAGACCGTCACTATTGTCAGTTTCGGACAATTGCACGAAGGCCGCCCTCAAGGCAGATTCGATGTCGGTACTGCCGCCAGCGCTTAATCCATTAATAACGGTAATAATGCTATCCCGGTTAGCGGTAAGTGGTGACAGCTCCCAGTCTAAAGTATATTCATGATTAAAAGAAATCAGGCCGAACTGGTCACCGTCATCGAGGAAATTAACCAACTGCGACAAGGCATTACAGGTAGTACTGAACTTTTCGCCGGTCATGGAACCGCTGCGGTCAAAAACCACAAAAAACTGGGTCGGCCGATGATGGAATGAAGCTATTTCCACATTAGAGGTCAGAAGCAACTGAACCAAGCGGTGGCTCTGCTCGGAGCCGATGGGATAGTAGGCTGCCTGGGCGAAATTCGCGCAGATAACCTGTTCACAGACAGGCAATTCGATGTAAAAATCATGTTCGGAAAAAAGACCTTCGAATGTAAACGAGGACGTATCCGGAATATTACCAGCGGCGATAATTGACCGGACATAACCGATGTCCTGGCTGCCACCGGGCGTAACGCCGGCATAGCCACCGCTGACGCCGTTTTCCAGCGAAGCATCATACCTGCCACCCAGTTTTTCAGTCCCTGTAACTCCATTGGTTACCTGTTTGGAGCAGTTGAACAGCCCAACCGTGAAAAGTATTAAAAGAATCATTTTTAACAGCGCATTATTTTTCAGCATAAAAACTCCCTTCATTAATTAAGCCCGGAAAACCGGTGAATTGCCACTCGCCGGTTATCACGGTCCCGGAAAATGTTCCGTACAGGCTTACATTATTATCCACCATGTAAGGATTCAATTCCATGCGGATCTGATCCCCATCCAGATGACCGGTGAAAAAACCGTTGCCGGTCTGTGGCCCAATATTTTCCGGATTTTCAACGCCTACAAATTCCCATTCGCCACTGATTGCAGAGCTGTCATGTTCAGTGATCGAAAACCAACCGGTTACGATATGTACACCGGTGGAATCATTGGCATTGTAGTTATAAGGTCTATCTTCCTCACACCCAGAAAACAACGACACAATTGCAATTCCCCATAAAGCATATTTCATTATTTTAAACCTACCAGCGGAATTCAGCGCCAATTTTGAATGACCGCGGCTCTAGGATCGATTCAGCCAGGGCAGCGGTTATTTTGAAACTGTCTTTATATTTGAAACTAATACCGGCATTCATGCGGTATTCATCGATAAAAGTATGGGTCCCGGGAAAGGTGTGGCCATCCACATAAGCCGAATCGGATTGGGTTATTACCGTCCCGTCAATGCGCTTGATGGTCTCTTCTTTGAATACCACCAGGTCATAGCCTTCGGTGATATCGGTGCTGCGGATCAGTTTGGTCAAACCCAGGCTCAGTTCCAGGGCTTTACCCAGCTCAACAACTACACCGGTGGGGAGGGCCAGGGTGACATAGGTTTCTTTCCGCTGCCAACTGAACTGCTTATCATCATTCTGGGTGGTCTCCGATGAATAGTCATAGGACCAGTCATTGGAATAATAGGAATATTTGCTGCCGATAAATGGTTCAACAGCGTCTTTGGAATCCAACTGGCGGTCGTATACCAGTCCGCCACTGAAACGGATAGCCGGTGACATCTGCCAGTTAGCCCCGATCGAGAAACGCCAGTTCTCAAACCGGTATTCGCCGCTGCCGGTCCGGTCCAGGTTGGTCCTGGAGATATTTTCATAATCATGGTAAACACTATCCCAGTTAGACCAGTAATGGCTGAAGTGGTAGGATCTGCGCCACATGTTTTCCAGTTCTTCCAGTTCGGCACTGCGCTTTTCGTAATAGGCTGACCAGCGCAGGGCTATATCGGGATTGACGGTAATATCACCGTGGAGTTCGCCGTAACGCGTACTGCCGTCATAGATCCACTGCTTGGTGGAAGCATAGGCACCGTTGTTATTATAAATACTTACCTTATTCGTATCGGGATTATAATAGTAGCGACTGAAATAGCGGGAGGTATCGCTTTCGACCAGTTTTCGGTCGATATCACCGGTGACATAACCGGCAGTGACTCCCAGCTTAATTCCTGTCCCCAACTGCAGCAGGGCTCCCAGGGCAATATCCTGCTGTTTAAAACTCTGGTCGCGGGTTTTAACCACATCATAATAACTCAGGTACTCATCGGCCCAGTAATTATCGTCCCGGATATTCAGATCGCTGTAATCGCCATCAATTTTTTTATCTTGTATCGTAAGCCGCGCGCCTAACGTCAGAAACGGCAGGATCGGCAGGGCGACGAAAGTATTGATCCGATAACCCCGTTCGTCCTGGAGATTTTCCCCGCTTTCAACGATCCGGTAATCATCGTAGGGATCAGCAATCGTTTCTTCGTAGGCTGCTCCCAGGGCATCCATATTTCTCCAGCCCCAGCCATACCAAAAGGGCTGATAAAACTGTTCTCGGTCATAAAAATATTCAAAGGTTGTTCCCAATCGCAGGGGCAGTATTTTCAGTGGTTTACCGAGGTAGATCAACCGGGCGATCGGTTCCTCTACCTGCGGCGGATCAATTGAGCGGTAGGGTGACCAGTAATAGGGATTGGTCGTGGAATAATCCATATAAACACCGCCATAGACAGGGGAGATATCCTCTTCGAAATATTCGTTATCCTCACCGGCCACATCCAAGTAGAGATAATTATTTTCCTGCTGTCCCAAGTAGGCCGGATTCTGAAAGGCATTGTCCAGGGGATGGTCATATAGTCGCTGGAACTGGGGACCCAGGGCCTGTAATCCAATCGATTGGATCCGGCTTGGCGCCAGAAAATCCCGCGGTAAAACATAATCGGTGACCATCACCGAATAGTCGGGGTACCAGGCCTGCACCACGGTCAGCATAATTGGCAATAAGCAAATAATTCGTTTCAAATTCATATTGTTACCCTGTATTTTTTTATACAACTGCTATAGATCAAACCTGGTGCCACAAAACCTGCTTTAATTGCCTACCGACGAGATAACCAGTTAATAAAATAAAATTAATGTGAATCTGAGATGTGACTAGCTGATATTTGTATCAGTTATCTGAAAAAAATATCAGAAATCTGATATGGTCTGATCGGTATCGCTGAAAGAAAATACCTGGATTTTCTCTAATCAGATTGAAGGTAGCCGGAAACCCGGTCACCATTAAAAAAACCGTTGGTCTTAATTACAGATTTCCTAACAGGGTGGGGACAACGGGATGCGGATTTATCGCGGCCTGCTAAACCAGAATAGAAGATATGACATACCAAAAAGGTGATTCTTTGATACCATAAAAATTCACTTCGCGCTTCATTCCGTCGACAAAACAAAAAATTTACCAGCTGGTGAAAACAGATTACTGAATACTATCAACCGTTCTACAATTTCAATTTAATACCCAGCTCCAGCATGGTTTTATTATAGTAATTTTGATTCAATAGTGTTTCATTCGCCAGGCGACTCAATTGCAGATAGCCGATCCCGCCTGGTTTTAACTGCCGTTCCAGTTGCAGGTATGTCCGATTCTGGATCCGTTCTTCCGGATCACGGTAGGCGGTTATACCAGACAGATTGCCCCGGCGGTAATTTTTATCAACCCGTTGGATAATAAAGTGGAGCATGTTGTCCTTTCCCAGCCGGCAGGAGAGATAAATCCGGCCACTCAATAGGTTATACCCGCCGATTACACTGTTTGAGGTGACCGCTTCATAGCTCACGATCGTACCCAGGATCAGTCGATGGTGGTAGCGACCATGAATCTGCACCGTGCGGGCACGATCCTCCTGGGAAGCTGACAGGCTGACCAGGGCGGTGTCATCTACGACACTCTGGGCCGGATAATCATGAAAAGTGATTTTTTTACCAGCCACCAGACCTTCCAGCAACCAGCGCGAGTCGGGATGCCAGCCAATCCGCAATTCTACAGTCTGACTCAGGAATTTTATCGAATCCAGGGTAGCATAATTGGTGTTGCGCTGAGAATACCTGGTGCTAAGATTAAATTTACTTGAAGCCTGGACATAAACTACCAGTGCATAGTCAATCCAGCGATATGAAAAGCCCGCTTCATAAAATGATTTCTGGAAATGGTCCAACACTCCCGCAGCCTGGATGACCGGTGTCAGATTGTATCGCAAGCCCAAACCGGAATTGACTACCAGTTTGGACTGGGCCGGAGAAATGGCATCTAAGTAGGTCTGGGTCAATATATTCCCCTCCAGCCGCCAGTTCCCGGTAATGATTCGGTGGTTCAGGTTGCCCCGGAGTTTGAAGCCAACGGTCGGCACGGTCTCTGTCAAAGTTTCGCCGACATTGGAATCAAAATAGGTGGCCACCTGCAGGCCCGCTGTCTGGCACCATACACCCGATAACGTTGCCATCAAAATCAGCGGCTTCAGATTGTTGAATTTATTTATCCGTCGATAGATTGGTTTCAATCCGGGCTAAAATTTCCTGGTAATGCCGGCGCCTGGCGGTCAAACGTAAGATTTCACCGCTGGTGCTGCGGGCTGCCGGCGATGCACCATCCACGGCCGCCCCTTCCGGATTTATAATCAATTCGGATCGTTCAATCAGGGCTATCTCAACCGGTTCCCGAACCGATTTCACACCGGCATTCAGCTCATTATCAATACCGTCTTCCCAACCGCCAAAAGTTGCATCTGCATTTTCAAAAACTGATCTTGAGGCGCCAGGTGAACCAAGATCACGGTCCGATTCCTGTAATAGACTAAGGTCGTGATGAAATTCATTCAGGCGCTTTAATAACTCCTGTTCCTGGTAGCACTCATTCAACAACGAATCCACGATAGTTAATTTTGCTGCCACAACAACTCGTAAATCACGCCAAACCAGTTGTCTGATCTGTTCGTCTTCATACACGATGTCGAGCAGCGTGGTGTAGTCGGGTAAATCAATTTTGCCGCTCTGACGCCCCATCATCCAGGTTCCAAGGCTGATAGCCCGTTCCTTATCTGAAGCGGTTAAATTACCCTGTTGAAGAATATTGGTATATTCTTTTTTCAAGTTTCGCAAAGCCTGCTCCCGGGAAATTTTCAATTGTTCTGATCGGGTTTGCAGAATTGCTGCTGAATCGGTCAGAGCAGTAAATGTGGTTGTCTTACGCGCCAGCAGCATTTCATTGATCCAACCGTTGTACCAGGTACGATCCGTTTTCAAAACTTCAATCTCGGTCTGTAAAATTGATTGGCGCTCGACAATCTTATCCAGTTTGGTCAGAACCGAATTCAAATCACTATCAATAGTTAAAAAATTATCCCACGCTCGGCCAAAATCCTGGGCCGGCAGAATGACCAGGATAACAATCATCAGTATTACCAGCCGGAAGTTTTTCATGATTCGGACCCGCTTTCACCGGCAGCGATACCATATTTATCCATTTTATAGTAAAGGGTGCTGGTCTTGATTCCCAATAAACGGGCTGCGCGCTGTTTTATCCCACCAGTTTCCTGCAAAGCCCTTTTAATCATTAAGATTTCAGTTTCTTCTAACACGTCAGTTAGCTTACCAGAGACAGTTGGAAAGGTCTCGCCCGGTTCATCCAGACAGATTGCCGTTGGTGCAATCCTGGCATCCTTGGAAAATATTAGCAGGCGCTCCAGAAAATTCTCCAGCTCCCGTATATTGCCGGGCCAGGGATAGTTCTCCAGCATACCAAGTGCATGATCATCGAAAGCAGGTACTTCACGCCCTAATTCAGCACACTTTTTATGAACGATATGATCAATCAGATCTTTAATATCACCGGAGCGCTCGCGCAAAGGCGGTATCCGTAGCGGTAAAACATTCAATCTGAAAAACAAATCTTCACGGAATGCTTTTTCCTTGATTGCTTTTTTCAGATCTTTGTTGGTAGCGGCAATGACCCGCACATCGGTAGTTATCTCGTTCGCTCCACCGACCCGCTGAAAAACCTGGTGCTGTAATACCCGCAGTAATTTTACCTGCATAGCGACTGAAATTTCACCGATTTCATCAAGTAAAATCGTACCACCGTCCGCTTGTTCGAAAATCCCGGCATGCTGTCGGATTGCCCCCGTAAAAGCACCTTTTTCATGGCCGAATAATTCACTTTCCAGTAAAGTATCGGTCAGCGCGCCACAATTCACCGCGAGGAAATGCCTTCTTCGACGACTGCTTTCAGCATGAATCGCCCGGGCTACCAATTCCTTGCCAGTGCCACTTTCACCGGTTATCAAAACCGGACTATCAACTTTTGCCACTTGGCTGATTATTTCAAACACCTTTTGCATCATCGCAGAGGAACCAATTAACCCGTGAAAAGAATCTTCAGCTCTATCGTCAACCGTGGTCATTAGCTTCCTCTTCAAAGCCAGGGCCACTTTATTCTTCAATTCATCAACTGAAAATGGTTTGGGAATAAAGTCGTAGGCACCGGATTTAAGGGCATTAACGGCCAAATCAATCGTACCAAAAGCAGAAATCAGGATCACAGGTAAATCAGGATCTGTGGCCTTGAATTCATTTAACAATTGCATACCACTCTTTTCCGGTAATTTCAAATCAGTCAATACCAAGTCCGGTCGTTCCTTCCGGAAGAGACGGCTGCCAGCAGCTCCATCACGGGCGACATTGACCCGATAGCCTTCTTTGCGTAATACAGTGACTATACCTTCGCACATGGTACGGTCATCTTCAATAACCAGAATTTTGATATTTTCGTTAGCATTCATTCTATTTCATCGGGAAAGTAAGCACAAAGTCGGTTCCCTGCCCTACTATACTTTTCACAACTATCGTGCCATGCATTTCATCAATAATATTGCGAACAATTGTTAGACCCAGACCATAACCGCGATCCCTGGTACTGAAATGCGGTTGAAAAATGCGCTCCTGCAATTCCGGGTCAATACCTTCCCCATCATCACTGATCTTTATTACAAGATTGCTGCCACTATCGTCGATGGTAACACCTATTTTGCCCCCTTCCGCTACCGCCTCGAGACTGTTTTTAAGCAGGTTAACCAGCACCCGCCGCAGCTTGGATTCATCCCCGGATATTGTGCCTGTCCCCTCCAACTTAAAACTGATATTTTTCTGTTCCATTTCCGGGGTTAGTATCCGCGCGGCATCGATGATAATAGTATCAATTTTCTGAGGTTTGATATTACTTTTAGGAGGGCGGGCATAATCAAGATATTCCAGAATAATCCGTTTGAGGTTCTGCAGTTCGGTCATTATTTTATTCAAATATTCACGGTGCTCCGGAGTATCTTTCAATTCCTCTTCCAGTAAACCGGTATAAATTTCAATGCCGCCCAGCGGATTTTTAATCTCATGGGCAATGCCTGACAGCAGTTCTTTATTGCGCTGCTCATTCTCCTGGATTTCATGGTGCATTTCCATCAGAGCCGAATTGAGCACCCCAAATTCATCCCGCCGACCCAAATCCTGGGGTTTAGAATAAATATTGTGCCTGATAGCTGCGGTATAACCCGTTAGTTGAGTCACCGGCTGGATCAGGGAACGGGAAAAGATGATCGCCAGCCCAACACCAGCGACTAACGCCAGAAGCGTAATCCAGAGTAGACTTCCAAGCATTTGATCTATGACGGACATAAACCCGGCTCCACCCCAAATTACCAAAAATATCGATTCACCTTTTTTCAAAGTCATCGACAACATGGCTGCTTTTAAATAACCACCGCCTGGCCTTTGATAAATTTCCGAAACTTTACCCTGTCCTGGTTTTGAAAAAGACAACAACATTCGCGCCTGATCCTGAGGTAACCGGCCGGTGTAAGCCAGTCTAAATCCTTCCTTATTGTATATTGCAAGTGCTTCAACGCGACTAACAACCTGTTCATTCAGATTCGCCTCAACCGCTTGCTTTACACTCCTTAACTTCGGTTCGGTAACCAGGAGAGCAACCAGTTCTGTCTTCAGATTGGCTGCTACCAATTCCAGCGTTGTCAGTAGATGCATATCCAGTTCGTCCTCCAGCGCACTGCGGGTATACCAGTACAACGGTACCGACAGGCTGGTCATTACAACCAGTAAAAGAATTACCACGAGCAATAGTATTCGTGGACGCAGTTTCATTGGAAATCAGTGATTTTTTTCAGAAGCGTATCAGTAGCAGTTAGTGATGGTACGACCAGATCGGCCCCGGCCTGCCAAATTTCTTGTTCCCATTCAGGACGGCGGCAGACGATGACGGAACAGGCACCGGCTAGCGCGGCGACGCGCGCATCGTTAGGGGTGTCGCCTACAATAATCAAATCTTCAAATCGAAATTCGGTTCCCAATACTTCCCGAGCACGGACACGGGCTACCCCCGGCAGCTTTGTACGGTCAGCGGAATCATCGCCATAGGCGCCGAAAGCAAACCGGTCGAATAGCCCGAAGCGATCAAGTTTAATCTTGGCACCGGCCTCCACATTCCCGGTCAGGAGAGCGGTAACATGCCGTTCGGCCTGCACGGCATCCAGGAAATCGAGGGCATCCCGGTACAGTACCGGCAGATCGGATTGGGGGTAATCCCGTTCCATATCTACCAGGTAGCGTTCCAGGATAGCAACGGTTAGCTTAGGAATGACACCATCGGTAATTCCCAGCTTCTTCAAGCCATTAGTAATTATCAATGGGTCGGTCAAACCAGCCACATCCGCAAATTGCAGGTCGGGATTGCCACCGGTAATTTCCAGGAAAGCGCGGTTCAGTATCTGCCTTGGCAGGATTCCAGGAGAAAGGAGCGTGCCGTCGATATCGAACAAGATCAATTTCTGGATCATGGGGAGTGATTTGAGTTTCATTTACTTCAATTCTTTTAGTTCTTTTTCGATGTATTGCCTTAACTGT
>JACKQG010008293.1_pt1 | contig 10171 bp, 7 predicted proteins | sample 8237621 | NCBI WGS metagenome assembly JACKQG01 (sample SAMN15677084, study PRJNA649215) | marine metagenome | biome: marine; feature: Black Sea; material: saline water; isolation source: suspended particulate matter (SPM) from the Black Sea western gyre | collected 2013-06-09/2013-06-10 | depth...
TGGCTCACAAGGTTCTTAAACTTATTTCAGAGATCAGGGGAGTGCCGATCGGCGTTGACCTGCCCTCACCTCCCACACACCAGACCCAGTACTCTATAGAAGAGTCAGTCGCAAAGATGATACAATCGATGTCCATGGCCTGGGGATTCAGGGTACCGGTATATCCGAAGATATCTGCAAGCAGAACATCTAAATCAGTTCTTAATAATCTAATCAGAAACCCCTACGCTTCAGCCCTATCAATTGATGGTGATGACGGTGCAACAGGGGCAGCATTTAATGTATCAATGGACAGCATGGGACATCCTATAGCTTCAAATTTAAGAGAGTGCTACCTCGACCTGGTAGCGCAGGGAAGACAGAATGAAGTACCTCTGATAGCCTCCGGCGGTGTTGGCAAAAAAGGCAATCTGGCTGCAAATGCCGCTTCCCTGTTTATGCTCGGCGCCTCCTGCGTATCCATTGGCAAATATATAATGCAGGCGGCGGCCCAATGCCACGGTGATGAATACAACCGCTGCAATGTATGCAACCTCGGTAAATGTCCCCGCGGCATAACAACCCAGGATCCTAAACTTTACAGAAGACTGGATCCAGACAAGGTAGCTGAAAGAGTGGTAGATGTATTTAAATCAGTCGACACGGAACTGAAAAAATACTTGCACCGCTTGGCAGAAGCACTGAACTGCCGATCGGAATGTCAGATGCACTTAGTTCTGATGATCTTGCAATTTCAGAAAGACTAAAAATAAATTTTGCATGTTAACGGTAACTGTTAAAATAGCTTAAATAATTACTTATGAAAAAGAAAATAATACTGGAAGGCATAATTAAAGGCAAAAGGACTCCCTCCAGGATCTTTGAAAAAGAGATCCAGGATGCCGTTGAAAAGGGCGCCCGTAACCTTCATATAAAAGCAGGCGGCCAGCACGGCATCGGCGGAAGACTTTGGCCCAGGGGCGATAAGGTAAAAATAACCGTTGAAGGCCCGGTCGGCCAGAGACTCGGAAGTATGGGCATGTTCGGCACAGAAATCACAGTAAACGGCAGTGCTTCTGATGATATTGGCTGGATTAATTGCGGTGCTAATATCACCGTCCTCGGAGATGTAACAAACGGGGCACATAATGCCGCAGCGCAGGGCAAGCTTTATGTCCAGGGAAGCGGAGGTGCACGCTGCGATACCATGACAAAGAGCAATCCAAAGTTCGATCCGCCGGAATCCTGGTATTTCAGAGATGTAGGTGATACCTTTGCAGAATTCAAGGCAGGAGGAATAGCCGTAGTATGCGGAGTGAATCCGAGAAACCCCGAAAACATCCTAGGCTACAGACCCTGTGTGGGCATGGTTGGAGGCGCTGTTTATTTCAGAGGGCCTATCACGGGTTACAGTGAAAAAGATGTAAAACTTCTGGAACTTTCCGATCAGGACTGGCAGTGGCTCACCCAAAATATGAAGCCTTACTTAAAAGCAATAAAAAGGGCTGATCACTATGAAGAGCTGACGGACTCCAGAGATGCCTGGAAAAAACTCATTCCATACCCTGCTCAGGAACGGGCAAAGAAAAAAGGCATGAGCATGTCCATTGCTGAGTTCAGAAAAGATATATGGGAAAAGGATGTTGGCAAAAACGGCATATTCGGTGAATATCTGACGCACCCGCCGACTATTCTCCCCTACGTTACAACAGGAAACGACAGGCGCTTCAAGCCTTTATGGAACAACTACAAATATGCTCCTCCATGTGAGTATGCCTGTCCTACAGGAATACCTACTCAGAGGCGAGCCCAGCTTATAAGGGCAGACAGAATGGATGAGGCAATGGACCTGATCCTTAAGTACACACCACTTCCAGCCTCAGTATGCGGTGAGATATGCCCCAACCTCTGCATGCAGTCATGTACAAGGATGCATGTTGACAAGGCCTTCAATATTAAAGAGATGGGACGTGCCAGTCTAGAGGTTAAAATGCCTAAGTTTGCGCCATCTACTTCAATGAAGGTAGCAGTTATTGGCGGCGGCCCTGGTGGGTTATCAGCGGCCTGGCATCTCGCGCTTAAGGGACATGAGATAGATCTGTATGAGGCAGAAAACAAACTCGGCGGCAAGCTGGAGCTATGCATACCCAGAGAAAGGCTGCCGGAAAATATACTTCAGAAAGAACTGGAGCGCTTCAGACAAAGTGGAGTGCATGTTCACTTAAAATCAAATATCAATCAAAAGAAATTTGCAGATATATATAAGACACATGATGCAGTCGTGGTTGCCTGCGGAGCCCACAAGCCTCGCATGATGGACCTGCCAGGATCAAAAGACATGACCTCTGCTTATGACTTTCTCCGTGAAATAAACAGTAACCGCAGACCGAACCTCAAGGGGAAAAATGTGGTCGTAATAGGCGCCGGCAATGTCGGTATGGACGTCGCTGCTGAGGCTTACCACAGCGGGGCCAGACAGGTGACCGCAGTAGACATACAGGAACCGGCAGCTTTTGGGCCTGAACTGGATATTGCTACATCGCTCGGCACTGATATCCTCTGGCCGAAATTTACTGAAAAATATGATATAAAGAAAAAAATAATTCACTTCACGGACGGCTCATCCCTTAAAGCGGACCTCGTTGTCATCTCAATCGGTGACACCCCGATGACCGAATTTTTACCACCTGCTGTTACTACGGATAAAAACGGCTGGATCAAGGCAGATGAGGCCGGACACACATCCGATGCAAAGGTTTACGCCATAGGGGATGCGATCGGTCTCGGACTGGTAACACATGCTATAGGGCACGGCAGGACAACTGCTGCGGCAGTTCATGCCCTGCTATCCGGCGAATCCTACTATAGACCGCCCAAAAAACCCATGGTTCCTTATGAAAGCATCGAGACGGCCTATTATGATACATGCCGGGGGGATAAGTTCACACCTGAAGCAGAGGCCAATAAATGCCTGTCCTGCGCTGTCTGCAGAGACTGCCATATGTGTGAAGCAACCTGCTACCAGGGAGCTATTAGCAGGGTTGAAGATCCCGATGGGGCCTATGAATACGTAGTGGACAAGGAACTCTGTATAGGATGCGGTTTCTGTGCTGGAATATGCCCCTGCGGCATATGGGAAATGGAAGCAAACAATTAAAACATTTCTATATCCAGAACGCTCGCACATACTCTCTTTTCACTCATTTAAATAACAATGGATACATGTCTTTATACACCTTGACCGGGATATCCATATCTTTGAATTCCTCAGTCAAGCCGAGCAATGACAATATATTAATTTAAGTCCTCCCCTGTTTAAATCAAGTTCAGACACGTAGTCTATAAAAAAATCGCGCCCATGATAACCATGTGCGCGATTTCAGATTCTGTATTAATCAGACTTTTTATCTGGTGTTAGCTGTATGCCCGGAAGCCAGCCGTCTGCTTTGTGCCTGCTGAGATCCGGTCTTTACGGGCTCAATCCTGAACCACCCGACAAGTTCCTTCAGGTCATAGGCGGTCTTCGCAAGATTTTCCGTGGAAATCGTGATTTCAGAGACTGAATTCTCAGAGTTTCTCGATACTTCCGCAATGCTTTCCATCGCAGTTGAAACCTCTTCAATAGCAGTAGACTGTTCTTCGGTAGCGGTGGCAATCATCTGCACCATATCCAAACAACGCTGAGAGGCTTCCACTATCTTATCAAGAGATTCCTTGGACTTTTCCGCTAACTCCACACCTTCATCTGCCTTACCCTTGCCCTCGGCCATACTCTGTACGGAATGCTCGGTGTCCTTTTGAATTTTATTAATCATGTCTGATATTTCCTGAGTGGCCTTGCCTGTCCGCTCAGCCAACTTCCTGACCTCGTCCGCAACAACTGCAAAACCCCTGCCCTGTTCACCTGCCCTCGCAGCCTCAATAGCGGCATTCAGTGCCAGCAGATTTGTCTGATCAGCAATATCCTTAATCACATTAAAGATCTCTCCGATTTGCTTACTACTCTCACCAAGTGCCTCTATAGTCCGGGCTGAAGTCTCAACGCTGTGAGCAATACTCTGCATACCTGTAACGGTCTGATCTACAACCAGCTTGCCTTCATTCGCAACCTGCACCGATTCCTTTGCTGCACCCGAGGCCTCTGCTGCATTGCCGGCAACGTTAATGATAGTCTGCGACATCTCTGTTGCGGCGGCGGCAGACTGTTCTATCTTCTGAACCTGCTGCTGAATGCCTCCCGAGAGGGCACCGCTTGAAGCCGACACATTATTAGAACCTGTTGCCACTGTATTTGTTTTTTCATTAATCTGACTCACTATGCCGCGCAGTTTTTTTGACATGCTTACAAGGACGCCGGCCAGGACTCCAACCTCATCCTGCCCGCCTATTTCAATAGTAAAATTCAGATTACCACTCTCGATTTCCGCAGCCATATCCACGCACTTCTGAATAGGAGCCGTTATGGAACGAGAGATCCTGATTATAAAAAAGAGTAATATTCCAATTATGCTTAACATTGCAACAAGAACCTTCACCCTCATACCGCCGATTTCTTTATTAATGTCATCTATATATATACCGCTTCCAACGATCCAGCCCCAGGGCTTAAAGAGTTTGACATATGATACTTTTTCAACAGGTTTATCCATGCCCGGCTTTGGCCACAAATAATCTACAAAGCCCCCTCCCGCACTCTTGCTGATAGCTACGAACTCAACAAAAAGATATTTACCATTTTCATCTTTTTTCCCGGAAAGATCCTGTCCGTTGAGCTTTGGCGCGATCGGATGCATGATCATAGTAGGCCCGAGGTCATTAATCCAGAAATAATCACTTTCATTGTAACGGAACTTTTCAATATGAGCGGCGGCCATCTTCTTTGCCATATCCATTGAGATCTTTCCGCTTGAGGCCTGATTGTTAAAATCCTCCAGGATCGAGTATGCGACTTCAACCAGATTGCGGGTCTTTTCCCGTTTCTGTTTTTCCATATCCGCCTTCATCAGAGGAACCATGTAAAACATTACAACCATAGTAGTTATAAAAAGAGTACCGATAGATGTACCGATAATTTTATTAAAAATACTCACATCTGCCAGCTTCTTCATTGCCATCACTTTCTCCTTTTGAACTATCTGTTATTGAATAACACCTAAATTTTAAATGTATCTCCAACGATCATAAACCGGCATTTCTTAACTGGCGGTATGATTCTTACTCAGTATCCATGCCCATCTATAATCGGTATAAAGCACGAAAACTTTAGAATCTATATCCCCCCTTTATAAAACCTGATAGAATAAGCACGTGTCATATACTTTTCACTTATCACCCATACTGAATACAGCAGTGGTAAATAATTTTTTCAGTACAATCCTAAAAAAATCTGAACTGCCAACTTACCCCTGCGACAATACACAACTCGGATAATCATCCAAATACAACAGTCAAGAGGAATGCATTACCGTCCCTACGCTACTATGCAATCAGGTATTCCCCTACTCCTACGGATATTTTTTCATACTCATTCTAAAGTTATTTATTTGTCTGCCGATAAAGAACATACAGGAAATAGACTCAAAGAAATTAAGTCTAAAATAATTATCATTCTGAACCCTGAAACGGACAATGTATCAGGCCAATTTCATAAAGAGGTGAAATCATGTTTTTAAATAAATTAAAAATATCTCACAAAATCATTGTTGTCATAACAGCCGGGATTCTGATATCCTCTGCATTTGCTGTCCTGACGGTATATATGGGCAAGGGGCAGATCAACAGACTTGAAAGCATCTATAAAAAAAATGTCATACCTCTTGATAACCTTCGAAGGATCCAGATGATTTTCAGGGAACTCGAGTTTTACATGACCGGCGTAACCTCCGACGTTGTAGCCCCAATAGGAGCGGGTATGCATCTTGAAAAGAGTATTGCAGATATTGACCAACTCTGGATCGATCTTCAGCCTCACCTTACAGATGAAGAAGCAAAGGGCCAGTTTTCAGAAGGATTCAGAGGATTTAAAAAACTGGCATCAGAATTAAAAACAATTTACTTGAACGAGAAGATTGAGGATGTTGCCGATGTATATGATGAATGGCTTGATTTTAAGCCCCTTTTATATAAGAGCATAGACAAACTGGCGGATAACCAGAAACTCTCGGTCAAGGATTATTATGAGTCTGCCACAACTCTTATATTAAGAATAAACAAGATCATCGGCGGTGTTTCGATCTTCATACTTTTTGGCTTTGTAGCGCTTGCCGCTTATACAATCAAAACCATCACAAAGCCAATCGCGATTGTAGTAGGCGAGGCCGAGCATATTGCAGACGGCGATTTGACACGCACTATAGAAGTTTATTCAGAGGATGAGATGGGCAGTATGGCCGGCTCGCTTAATATAATGATAGATAACCTGCGGGACTCCTTCCAGAAAATCGCGAGCTCAATACATAATATTTCAACTGAAACACTGGGACTCTCCGACCTCTCAAAAAACCTGTTAAGCGGCGCCGAAGAGCAAAGGAGCAAAACCGAACAGGTAGCCGTAGCCTCAACTGAGATGTCACAGACCATCGTAGACATGGCGAAAAATACATCAGATGCAACGGATGCTACAAGGGAATCTTTTGAAACAGCTGAAGAGGGCAAAACTATCGTAAATGAAACAGTCGAGAGCATAACAAAACTTGCCGATAGCGTTAGTAATGCCTCAGCATCAATTGAGGGACTCGGGAAAAACCTTGAAGAAATAGATCAGATCGTCTCTGTAATACAGGATATAGCAAACCAGACTAATCTGCTTGCATTGAATGCAGCCATAGAGGCAGCACGTTCAGGAGAGCATGGACGAGGCTTTGCAGTTGTTGCGGAAGAAGTCAAAAAACTTGCGGAGCGTACAGCAAAAGCAACTGATGAAATCGGTGCAAAAATAACTGCAATACAGTCCGAGAGCAAGGCCTCCATAGCTATCATGGGCAAGGGCACATCTTTAGCAAAGGCATCTGTAGAGAATGCAGCAAAGGCGGGTGAGGCCCTTCAAAAAATAGTTCAGAGTTCTGACAATGTCATGGACATGGTTCAGCGAGTATCCGTAGCAACAGAAGAACAATCGGCTGCTGCTGAAGAAGTATCTCAAAATATGGAACAGATAGCGGGACTCATAACCGAACACTGCGGTATAGCGGAAAGCGTGGAAAAAGCCTCGGAACACCTGAGCAACATGGCCCGCGAGGTTACTGAACTGACCTCACACTTTAAGACCGGAGACAGTGCATCTGCTGGAGCATCTATAACCAGGGATAGTAAAAACAATCCCAATCCGCATATTGAACATTTATCATAAATGATAAATATCAGTCAGATTAAGAGAGGGGAGGAATATTAATAAATATGGAATGTAGGGGAATTAAATCACTTTTCAAGGCTTCCTGTCTTTTAAGTAAGCTCAAGATAAAAAACAAGATCATACTGATGTCAGTATTGAGCGTGATAATATTCACATCTTCAGCTGCATGGCAGGTGACAATCGGTCAGAGCCAGATAGAAACTCTGGACAATCTGTATAACGCGAAGATCGTGCCTCTTGATAAACTCAGAAAGATGCAGCTCCGTTTCAGAGAGACCGAGTTTAGAATTGCGGGAGTCAAGGCGGACATGGTAACCGGCACAGGTGCAGCGGTCTCCTTGAAGGAGACTATAAAGATAATAGATGAGCTATGGGCCGAGGCCGAACATATGATAACAAATAAGGATCTGGCCGAAGACGTGGCAAATATCAGCCAGGCATATAAGGGCTTTAAGTCTATATCTAAAGATATTGAAAAAAGTTATATGGCAGTATTTTATGATGCTGATACCGGGCCGCTTGAAGATGTATATGACGAATGGCTTGATTACAAGCCATTTCTATTTAAGTCCATTGACCACATAGTCGAGACAATGGAACACGAGGTTTCAGAACTCTACATTGATAAAAAATTACTGGTTGCCCAGACCAATAAATTTATAATAATTGCATCTTTCGGTCTTATTATCTTTTTTACTGTGGCAACAACAGGACTGATCAAATCAATTAACACCCCAATCACAACCGTTATGAATGCCGCCAGAGAAGTAGCACGCGGTGATCTGAGTCAGAATATAAATCTTATAAGTCATGATGAAATGGGGATAATGGCAGCTGAGTTAAACAAGATGATTACGACGCTAAACACCTCATTTGGCGCTGTTACTTCAGAAGCAGAGGAAATACAAAGACATGCCGGGGGCCTGTCCGATGTTGCACAATTTATGATCAGCGGCAATAATGATCAAAAGATGCAAATCGAACAAGTAGTCACCGCCTCAACCGAGGTGGCCCAGACGACCTCGGAAATGGCGAAGAGTGCAGCAGAGGCCTCAGCCGCTACAACCGCCTCCGTTGAGGTAGCTAAAAAAGGCCAAAGTATTAGCGATCAGACCAGAAAGTCCATTGAAACCCTGGTCAGCGGGGTTGCAGAAGCAGCAGAGGCCATAGGTAACCTGGATAAGAGTTCTCAGGAGATCGTAGAAATCGTCGGGGTCATCAAAGACATAGCAGATCAGACAAATCTTCTTGCCCTTATGCAGCTATCGAGGCCGCACGAGCAGGAGAACAGGGCAGGGGCTTTGCTGTCGTGGCAGATGAAGTAAAGAAGCTTGCTGAACGGACCTCAAAATCAACCGATGAGATAGCAAAGAAGATCCAGGCCAATCAGAAAGAGACAAAATCCGCCGTAGTAAAAATGAAAGAGAGCCGGAAAGTCGCTGCTGCAGCCATAGAGTCGACCGATGAGGCCGGCGCAGCACTCATGCAGATTGTACAGACCTCTGAAAATGTCATGGATATGGTCTTCAGTATAGCTTCTGCCGCAGAAGAGCAATCTGCCGCTACAGAAGAAGTCAGCCAGACCATGGAACAGATTGCGGGTATTATGAGCCAGAACTTTGTCCTCTCAGAAAACGTAAAGGGCGTAGCTGATGAACTCGTAGCCGTATCTGCAAAGCTCAGCATTCAGGTAGGACAATTCCAGCTCAGAACCGCAGATGAAGACCTTAATGACAATATTTCTGACACCAATGAAGAGCTGCAAAGGATAAGTGTTTAATTATGAATACCATTTTCAATAATATACTACATCACATACCACCAACTCGCATATTTATTACATCTTCGACTAAAGTTTTATTCGAGAATACTGATAGAGTAAATATGCACGGCAAGACCTTAGGTCTAAATAAACCACTTTTAACGGAGGGAAAGATGAAAAAAGTTTTAACAGTATTTGTAGCAATTGCAATGTTGTTAGTAGCAGGACAGGTAATGGCGGAAAAGGTGCCGACACCGGAATCTCATGACGGGATCACTATTGTAACTGCCGACTGGGTAAAGGATAACCTTGCCGGCATAACTGTAGTAGATGCAAGAAAAAAAGGTGAATTTGTTGAGAAACATATATCCCGGTGCAATCAATGCATACTACAGTGAAAAAAGCGCCAAGACCGTGGACTTTGATGAAAGCAAGGACAAATTTAAATTAGATAAGTACCCGTCAGACAAGAATGCCAAGATCGTTGTATACTGTAACGGCCCAGCTTGCTGGAAATCTTTTAAATCCGCAATGCTTCTGGTCAAAAACGGCTACACTAATGTCTTCTGGCTCAGAGATGGTTTTCCAGGCTGGCTTGACAAGGGATACCCTGTAGAGTAAAAATTCGCATATAAATGTACCTTTGAAGGGGCTATTTAGCCCCTTTTTTTTTATCTGAATGACTTCTCCTGCCCGCAGTGGTAATATAATTCACTTCTTATGAAAACATTATCCTTTCCCAAAGCAAAAGTTATAATTATGAAAACCACATACATTCTGATAACCGCATTACTATATTTGGGAATGCCGTTTATTTCACACGCAATAGAAGGCTCAGACTATCTACAATTCAAGATCATCAACACATACCCTCATGACCCTGAGGCATTTACGCAGGGTCTGGTGTATGAAGATGGCCTCCTTTATGAGTCCACGGGAAGATACGGATATTCGTCCCTGCGCAAAACAGATATACAGAGCGGCAGAATATTAAACATACACCATCTTCCGCCTCAGCTTTTCGGAGAGGGCACTGTGATATATAATGACAGGATAATTCAGCTTACGTGGAAACAGGG
>JACKQG010008294.1_pt1 | contig 10170 bp, 15 predicted proteins | sample 8237621 | NCBI WGS metagenome assembly JACKQG01 (sample SAMN15677084, study PRJNA649215) | marine metagenome | biome: marine; feature: Black Sea; material: saline water; isolation source: suspended particulate matter (SPM) from the Black Sea western gyre | collected 2013-06-09/2013-06-10 | depth...
GACTTGTTTTTGGTACGAAGAGGTATTTGGACAAGATTAAAAAAAACCATCTTAAGAATGAATCTGACGCAGAACTTCCACAGCTTAATCGGATCATAAAGGACAAAGACCCGGTTAAATCTTTGAAGCGTGCAGCAAAGGCAATAAATTTTGACCTTAAAAAACTCAGGCGATCAAATAGAATTTTCAAAAAAGACATTCAGGACCGGGATATCTTATTATATTTTTTAAGGGAGACAGGTCTATATACTAATAAACAAATTGGGGATCTATTTAATCTAACTTATTCTGCGGTGAGCCGAAGGGCCGTTATTGTCAAGTCAGAAATGTCGAGGCAAACTGAAATGAGGCGAAAATACGATCAGTTAAAGTCAAGGATCAAGGTTTGACCACATTCCACTGGGGATCTAAACCATATTGTTTCTTAGTACCCCCTATCAGCGTCGATGACTGGAAAAAAGAAAGATATGTTGATCCAGATGAACTCCTGATTTATGTAGCTTCAATGAAGGACTATCTTTCTAGTCCAACAAATCGTCAGATCGAAAATTTAACAGACCACGTTAAGCAATTACAAAGAATTGGAAATTTGCCAAAAGATCCAGAAGGAAGATGGTTTGGGCCATACAAACCAGAAAGTATAATACCAAATCTCGAACAATTGCATTGAGTAGGATGCTCATTTCGCTGCCGCTCCATTCGCACCCCTCATGCAAAACGTTCTGCGGAGAGTAAAGAATGATTTCATTAACACACCAGTTTATGAAGATGATTTTACTTCTTACAGTTCCGCTGTTTCTGGGTGTTGGTTGTGCTTCCACGAGGCAATTCGTGCCGCATCCCTCCGAGGCCACCATTTCAGATCACGGCGTTCTGGTGGAAGCGAAAAGACAGTCATCTTTTGTAGGCTCAGCATGTGGTCTCGAAGTCAGGGATAATGGAAAAGAAATTGGTGTGCTCGGCCCAGGGGGACAGATAGAATGGACACGGCTTCCGGGGCCTATGAAAATTGATGTTTTCGATACGCTCAACAACATTTCATTTCGTCCATTGGATATCATGACAGAAGCAGGCCACCAATATGAACTTACCTTGGCGTATCCTATGACCTTCACTTTCCCAGGAGGCACCTCGAGCAAACGAGCCGCAACTCTATCCCAAGTTAAACCTTTCCCAGCCGGTATGCGAATTCAACCTCCAGCCCATCAGGCTGCTGCCGACGCCACACTTGTTAATACAACGCCCACTACCAGCCGCACAACACTAACTCCACCAGTTGAGGATAAACTGACTGAATCTGAGTATGGGATCTGCCACGCTCTTATAATAAGCAACTCCGCCTATAGTGAGCTTCCAGAGTTGAGGACGCCGAAAAACGATGGACATACTTTATCGAAGCTTTTACACATTGACTATGGCTTCCGTGTAACAACACTTTACAACGCCACAAGAGCCGAAATCATCCGAACACTGACGTCGTTACGAACACAACTAACGGAAAAAGACAATCTGCTAATCTTTTATGCCGGGCATGGCTGGCTTGATACCGACGCCGACGCAGGGTATTGGCTTCCGGTTGATGCGTCGAAGCATGATCCCGTCAACTGGATTTCCAACGCAACCATCACCTCTGCCCTTAAAGCACTTCGGGCAAAGCACGTACTTGTTGTTGCTGACAGTTGCTACTCAGGGAAGTTGACGCGGGGACTACGAGTTGATGGGTTTATACGTGAAGGTTTATCAAAACTTGCACACCGTCGGGCGAGAGTAGTCATTTCCTCTGGAGGATTAGAACCTGTGCTCGATGGAGGAGCAGAAGGAAACCATTCGGTATTTGTCAATGCTTTGCTGAAAGTTCTCAATGAAAACCAAAACGTCCTTGATGCTGCCGGGCTGTTTTCGGAGCTGAGAAAACGTGTCATATGGAATGCCGATCAAATTCCAGAATATGGGGTGATCCACAAAGCTGGGCACGACGGTGGAGATTTTCTATTTATTCGCAAATATTCAGAGGCAGATCCGACCGCGCCGAACAAGACGGATGCAGGCGACGATAGATAGCCGCGCCTGATCCGCAGCGTTAAGCGCCAAATATAATAAGGAAATCATTTATCATGAATTGGGATACAATAGCTTCTGTCGCGACTGCTATTGGTGTTTGTATCGCTGCATGGCAAATTCGGGATAGTAAAAAACTTGCTCAAACTTCATTTGAAGATGGGCTAGATCAACAATACAGGAATCTTGCCATGGATATTCCAGTTGATGCCTTAATTGGTAAACCTGTAGATGATGAGAGCGGTAAGTTGCGTGAAATTATTTATAACTACCTCGACCTTTGTAATGAGCAAATATATCTCAGGAAAATAAAGAGAATCAGCAAAAATAGATGGAAAGATTGGAATATTGGAATAAAGGACAATCTTTCTAAACCGGCGTTCAAAGTTGTATGGGATGAAATTAAAAAAACTGCACCTGATACATTTACAGCAATTGAGTCATTAGAAAAAAATAAGTTCGAGATTGATCCGGCGCATTGTAAAAACGACTGCGCTTAACCATGCAGTGGAGCGGGACTGGCTATTAAGTGCGCGTGCGGAGTTCTCAGTGGTAAAGAAACATTTTCATTATATGGCCTGAGTAGCCATTAACACGCCAGCCCCTCACCGCCACGAACGCCTCAATTATAAAACTTGACAAAGCGTACGCTATGGCGTACTATTTGGGCATAGAAAATCCATTAAATCAGAGGAGAATCATGCCGACACTAACAGCCACTGAAGCAAGGTCAAATCTTTATCGACTTATTGACGAGGCAGCGTCTTCCCACGAGCCAATTATCATAAAGGGTAAGCGCGGCAGCGCTGTGCTTATTTCCGAGGATGACTGGCGCGCTATCCAGGAAACCATGTACCTACTGAATATTCCTAGTATGAGGGAATCAATTCGAAAAGGATTAGCCACTCCAATCGAGGAATGTACTCAGGATCTTGACTGGTAATGTGGCGAGTCGTTTTCACAAAACAGGCTCAAAAAGACGCCAAAAAACTTTCTGCTGCCGGGCTACGTCCAAAAGCCGAAAAGCTGATTGAAATATTGCGGGAGAATCCCTACCAGTTTCCTCCACCATTCGAAAAGTTATTAGGTGATTTATCCGGGGCCTTTTCCCGTCGGATAAATATACAACACCGGATAGTCTATCAGGTTCTCGATAAAGAAAAAGTGGTTAAAGTTATTCGGATGTGGACTCATTATGAATGACCAGGCATAACATCGCGCTTTCAGTCGAACTCGGCAAAGCCTCGCCGCTGAAGCGCCCGTTATGTGTCAAAAAATAGAAAGGATTAATCAATGTTTAAAGAATTAGAAGAAATAAACTCACGTCCTGCATCTTTTCAGTTCTATACAGCAAAGGAGTTATGGACCGATGAACATACATCAAAGAAGATGCTTGAGTGTCATTTAAATGAATCCCTTGATCTGTCATCTCGAAACAAAGATTTCATTGACCGTTCTTTAAAATGGATAGTTTCTCATTTTGGAATAGGCGTGAATACAGTTATTGCTGATTTTGGATGCGGACCGGGTCTGTATACAACTCAGTTTGCAGAAAAAAATGCCGATGTTACAGGTATAGATTTTTCTGAAAGATCAATACGGTATGCAAAAGAAACGGCAGCGCGGAAGGGATTGAACATTGACTATGTGTGTCAGAATTATCTTGAATTTGAGACAGAAAAGAAGTTTGACCTGATCACGATGATCATGTGTGACTTTTGCGCTCTGAGCCCGACGCAAAGAAAAAAAATGTTTGCTGGGTTTTACAGGCTTCTGAATGTCGGCGGTTCGGTTCTGCTTGATGTGTACTCACTGAACGCTTTTGATCAGAGAGAAGAGACTTCAACCTACGAATACATGCAACTCAACAGTTTTTGGTCAGCTGAAAATTATTACGGTTTTCTGAATACATTCAAATATGACGAAGAAAAAGTCATCCTTGATAAATACACGATAATCGAAGAGGCACGAACACAGACAGTATACAACTGGCTGCAGTATTTCAGTCCGGAATCTCTCAGGAAAGAATTTGAGGAAAACGGTTTTAAAATTGAAGAATATTATTCTGATGTTGTCGGTACAATCTTCAGCCCGGAATCTGGGGAATTTGCAATCGTTGCAAAGAAATCTTAGAAATATGAAAGATAAAACTTATCTCTATTTTTGCTTATATGTTATTTTATACTTAAAAGTTTCAGGCTCGAGCCAGTCAAGAGTCTTTTTACCAACTTGAGCAAAGGGATACATAAGATAATTTACAGGCGGGCCAGATCGGGGAGGATTTAAGATAAGGTCCCTCCCTTCACCAAGTTTGATACGATAAGGGTCAATACCGCCCCAAAAGTATTTTCGATATTCGGTTGTCTTGGCGTCCGAAAGGGTAAAGTTTTGCTTGAGCATCATTTTTCGGACATCTGCAGGATCAACAGGAACCCATCCATAGCCTGGCAAATAAAATTCAGCCCAACAGTGTTGCCACTTGCTGATGTCTTCCACGGCTTTTTTCCCTTGGCGAATACCGAATACTTCTCTGGACGGAACTCCGGCAGCCCGAGCTAATGCAACATAAATGGAACTTATATCTGCACATTTACCACCCGGTTCTTTCAAAAGCTTATACACATCTCCAATTCCGCAACCACGGGTTTCCGGGTTACGATATGTATTCTCGCAGGTCCAGTCATATATGGCTTTGGCCTTACCCAGCACGGTGGTTTGTCCTGCTGCAATTTTTTCAGCAAGTTTTTTTACCTCGCCATCAATGGGGCCAAGGCGTGTAGGGGCAAGATATAAAGCATAATCGGCGGGATCCCAAGCGGTTTCTTTTTCAGGAAAAGGGCGAGAAACAATTCCTTGCCTTTTGACGTCAAATGAAAATGTTAATGTTCGGTTTTTGATTCCAGAATCCCAGCGAGCATATAACATTGGAGTTTGAAACGTGCTGTCTGTGTAAACTCCAGATGATGAATAATTTCCTTCTACGTGAATATTGGTTATTGTTTGATTTTTATTAGTTATTGGATATGGTATCCATAACCGTGCTTCTTTGTCATGGTCATGGGCTGACAAATCGAACTCCATTATAATTTTCCCTGAAGCTGTCTTAGCCCATACATTAGAGGGTAAAATCAGAAAAGTAATTACAGCAATTAAATAAAGATATTTGCTCATAGTTATGTCTCCGACATGGGTTTATTTAAATGAGACATAATTATGCTCTTGATATGAAAAGGTCAAATAGTTAATATCGATAATAAAAGTGAAATTAATAGAATGTTTCTATAAGGTTAAAAAAGGCACAACAATACGCTTAACTCAGACGGCTAATACTGGTCGATTTCTAACATTAACGCGATCTGGCCAAAGGCATCGACCCTGTTGCCAAATTAAAGAAAGCCGCACGGATGCTTGATTGTGACCTCGATCATTTAAGACGGGTGCCGAGAATAACAAAAGCGGATAGAGATGATCGCGATATATTGGTGTTATTTGTTTGGAAAACCGGTGTGTTGACAAATGATAAGATCGGCCGTTTATTCGGCATGACGTATTCCTCGGTCAGCCATATCGTAAGGTCGATAAGACTGAGAATGGAGCAGAACCATAGTTTAAAAGAAAGATTCGATCATGTTTATTCTCTATTCAAGATTTGATACCATTTGCCTAACAGGGTAAAAAAAGGCCATTTATGGATGGACAATAGGGGCAGGGATCGGGAATCAACCGGACCTGCTCAATGCGCGGATGAGAGGGCCAAATGAGAGTGCTGAGCGTTTTTTGGATACTGATTGCCGGTACCACGGTGTTTGCCGGCAATATAGAAACAATCATTGCGCCGCCGGCGGGGATGCCTCAAAGCGGTCAGAAGGCGGAATTTTCTGTTTACGTTCACAACACCGGGGATGATACTGTTTCAGTGCAGCTTCCAAACCGACTGACCTGCCGCGTTGAGTCGGACGGCCGAACCGTAGAGGCGATTGCAGACGCAGCCCATCCATTTCAGGAGGTGCCGGCTGCTTTGGGGAAAAACGGATTTGTAAAAGGGCGTTATGCGTTTACCGTCCCCACAGGTATCGAGGGGCCGGTACGCATGTCGGTCAGCGAGTTTGACGCGGTCGGGGTGATGTTTGTGGTTGCCGCTGCCGCACAGCCAAAAACACAAGTCCCCGATACCGGCGGCTCCGAATCGCCGGAAGCTTATGCCACACTCGATTCGCTGTTCACTCTGTACCAACCTTATCTGGCCAACCTGACCGCCTATGAGCCGATGTACTTTCTGGTCGGAACCGATCCCAGAAAAAGCAAGTTTCAGATCAGCTTCAAGTACCGACCTATGAACACTGAAGCGCCGCTGGCGAAAGGCTTGCATTTCGGATACACCCAGACGTCGTTTTGGGATTTGAAGTCGAACTCCGCACCATTTAAAGATACCAGCTACAAGCCGGAACTGTTTTTCTTGTCACCCAACATAAACAGTCGCCCTTCTTGGATTAAAGGCTTTTTCATTCAGACCGGCTTCCAGCATGAATCCAACGGGCGTGACGGTGAATTTTCACGCAGCACGAATTTCCTTTACGCCAAACCGGTTTTCATTTTTTACGACCCCAAACTCGGCTACGGGCTGCAGGTCGCGCCTAAGATGTGGGCATACATCAACAACGACGAGGAAACCAACCCAGATCTTGATGACTACAGAGGCTACTTCGAGCTGGAAATCAAGTTGGGGACCCCGGACAGTTTCGTGCTGGGATCTTTTTTTCGATGGGCGGATGAAGGGGCGTCGGTGCAACTGGACCTAACCTACCCGATTCACCGGTTTCCGTTCAGCAATTTCGATTTTTACTTACAGGCCCAGTATACAAACGCTTTGGCGGAGAGTTTGCTCAATTACCAGGAGCGTACCGAGGCTGTGCGCCTGGGCTTTTCCATTGTCCGCTGACGAGGGATATGAAAAAAAAATGATTGAAAGATTGAAGCTCCCTGCAGCAATCTGCAGGGTACTTCAATTGTTTAGAGATTAACTGCGCGAAGCGCTTAATTCAATACTTGCAAGCCGGCAAGAGAGATGAAATCATGGAAGCAGTTGTTAAATTTATTGGCCACATAGAAACTCCATACAAATATATTGATGAATGTCCCAGGAATATTGAATCAAACGGCCCTCTTTGTAGTTTGGTTGTCAAGGAAGAATTACTTGACGGCTTATTGGGGCTTAGTGCAGGGCAGGAAATATTGATTCTTTATTGGTTTGAAAATGTAGACCGCAAAAGACTGCAGCAAAACTCACGAAAAACGGCCGAATTTTCTGGAGTCTTTGCGCTACGAACACCCAACCGGCCAAATCCAATAGGGGCTGCTGTTGTAAAAATTGAGAAAATTGAGAACAAAATTATATATGTGAAAGGTCTTGACTGTCTTAATGGAACGCCTTTACTAGATATAAAGCCGGAGAATGGGGGTCGGGCCACAGGAACATTTTGATATAACGATCAAAACCTTTTAAAAATGCGTCAAATAAGGCTGAAAACACCTATTTTTGGAGCGTTATTTCATAAATATCAACAAGTTCTCGTGGCCCGACCCTATTTGTTGCATGAAGAAGCCGAGGCGCGAACCGTTAAAATCTTTGCAGGCACTATAGTTTTACGCCCGCTGGTTACCCGCGCCGTTATGTTCCAATAAATAAAAGCATGTCTGATAAAAGCATTTTAAAATGTCCAAACTGTCATAAGGAATTAAAATGGTTACCAAAAGGTAAGCATATGTGCAGTTGTGGAGAAATTATAATCACGACTGGAGAAGATCTTAAAGAATTTGCATTATCTGAAATTAAAATTCCTTTTAAAGTCCAAATGCCAAGTGGATTTGAAATACAATTAGCCTTGGCAATTATTTTAGTTTTAGCATTATTCGTTTTAAGCGTGCTTTATCAAGAAAAATGGCTTCAATATGAAGCGGATTTCATGTTCAGAACTTTTAGTATTGATCCAGCAAACTATAAACAAGTTATTGCCCCATACGTTGCAGCAGCTTTTTTGGTCGTGTGGTTCGTTTTTAAATTTCTAAAAAAGATTAAAAAATAAGATTAAAAACATAACAAAGCGAGTGAACCAGACGGGAAGAAACTCTGCGGTTTTCGTTAAAATTTGTGGTTCACGGTAAGTTTTTAGTCCCGCTGGTTACTCGCAGGGTTAACATCTTAACAGGAGGTGTTACCATGACAGAAGTGTTAAGAACCTCGGAGGAACGGTTCCTCGATCTTCCGAATTTTCCTTACAACCCAGTTTACATAGATGATTTGAAAAGCTTTGAAGGCTTGCGGATGCACTACGTGGATGAAGGCTCTCAAAATGCTGACCACACTTTTCTGTGTCTACACGGCGAACCAACGTGGAGTTACCTTTACCGGAGGATGATACCAATTTTCACGGCTGCGGGTAATCGGGTAGTGGCTCCGGATTTTTTCGGTTTCGGGCGTTCGGACAAGCCGGTGAACGAAGCAGTGTATACTTTTGACTTTCATCGTAATGCGCTAATTGCCTTTATTGAATATTTAGATCTCAAGAACATCACCCTTGTTTGCCAGGACTGGGGCGGAATTCTTGGGCTCACTCTGCCCATGAATATGACGGACCGTTTTTCCCGCCTGCTGGTCATGAACACAACTCTCGGCACCGGAGACGTTCAACTTTCCAAAGGGTTTTTAGATTGGCGCGCTTGGGCTGGGAAGAATCCTGATATGGTTGCCGGGAGATTGCTGAAACTAACGTGTCCGCATCTGTCGGAGGAAGAATGTGCTGCTTATGACGCCCCATTCCCCGATATCAACTATAAGGCCGGCGTGCGCCGCTTCCCTGAAATGGTTCCTGATCGGCCTGACGCACCCGGGGCGGAGTTGTCACGCGGAGCACGCGAGTGGCTGCGCAGCAAATGGACGGGGCCGGTATTCATGGCCATCGGGATGAAAGACCCGGTGCTTGGCCCACCGGTGATGCAGGCCCTTCGCAATGACATACGGAGTTGTCCCGAACCATATGAACATTCTGAAGCCGGACATTATGTACAGGAATGGGGTAAAGAAATCGCAAGAAAAGCTCTGTCGGCTTTTGGCGGATAAAGGGCCTCCCATTTTTCAAACTCTCTTTTAAAAGTTAAAATAATTCAATCGGGAATTAAGTTTTATCCCTATAAAGCTGCCCAATAAAACAATTAGACTTCCGCAATTCTATCAAGATAAGGGGATAACCAATGAGGACATATGTAGTTTCCGTTTTGATTCTATTGTTTCCGCTCATGGGGGCCTACGCGGGAGAAGCTGATGTTATTGCCGTCGAGGGTATGAAGCTTGGCGATAGCACATACAAATTTGACGTCACAGTGTCTCACAACGATGAGGGCTGGAATCACTATGTCAACAAATGGGATGTCGTGGATTCGGACGGCACTGTTTTTGGTACACGGACTCTATATCATCCTCATGTCGATGAGCAACCCTTTACGCGCAGTCTGTCAGGAGTGAAGATACCCAAAGGAATCAGTAGAGTAACAGTTCGTGCCCACGATTCAGTACATGAATATGGCGGCAAAGTCGTTACGATTGTTCTTCCTCGATAGAACGAGGGAGCGATTCTAGCTTTGGTGACCTGAGTGAATTCCGGGTCCCCTTAAATTATAAGTGTCTATGTTATGAGAATGGGATAAATGGGGGTCGAGCCACAGAAACATCTTGATATAATAGATAAAACGTTTATAAAATGCGTCAAATAAGGCTGTGAATTCAAATCATAAGTGCAACACCCTTGGAGGTGAAGGAATGAGTTAACTGCGGTATACTCTGTGTTCCTTAAACCGCCAAGAGAAAGGAGCACTTATGCGAGCATACACGCAGTTAACTCGAGGTAAACGATATCAGATTCGCGCATTATTGAAAGCTGGTTTTTCACAAACTGAGATGGCCCTCTACTTAAAAGTGCACAAATCAACGATCAACCGCGGGGAATGCGGGACATAAATAAGTAAACAACTATCTTTTAAGCATGATTTAATTACTTATTTATGGATGTCCCGGAAGCCCCACCGACTATTGCCGGCAATGAAATGAAATAAACTTAT
>JACKQG010008295.1_pt1 | contig 10170 bp, 5 predicted proteins | sample 8237621 | NCBI WGS metagenome assembly JACKQG01 (sample SAMN15677084, study PRJNA649215) | marine metagenome | biome: marine; feature: Black Sea; material: saline water; isolation source: suspended particulate matter (SPM) from the Black Sea western gyre | collected 2013-06-09/2013-06-10 | depth...
CTAAGTATTGATGCCAATCCGGTAATAATCAGTACAAGGAAAAACGGGTTTATTCATCCGGCACAACCATCTCTTACAAAACCTAATTATGTTATTGCAAGTGCAAATATTAATGATACATTATATCTTATGGATTCTACCGATCCTTTATTACCATGTGGTATGCTGCCGGAAAGAGCATTGAACGACAAAGGCAGAATAGTTAGCTGGGAAAAATCCGACTGGATAGATTTAACAACTGAAGTACCCTATGAGTATGTAACCATGAATACCCTTACGCTTAATAATAAAGGTGAATTTACCGGGTCTGTCCAGTGCTCGAATGAAGGTTATGCGGCTTATGACTTCAGGGACAACTTAATAGAAGCGAATGGGAAAAAAAACTATATTGAAGAACTGGAAGATGTTAATGAAGGATTGGATATTACTTCGTACGAATTTACAGATGTGGACGATAATTATAAGCCTGTAAAAGAAAAATATGACGTTATAATAGCAGATAATGTTGAAATATCTGACGATTTAATATACTTCAACCCGATGTTTTACGATGCAATTACCGAGAACCCGCTTACCCTTGAAGAACGGTTATATCCCATTGAATATCCATATCCTGAGAATGTAACTTATATGTTGAACTTTACTATCCCCGAAGGATACAAGGCTGAAGAATTGCCAGAGGATGCTGTTATAACATTACCCGGAAATGCAGCAAAGTTTATTTATAAAACAACTGTATTGGGTAATATGATCCAGATAATCAGTAAATATAACATCACTAAAGAATTATTTATTCCTGATGAGTACGATAATTTAAAGGAGTTCTACAATATGATCATTGCAAAACACGCAGAACAGATTGTACTTAAAAAGGATTCAGAATAATGAATAAAAGTAAATTAGTTATATTGCTATACATCTTTTTACCGTTTTGGCTTATCTCAAAAGAAAATTTTTATCCTTCGTACCTGATTCCTGAAAACCTGTTAAAAGATGCAACTGCTGTTATCCGCCTCAAGGAAACTGTAATTACAATAAAATCGGATCGCAATGCTCACATGAAAGAATATGTGGTTAAAACAATATTAAATAAAGCCGGTGACGATCATGCAGCTTTTTTGGGATTTTATGATAAAGATAAGAAAATAGGGAACATAAAAATCAAAATATACGATGCAGGCGGAAAATTGATTGAAAATGTTAGAGGAAAAGATATTTTTGATGTTAGTTTGATATCGGGATTCTCTCTTTATGATGATAACAGGATAAAATATTATAAACCGCATATAAAAGATTACCCGTTTACTGTAGAGATGGAATATACCATGAATTTCAATGGATATATTCAATTACCCTGGTGGCAGCCCCAATATTCAAATGACGTTTCTGTTGAAAAGGCAACTTTAAAGGTTATAACATATACCGGTGTTGATATACGATACCGTGTTTGTAAAATTAATAATGAAATTGAGGTTAAGAAATATGTAGACCAAAATCATTATTTCTGGACAATAAACGACCTGCCGGCATTTGATGAGGAACCCTTTAGCCCTCCTTTAAGGGAATATGTTCCAATAATTTACTTAGCGCCTTCTGATTTTTATTATAAGGGATATTCAGGTAATATGGAAACATGGGGCAATTTTACAAAGTGGATACGGGTTTTGCTTGAAGATAGGGATCAACTACCTGATGAGAGACAAACGGCTATTAAGGAGCTTACCGAAACAGCAACAGATACTATTGAAATGATTCAGCGCATTTATGAGTATGTGCAGGAAAACACACGCTATGTCAGCATTCAGTTCGGAATAGGAGGTTTTCAGCCATTTGAAGCATCAATAGTAGATAAATACGGATACGGCGACTGTAAAGCGCTCACTAATTATACCATGTCGCTGCTTAAAGCTGCCGGAATTAAATCAAACTATACACTGGTATATGCAGGTAAAAATGAAACGGATATTTTAAATGATTTTTCCAGTCAGCAATTTAACCATGTGATCCTGAACGTGCCTTTGCAATATGATACCGTGTGGCTTGAATGTACCAATCAGGATATTCCTTTCGGATATCTCGGCAATTTTACAAATAACAGGTATGCGTTAGACATTACCGACAATAGTGGCGATTTAATCCGTACACCGGATTACCCTCAAAAAGACAATGTACAAGCATGTTATGCAAATGTGATTATTAATGATGGCGGGAAAGCTCAGGCTCAGATTGAACTTACTTATACAGGCTTAATGTACGATGAAGTTTTTGGTTTTATTAATGAAGATGATGAAGAGCAAAAAAAATGGCTTTACAAAAACCTGGATGTGCCGAATTTTAACATAGAGGAATATTCGGTACATGAAGAAAAAAAACGAATTCCTAAAGCAACAATCAATTTGGAGATGGAACTGCCGAAATATGCCTCCGTTACAGGAAAACGAATGTTTATACCGTTAAATATATTGAATAAATATGAAGATATTCCAAAAGAAGATGAAGAGAGAAAAACAGATATATATTTGAGAAAGTCTTTTATTATTTACGATTCAATTGTTTATACCCTGCCTGGGTTATACATTAGGGAAAATTTCCCGGCTCAGGTACAATTCAGTTCCCTGTTTGGTGAATATAGTTCCTCTATAACAACTGTAGATCAAAAAGTAATATATATAAGGAAACTAAGGATGAGCAAAGGAAGATATCCAAAAACAATGTATCAGGACTTTAAAGAGTTCTGTAAGAAAATTGTAAAAAGTGATAAAGCAAAGCTGGTATTGAAGAAATCAGATGAGTAGCTTTTCTATTATTTAGACAGAACAACTTTCCCTATTTCAGAATAATAATTTTCTTTGTTACAACATTTCCATTAGCAATAATATTACAAAAATACACCCCGGTATTTAATTCCAGTTCAAGTTTGTTTATGTCCTTATTTTTTGAAAAATATTCAAATGATTCAATTATTTGTCCTGCAATATTTGTAATTGTGATACGTATATCTTCGTCCTTGTTTATCCCGAGGTTTATGTAAACCTTACCTGATGACGGATTCGGGTAAATCGAGATCAGTTCTGAAAGAGGTTTTGTGTTCTCTGTGGCAGAGGTTCCCGGATCATAAACATCCGTAATAAAAGCGCTGTTTGTAAAAGAAGAAGCAAAAAACTTCAATGTATCGTTAATACTGAATGATTCGGAAAAAGAAGTAATGTTGTTAGCAGGCAAACCATCATTTGCTGCTTCCCATGTATCACCTGCATCTGTTGTGATATAAACGCCATTTTGTGTTGTGGCTGTATAAATAACATCTTCATTCAAAGGGCTTATAAAAATATCATTGATCTTGCACCAGACTCCGAGACTGATGTTTGTTGGCGTCCACAACATTCCCCCGTTTTCCGATTTATAAATACTTCCTCCTGTTTCGCTATATCCTCCGATGCCACCATAAAGGATATCAGAATTAGCGGGATCACAAACAATAGCTCCCATCCATCTTGTTGATGCAGGTATGCCGCTGTTAATAGGTAACCAACCGGTTCCTCCGTCAATGCTTTTTAAAAATCCCCCTTGAGCGTTATTCGACATATATGCAGCATAAATGATCTGGTCGTTTGAATTGGGATCAATAAACAAATAATTAAAGCTGTCCCATTCTGGTCCGGTAAATACTTCTTCCCAGTTTTCACCGCCATCGGTTGTCCTGTATATTATCGACTCGAAACCGTTAACTCCAAAGTTATTCCCACCGATAAAAATCAAATCGGGATTAGTACGCGAAGCAGCGATAGCAAATATTTCAGTTTCAAATAAAGAACCGATATTTGGTCCCATGTTTTCCCATGTTATACCTCCATCTGTTGATTTATACAATCCTTCCTGCGCTACTGATGAAGGTCCGTTTGACCATGCATAAAGAGTTCCATCAGAACCAAAAGTAACTTTTGAAAACCGTGTACCGGGTAATCCGGCAACAAGTTCCCAGGTGCTTCCTCCGTCGTTGCTCAAATAACATCCTCCCGAATTTTCCGCTTCAAATCCTGTTAAAACTATATCTGAATTATTAATATCAACTTCTATATCGTTTAGAAGCAAGGTGGCAATACCTGTATTCGCATAACTCCACGACTGACCTGCATCGGTGCTTTTGCAGGATGCAAGGCTAAGGAACCCGGAATAAATAACATCTGTATTTCCCGGTTCAAAAGCAAGGCATCTCGCCGAACCTTCATCGCCTGCACCGGTTGTATTATAATTCCATGAGGTTCCCCCGTCTAACGTATAATAAATTCCGTCACCTTCAGTTGCTAAATACATTTTATCGGAATTATCCGGATCGATAAGAATATCACTGATAACCTTATTAGGAAAACTTGCAGAAATATTTTGCCAGCTTAAGCCATAATCCGTGCTTTTATACAAACCCATAATATTCCCACCAAAAAGTTGCCCTCCCCCAACATAAACTGTTTGACCGGCAACAGTTACTGCATTGTATGGCTTTCCGGTTGGTAAATTTGATGATCTGTTCTCCCATGTTTGTCCGCCGTCGAAGCTGGCGGCAATTAAAGCATTGCTGAAACTTTCGTTGCCAACGGCAAAAATGGTTTGGCTGTTATCGGGGTCAATGGCTAAATCTATTACTGAAAATCCGGCAGGTAAGGCATTAATAAGATTTAACGGAGTCCAGCTATCCCCGCCATCGTAAGATACAACAACCACATTACTCGAAGGTCCCGGATCGGCAGATACTCCCAAATAAATAGTGTTTTGGTCATTAGGATCAACAACAATATCATTAACACCACGGTTTAAAGAGAAATTTAATTGCTGCCAGGTATTTCCTCCGTCGGATGACCTGAATATTTTCCCATAGGTTGTGTAACCTCCTGCATAAATCACACCATCGGCGGTTGTTTCAAAAACATCAATTCCACCGGAAGCTAAATTAAGCAGTTCATCTATTATTTCCCATGAATTTCCGCCATTAAAACTTATATAAGGAAAACCTGCTCCTGCGAATACAACATCCGTATTTTGAGGATTAACAGCAATACCGTAAACATCGCCGCCATAAGGTCCAACAGACGTCCATTCATTGCCGGCTTTCAAATTTTCGCCTAATAATGAATTTAATTTAGCAGGGTAGGAGCGAGTAGTGTTTCCAAATACATCTTTGCTTATCAGATTATTTTGACTATATAAACAGATAATAAGCAACATTAAACCGGAAGTGATAAATGTTTTTTTCATTTTTTTAAATTTTAAATAAGATAAGCGGGGATATAGGAAATATCACCCGAAAAATTGTAATATGATTGATTTATAAGCATTTTTTTTATCTGTAAAAAATTACTCTTATACTTTTTCTCAAATTCAAATAAAGCTTTAGGTCTTTTATTAAATCTTCCTGATTTAACCTCTACGAGCAAAAGAGAACTTTCCTTTTCTGAAATAAAATCAATCTCAGTTTTGGATTGAGTTCTGTAAAAATAATTATTTATAAGAATATCATGCTCCATTTCAAGCCGGTTAAATACGTAATTTTCGTACAAAATTCCCGCATCAGTGCGTATATCCAAATTGTTAAAATTCTTTATTTGTAAATTCCTGATTCCCGAATCTTTAAAATATATTTTTTTATTTTTTGAGATTTCTTTGTTTTTATTTATAAAAAACGGGATTAATTCATCAATTATAAAAGTCTCCTTTAACAAATAGATATATTTCATTATTGTTGCAGAAGATATGCCGACATAAGTACCGGATGAAGAAATATTTATTAAGTTACCGGTATTTACCGAAAGATATTTTAATAAGTTATTATACGCATCGATATTTTTAATTCCGGCAATATCACGAATATCTTTTTTAATATAAGAATCAGCAATACTATGAAGTTTTTCAACTTTGTCATTTTTAAAGTTTAACAAGGTTACTTCAGGATATCCTCCATAAATTAAATATTCTTCTAATAGCTGTAAAAATTTACCGTGTTGACTTTCAATCACTGCTTTCAGGCTTTTCTTATTTTTTTCCTCAGAAAATAATTTCCTTATTTTTAAAAGTTTATCCTCACCTCTAAACAATAAGAATTCATTAAAATTCAAAGGTTCTACTTCATAAACTATTTTTCGCCCGGCTAATGAATCGGAAAATTTATGCTTAATCTTTAAACTTGATGATCCGGTTGCTATTACCTTTAAATTTGGGAAATAATCATATAAGAGTTTTAAAAAGTTTGACGGATCTGTCAGCAATTGAATTTCATCAAAAATTAACAGGCTCTTTTCTTCGTGATTAACTCCTTCAATTTTTAATATATTTTTTAATGTTTGCACTCCCGCATTTTTTAAATTGAATAATGCCCTGTATTCTTTATCTTCAAAATCGAAGAAAAAAATATGATTTTTATCAAAGTTAGAGGCTGCGGCGATAAGTTTAGTCAGAGTGGTTTTGCCTGCCTGTCGGGTACCAAGCATGAAAATAATTTCCCTTGAGTGTATTTTGTTTAAAATTTCCTTAGTTAAATCTCTTGGGTACATAGCAAACAACTTAGTTATTTTGCAAATATAATAATTATTTACTTTAGGAAATAATACGTATAATAAAAATATTTCTTTTCTAAATGACAAAACAAGTCCATTTAGCATAGGGAAACCTCAACCGGGCGTGACTGGTAATATTATTAGGATTACAAATCTTTGTATTATTTACATCCGGATTAGCTTACGCTTATGGCTGGCGCACAAATCCAGATGAGCAGGTAATTATTTACCCGGTGAAATACTTGCTTTCAGCAAGTAAACTAAAGGTTTATTTCACGGGTGTTTCACAGAGCTAATCCTTTACACAACGAACCGAAAAACCGCTTCTATCATCGTAGTGGTTACGGTGCACTTTCTCGCTGTTGTATCTCAAATTCCGGTACATGGGGGTCTCCGTAGAAGTCCATAAGTCTTCGTGGTATCCCATAGTGAGGAAATTGCCACTGCTGTTTCGGGAGCCGCCGGGCAATCCGGAAAAGCCATACAAATCACTGCCATTACCTCCAGAACTCCAGCCACTAGTGGATTTAAGGTTTAAGCCTGCATCAAAACCTCTCAAATTTACTAGGTCCCATACTGGGTCACCAATGCCATATTGGCTGTCAACAACTCCTTCCAGTGCTTTCCACTCCTCATCTGTCGGGATATGCCAACCTGGTGGGCAAATTCCTTGTACACCCTGTGTAATAGTGTATTGCATCATCTCATCCCATTGGTACAATCCACCGTAGGTATCGCAATTGGCAGGGTCGTCATCATAACAGTATTTTTCAATTGTGTCGTTATCTTCCATTTCGTCAATACCCGGTATCATCGCCCCCACGTTCAGGTTCTCTTTTAGCCAGCACTGGCTGAAAATTTGAATGGTGTTGTAAACCTGTCCCTCGTAAGTTACTGTTGGTGTGCCGGGGCAGGGGATGTTGGTGGCATACTGAAACGTATAAGTTTGATTGACTGATGGTGAATCAATCATTCCCGATTCTCCTGAATAAGAATATCCCACAAATAACAATTCATCGCCGGGGCTGAATACAAAATCTGTTATCGCCTTTTCCGATTTAAAATTCATTGATGTACCATCCTGTCCGTTATATACAAGTTTGCAATGTACCTGCCCTCCTGCATTTAGGTTTGCCATTTTTATGGTTTTAGTTTCTCTACTTGTTTTTGCAGAAAAAATATAATATTTTTCATTTCCGGGATAAAAGAAAAGTGAATGATTGCCCCGGTTTAATGTGTTTTTATATTGAGCCAATTCTCTGCCTAAAATATCCCGAATAGTGATTTTAATATGTTCCTTTTCTGGTAAATACAAGTTAACTGTTGTTTTTCCTTTAAAAGGATTTGGATAATTCTGTGAAACAGAAAAACTGTTTTCTGTCATGCCGTTATTCTCACCAATTGCTGTTATATAATACAGCATCAATACCGTATCCGGTGCATAAAGTGTTGTATCTCCGCCTTGAGTAAGGTTTTTAATAAAGATACTGTCCAATGGAACGTATTGCCCGTTGTTCTCTGCTGTGAAGGTTAATTCCATTGTGGGTTTTTGGCTAAAGGCGCTTATAATAAGTACAAGTGCCAGAAATGAAAGAAAAAATTTTGCTTTCATAAGACTAAGATTTTAAATATTATTTAATCTATGTTTAAATGTTGTGCTTTTATTTTATACTAATGTTGACAAAAATACAAAAAAATTAACAAAAAAAAGTTCGGGGACTTTTCAACTTTTCAGGTTGCCCGTACATGTGCTAAGTTCAAACTGAAAAAATTGGTACTTTATATTGGGATTACACCTGCCTGCCACCCACAGGCAAAGAGTATAAGCAGACAGGAATCCCTGTATTTTTTACATCCGGATTAGCTTACGCTTATGGCTGCCGCACAAATCTGGATGAGCGGGACAATACCAACAAGGGGCAGGGAGTTATGGTTTAAAAATAATCTTGCGGGCAGTTCGTTTATCACCTACCAAACACAATACCAAATAAATGCCTTCTTTAACGTACTTGCCTGACTCTTGTCTGCCATCCCAGGTAAACCTAAACTGTCTGTCATAAACTTCTTCCGCGTTAAGTACCCTGACCAACTGTGAGTTTGTGTTATAGATTTCAATGGAAGGATTCATTCCTTTCAGTTCAACGGAAACATGAATGGTGATTTGATCCGAAAAGGGATTCGGGTTTCCTGTCATGGAGAATCCTTTTCCATATTCCTGGTCTTCAATCCCGGGCATCCACTCATGCTTATCATCCCTCATGTGATAGATTTTATATTGGCTACCGAAATCTTCCATCCAAATGAAATCGACATACAAAGGGTTAAAATGTTTATAGGCGATTGAGGGATGCCTGATGTCGTCATTTCCCTGGACTGAACTCAAAATCGAAGTCCAGTTCCAAAGGGAACCATATGAAAAGCCATGATTTAAAATTCCGTCCTGCATAAACAGGAAACTGTAACCAATGGGTGGGGCGACGTCATCGATGCCGACAAAATTTACCGGTCCAAATGGCAATTGGTGGACATTAGTGGATGAATAGTCAGGAAATGCGGCTTCTACTTCCACAAGATCAAACGAATTATCAGCAAATAAAAACCTGACCATGCCTACTTCAGGGGTCCAATCACTGTCCGAATTATAGCTTATACATGGACCTAATCCGATAGATTCATAAATTGTATCAATGGTGTTCAAATAATCGGTTGACCTGAAGAATTGTATAGAATCCATAAAGAAAGAAATAGCAAAAAACAGATCATTTAGATAATATTGTAAGTGATTGGCAATATCAATATCATAGATTTCATCTTTGGTGGTAATTTCAATGGTTTCCGATATTGTATCGTTTAAAACATAACAATAGATGAGGTTGTCAAAGCCCCAATCATCATCGTCCTCAATCCATAAAATATTCAATACTCCCATTGAATCGACATCAGCTACCGGAAGGTGGCAATGAAACTGACTATTGCTTAATTCGACAGGGGAAGTCCAATTGCTAAAATCATCCGATGCCATGTACATGATTTTATGATCTGAATCATTGGATTCATACACCATGTAAATTCTGTCTTCGAAATCAATGGACAGTGTTGGGCTTTGTCCTGTTACAATTTCTTCAGCCTCACTCCATTCACCATTTACAACATCATATTTAACACCCTTAATTTTATTAGCCCCCTGATTAACATCCGTAAATACAACATACACATTATCATTGTAATCCCTTACAAGTTTACGCTGATTATTGTATGCTGTAGCTGCATAATGGTTGCTGGTAGCTATCAGGGTTTGAGCTGTAACGTTCAGGCTCATCAAGAAAACAACTGCAATAATTAAATTCGATTTCATATTTATAAGGTTTTAATGAAATATTGATTTCCAAAAACATTTCAAAAAACTAATTTCACATTTTCGTCGTAAATATACAAAAAAAATAATAAGTCTCTTTTTATATTTTTTTGACTTTTCTTTCGTATAAAATTAAAATATTTTATTAGAATTAAAAACTCGTAGGTTTTTTAAACTGATACTGAACGAGAATGCCTGCCTGACCGGACAGGCAGGCAAAATAAGGAACATATAACTTTAGTAATATCAACACTCTAATTTCTTGGTAAT